>ERZ1034855.614-NODE-614-length-12647-cov-4.721649_pt1 | contig 12647 bp, 24 predicted proteins | sample MGYA00520699_ERZ1034855 | MGnify/ENA primary metagenome ERZ1034855 (study PRJEB33766, sample SAMN09781730) | gut metagenome | biome: gut microbiome | host: Homo sapiens | place: Madagascar | study: EMG produced TPA metagenomics assembly of the PRJNA485056 data set...
TGGGAGCCTTCGCCGTCCGCGCCAACGCCGAGAAGATGCTGGACCGCCTGAAAAAAGCCGGATTCACCGGGTTCGTCGTGAAGGGAAAGAAGTAATATAGCCCAAGGCCCCGGGTTTGCACCCGAGGCCTTCCCTGCTCTGAAAAGTTACACAAGATATAATCGGGAGACTTCAATCCGTGTTGCAATTTGACATGGAATGCGTTATTCTTCCTTTGGACGCTGCACGAACGGCAGGCGGTTGGCTACGCCACCCGAAAGAGGGCGCTGCTTATGCGTATCACATTACATATCGGGTCCTATACGGTCACGATCATCTCTTTTGAGCGGAAATGCACATGAAAATGCACACGGTTATCAAAAAAGCCTTTAGTTTCAATGAGTTTAGCCGTTTTCAAAAGGGGTTCGACTCCCCTCAGCTCCACCAAAATGAAAGACCAGAAACCATGTCGGTTTCTGGCCTTTTTCTTTTATTCATGCGGGTTTTCGGGCTTTGCAATTTTGCGGAATGCCACGGGATTTTACAGTTCGTGTGCATTATTTGCGAGGAAAATGCACACGAAAATGCACACGAAAACCGGACTATTTGTCCGGGTGAAGGATGGCCTCCAGCCCCTCCTCGATGGCATCGTCATATAGGCGTTCGTCCTCGCGGAAAATGTGCTGGTATGTGGTTTTAAGCATGTTGGGCGTGGCATGCCCCATGCGCTTGATGCTGTACTTGTCCGGGACCTTCGCCTCCAGCATAACAGAGGCGTTCACATGGCGCAGATCATGGAACCGGTAATGCGGAATACCCGCCTTTTCGCAGATACGGGAGAAGCCGCAATATATCGCGTGGCCGGTCAGTTCAGTGAGATGGTCTGACGTGTGCGGCGCGGCGGCCAACAGCTCCTGCATGGGCCTCGGGATATGGACACGGCGAAAGCCGCTGGTGGTCTTTGGCCCCTTCTCGACGGACCCATCTTCCCCCTGCACAATAGCGCTGCGGATCGTGATATATTCACCGTCGATATCTGACCAGCGGAGGCCGCGAATTTCGGAAACACGCAGGCCGAGACAGATGGCCAGCATGATAGGAAGCTCATACTTCGTTCCCCGGCAATGCTCGGCGATGGCCGCAACCCCCGTCTTGTCAGGAATCTGGATTTCCTGCTTTTCCTTTTGCGGAAGCCGGGTCCGCAGAGCGGGCGCGTCCGGGAGAATCTCAGACCGGATAGAGCTAAGAAGCCCATGGGCATTGAAAATGGTTTTGGGGGCTTTCCCCTCTTTCGCCATGCGGTTGACCCAGCGCTGAATGTCTCCCTGGGATAGATCGGCTACCTGAATATCCGCGATGGGCGGAAACAGGTTCTTCTTGATTCTGCGGTAACCGGCGATGGTTGCCGGGGACAGTACGGCACTGCGGCGCTCCAGGTACAGGTCCACAGCCTCCGCCACAGTAACCCTTCTGGCGGGCTTATTGGCGTCCTTCATCCTGGTTTTTATGCCGGCGGCCCAATACTGCGCCTCCTCGGGCGTGTCGAAGGTCTCCCCTACCCGTCTGCCGTTTACCTGCACCTGCACCCGGTATCTGCCGGATGGGAGCTTTTCAACCTTTGGTATCTTCATCTGCGTACCTCACACCGTTAATATTCATCTGGTCCTCCTTCGCGGAAGGGCTATATGAGTATATAGCCACATTCGGGGTATAATCACAGAATAGACTCATATGTGCGCAATGTCAAGCGGAGAAATAGACAATACGCGCAAAAAATCAACAAATGGTGGCCTGAATTCAGGCCATTTTTCACACGAGGGGGCTAATCCGTGGTAGTATGTGGTTGGAATGAATGAAAAACTACGCGACAGGCGGGAATATCTTGGATTGACACAAAGGGAACTGGCCAGAATGGCAGGCGTGGGGAAAACCACCATCACGGAGGTGGAAGGAGGTGACAGGCTGCCCAACGTGGTGACCGCGCTGCGCATTGCCAAAGCCCTGCGGACAACCGTGGAGAGTTTATGGGAGGACAAGCTATGAAGGGCGACGAGGAGAGAAGGAGCCTGATCGAGCAGATCGTGCGCCTGCTGGAACAGGCCACGGAGGAGCAGCTGCGGATCCTGTACACCGCGGCGCTGTACTTAATCTGAAGGACAAACAAGAGACAAACAGGAGAGGGACCTGCCACGGCGGCGGGCCCCTCTCCTGCTTTTACTTATTCGCCGCCCTCCGGCGGGGTGGACTTCTGCCGCTGCTGGAGCAGCTGATCTGCCATCTGCTCCATGAGCTTCCACTGCTCCGGCGTCAGCTTGGCCAGAATGGAAATGGCCTGCCGCTGGAACTCGCTGCCCGGGTCCCGGATGATCTCCATGGCAAACTTGGTGATCTCCTCCTCCCGGGAGAGCTGCACGAACATCTCCCCCTCGCCCGTCCGCAGCCAGCGCTCACTGACATTGAACTCCCGGCAGATATCCAGGATTGTGCGATCGCTGGGAACAGCTGCACCGTTTGCCAGTTGGGAAACAAATGGCTGAGACAAGCCGACGCGGCGAGAGAAGGCTGTCTTGGATAGGCCGCTCTCACGGATAATGTCGGCGATGCGGGTACATATATCGCTCATAATTCACCTCCTTGCCCTCATTAAAACACATACGCAAACGAATGTCAATAAAAAATATTGCCCATCAATGAAAATACTATTGACAACATAGATTATCAATGCTATATTATAGGCAGGCAATGGAAATCCATTGCTCACGACACCTACGGCTGTCTGCGACCGGCCTTGAAGTACTTGTTATAGAACTTTCCGATGGAATCAGCGTGGATGAACTTCCAATAAAGTTCCGGGGCTACGTGGTTATAGGTATAGACCCGACCGGATTTCATTCGGATGACGAGTTGACGCTGCCTGCCAATGTACCCGATGTGGGATATGCAGGAGGATTCTACTCCGTACAGCGTGACATCGCGGCCGCCGACGTTGTAAAGGAAGGTGTCGGTGACGTTGAGCTTGGATGACGGTTCCGGCTTGACTTCGCGGGGCTTGCTGACCTCCACCTCGCGCGGCAACGCGGGGTGGGGCGAGGGCTCCGGCGGTGGGACGGGCTTGGGCTGTGGGGCTGAGGGCTCTATCTGCAGCGGCTTCGGCTTGAAGCGGTGCAGCTCTCGCTCCGACAGGTTCAACATAGTGAGAGCGTCAAGCATTTTCTGGTACTCTGGGACCCACGAAAGATCGGGAATATACGGCTTGCAGAATGCGCAGCCACGATACCGGGGATGCGGGTAAAATCGGCCGCAAATCAGCTGAATATTCAATTCTGGTAAATGGACCGCATGCGGACAGTCGGGCCTATGAAGTATCCCGGAGCGGGAGTTGAACGCAAACACGCAACCGTCAATATCCGGCGAACGGATGCTATACAAATGCGGAAGCCCTTCTTCATCCACGTAAGCGCCAGGTGGGGCTCCCACGGCATCCCGTATGAGCCGAACGTCTTGACGGAGGAGCTGCATGCGCAGGGCATTCCGGCGGCGACGGATCGAGTCAATTTGTTCCTGAAGCTCACGGGCCATCTGGCGGGAGCGTCCGCTCCTTCGGAACTGCTGTTCTTCGACATGGTGTTTGATTATCTTGTAGGCAATCAGCAAGACAGGGATGGAGAGCAGCAAAAGAACGGGAAGGTAGCGGGGAATTTTCTGGTGCTCCACCGGCTTCGGCGACTCATAGCCAGGCGGCGCCGTGCGGCGATTAGGCCGGGAAACCGAGTCGTTTCCACCAGAGGATGAGCCGCTGTTCCAGCCGGTGCGGTCCTTGTAATTATAAGGACATCTGCCGTCTGGGTGCTGATGGGCCGGATAGCCGTGGTGATAATGATACTCCCCGGTGGAGTGGTCATAGTGGCCGCCGTTAGCGTCTGTGGCTCCCGGGTGGGCATAGGCGGCGGTACAGCAGAATAGAAGCAGGATGCAGGCGAGAATTGGAATCGGATACCGTTTTCGCATGAAAATACCTCCCTTTTACGACATCATACCACAGCGGCGTGGGAGGAGCAAGGACGAACTGAAAGGGGCGAATGGGGTGAATGGGGTGGATGAAAAAATAGAATACCACAGCGGCGGGAGGATGGGCAAGAGGAGTTTTCGGAAGGAGGTGGAAATTTTGAGCGACATGGAGAAGAAGCAGCTGGAGGACGCGGCGAAAATGATCTCTCACCTGGACCGGGAGCTACCGAAGGAAACCAAGCTGATGTGGCTGGCCTATGGCCTTGGCCTGGCCGACGGCGCACGCTCCGCCAAGGCGGACTGATAGAAGCGAGAAAGGAGGAAAGAACATGCCAAAGACAAAACCGCTTATCCGGGATGAGAAAGCGGAACGCGCCGAGACCCGGCGCAAACTCATCCAATCCAAGATGGGAGCCAGGGACATTCGCTCCCGGGTGGAACTGTCCCGCCGTATCGGCATCAGCGAAACTACACTGCACGGCAAGATGCGGCTGGGATGCTGGACAGCTGACGACTTGGCAAAAATGGACAAGGTGTTGCGATTCTCCGCCGAGGAACTGGCGGCAATCGTGCGCGGCTGAGCTATCACAGAAAGGAGGAGGGCAGCCAATGGCTGAAAAAAAGAAAACCGTCTGCTGGGCCATCCAGCACCCGGAGCTGGGCACGGCCTGGGTGATTGCAGACGACTATGAACAGGCCACCGTGAAGGCGGCGGAATGGTGGGGCGTTCCCTGGGGCAAGAGCGTGGCTCAGATGCGGGAGCTGACCCGGGTGCCGTATATGCGGCACGTGTGCCCCAAGTGCGGACAGATCTATAACAGCGACGAGACTATGTGCGAAAAGTGCCTGAAGATCCAAGAAACAGAGCGGCAAGAGACCGCCCGGCGGCTGAAGGCCACCTGGTGGCAGGGCAAAAAGGACGCCCCGTTCGGGCGGTAAACAAAGGAGGACGCATGATCGACGAAAGAGGCCTGCTGGCAGCCATCAAGGACGCATGGCGCACAGGCGGCTACAGCGTGGTGGGCAACGGCAGCGAGCTGGTGCTGCAGGGCTGCGGCTGGCTGGCGGTGCTGCCCCGCGGCATCGTGCCCCGGAAGGTGCTGGCCCTGCTGGTGGAGCACCTGGGCGAGATCCCGGAGGGCACCGCCTGGACGGTCTATAAAAAGCGGGGTGCCCAGGCCCAGATGGTGGACATGGCCCTGGAGGCGGTGGACACCATCCGGCGGGAACTGGAGGGGGAGCCGAATCCCCGGGAGGCCCACCGGACGGCCATGACCTGGAAGAACTGGGAAATCTGGCAAACGGCGGACCTGAAGGTGGCAACCTTCGACCCGGCCCTGGCGGCTATGGGCGTTGGAGACGCTATGGCCTACGGCCGGCGCCTGGTGTGGGACGACGAGGGCGGCCTGCTGGTGGTGGCCCCGCGCCGGGACGACATTGAGGATGCACTGCGGCAGCGGCTGGAGCAGCTGCCTCTGGCATAACCCATTTTACAATCGACAAGGAGGACGAGCTATGCGCAAGATGACGACCATCATGTGGAATGAGATCAACCTGCGGAAGCAGGAAAAGAACCTGCCTGAGCGGAACACCAAGTGCCTGCTGCTGATGGACGGCGGCATCGAAAAGGCTACCTTCAACGGCCTGTGCTTCGTGGCCCCGGGGCTGCAGATGAAGGCCAAGACCGGTGTGCTGTGGGCCCCGGCCACCGGCCACAAGGCCCAGTGAGGCGCGGGCCATGGAGTGGACAAGCCTGATCCGGTGGAACGAGATCCACCTGAACGCCAACCCGCGCCGGAGGCTGCCGGAACCATACCAGCGGTGCCTGGTGCTGCGGCAGGTCCGGGGGCGCGCGTTGCTGGATGTGGCCACATACAAGGCAAACGAGCGGGTGTTTTCCACACCCACCCAGGATATCTCCGTTGAAAATGGCATGCTGTGGGTCCCGGCCGGCTGCGTCCGGGCAGATAGGAGGAACGTATGAGCACCGTTGCGTGGATCTTTTGCTACATAGGCGTGGGAGCTGTCGCGTCCGGGCTGCTGAAGCTGGTGGACTGGATAGAGGGAAAGCGATGAGACCACACGAGATCATGCGGGCGCTGCGGCGGCTGCGGGTGGAGACCGGGAGCCTGGCGTGCGCCGGCTGCGGCTATGAGCACAACTGCGGCATCCACGGCTGCGCCATCATCCGGGGCGCCGGAAACCTGATCGACAGCCAGCGGGCCTTGATCCAGGCCCTGAAACAGGCCAACGACGACCACAGGGACATGCTGGCGGCCCGGGAACGGGCCGCATCCCCGGAGGCGGTGGACCGGCTGATGGAGAGCATCTGCGACCGGTGCCGCTATGAGCTGGAGGCGGACGGCCAGGACGAACTGGACGATATCTGCGCCGGATGCACCATCCGGGCGGATCTGGAGATCATCGCGGGGAGGGGTGCGGAATGAGCGAGAGCTACATGCGAAAGGGGCTGGAAACCCAGAAACCCACCGAGGTTATGGCGGAGGGTCTGCGGGCCTATGCGGGCGATTTCCTCCGATGGGGCATGGAGAAGCCCTCGGAGGACGTTCCCCTGATCCTGGCCGCCGTCAAGCTGACGCTGCCTCTACTGGAGGGGCAGCTGGACCAGAGCACGCGCAGAATGTACGAGGTGCTCTGCCGGAATTTCTCGGCTATTGGGATACCGAATGTGAAGAAAGGAGGAGACGGACATGGTGGCGACACATGAAATCAAGCTGCACCGCAGATACTGCGACCGCGTGTGCAGCGGCGACAAAATGGCGGAGCTCAGATACAATGACCGCGACTATCAAAAGGGAGATATCATTCGCTTTATTCCGACGGACGACAAGGATCTGGTTGCAGGGGATCCACCGAGGCACGAAATCCAGCAGAAGGAATACCGGATCACGCATGTTCTGAGCCATGCAGACGGTTTGTGCCCCGGCTATGTGGTACTGAGCATCAAGGAAGTTAAATAAAAAATGCCCCGGCGGAGACGCGAACTCCGTCGGGGCGGCGGCCAATGAGAGGCCGACTATCAAGTACACCCCTATTATAGCAGGTAGGGGCGGGAATGTAAATAAGGAGGAGCCATGGAATATTTGGAGCAGGCGCTGAGGCGCCTGGAGAAAGAGGACAAGACTGTGACAGACAGGTACGGCGCCGCCATGAAGGGCGCTGTGTGCCGTGCGCTGGAGTCCTTTGCCCGGCAGGATGAGGAGTTTGCCCAGGCCATCGCTCAGGGCGGCAGCTTCGCTGACTGCATGAAGCAGGTGTCCGGAGGCGTGAAAGGAGGCGCTATCTCCGACCTGGATGCATACCGCCGGGCGGTGGAGTTTTATTTCCCCGGAGCGGTCATCCGGGCCACCATGGAGATCGACGTGTGCCCCAACCGGGTGCAGGGGCCGGACCCACAGCGGGAGCAGCAGCCTGCCAAGGTGCTGGACCTGTCGGACTTCCTGTGAGGCGGCCATGGACACGGAGAAGCGGACGGAGCAGCTGGCCCGGCTGGCTCCGAGGCTGACGGACCGGGAGCTGCGGGAGATCAACGGCCTGTTCCAGGCATATATCTTCCGGCGCAGCAGGACCGGCGAGGTGTGGACCAGCTGCTGCGGAGTACATAAGATCATCCAACGGTGCGAGGATGGCAACCAGCAGCGCGTGATGGATCAGGCGCACACGCCAGCCCCCGCCTATCGGTGGGGGCTGTGCGTCAACGAGATAGACAGCGGGCGGCGGACAGCCTGCCCCTGGTGCGGGGCCAAGGCTGCCGTGAAGGAGCTCGGGCGCTGCGGAGAGCGGAAAAACCTGTGGGAGTACCGCCGGGCGGTGGTGCTGCGGCAGTGGCGCGGGGCTCTGTGGGCCTGCGCATACGACTGCTTTAAGGACTACGGGAAAGGACGGCTGCTGACGGACTCGCCCCGCACCGTGCTGCTGGGCGTATACCGGTTTGTGCCGGGGGCTGCCGAGGAGATCAGCAAAAGCTGGTGGGACATCGGCCCCCTGGGCCGATACCGGCGGCAGACAGCCCCGGGCAAAAGGCACCGGTGGGAGATCGCTGCGCCCTTTGGGCAGTGCGCCGAGTACGGCACCGGCTATGAGGCGGTGGGGCTGGACGAGGTCAAGCGGAGCGCATTCCGCTATTGCGGCGTGGAGTACCTGCAGCGGAACTGCGATCTGATCCGGCTGCTGACAGCCTGCTGCTTTTACGCCGACAAGATCGAATGGCTGGGCAAATGCGGCCTGGCTTGGGGGGTGTACGACATGGTGACCCGGGGCGTGAAGAACGCGGCAGCGATCCGATGGGACGCGAAAACGCCCCGGGAGTTCCTGGGCATAACGCCCCGGGAACTGCAGGAGCTGAACAGTCTGGTGTACCGCGAAATAGACCGGCTGGACACACTGGGGATCTGGCGGCGGCTGCGGGGCACGAAGGCGGAGGACAGCCTGGGAAACTGCTTCCGGCTGGTGGACACATCCCTTGATGCGGGGAAGCTCCGGCAGCTGGTGAGCCGCCTGAAGCGCTGGGAGCTGCGTCCCGGGAGGCTGGCGGATTATCTGGACAAGCTGCGGGGCAACCGGGGGTTGGGTGACATGCTGGAGGAATACCTGGACTATATCCGGGCGGCGGAGGGCGTGGGACTGGACCTGCGCAATGGCGTTTTCCTGCTGCCGCGCGACCTGGACCGGAAGCACGACCAGGTGACCGCCAGCTGGGCGGCTATGCAGAGCAAAGAAAAAGACCGGGAATACCGGGAAAGCCGACTGCGGAAGCTGACCCGGCGGTACACCTATACGGACGGCACCTACCTGATCCGCCCTCCGGTAAACGGGGCGGAGATCCAGCGGGAGGGAAAGCTGCTGCACCACTGCGTGGGCGGGTACGCAGACCGGCACCTGAAAGGGACCACCACCATCCTGTTCCTACGGCGGCGGAACCGGCCCGGGCGGCCTTTGGTGACCGTCGAGATGAGAGGAAACGCCATCGCACAGATCCACGGCTGGGACGATGAGCGAACCAAGTGCCCGGACAACCCGGGCAAAATCGACCCCAGGGTGCTGTATCGGGATTTTCTGGACGAGTGGACCGCCTGGCTGGAGGGCGGCAGCAAACGGGACAAGCGGGGGCAGCCGGTGCTGCCCCGGAGAAAGCGAAAGGAGAGCGCATGAGCGATATTGTAAACGTGCCCATGGCGGCACAGCGGGACATCCGGACGGTAACGGCGGAGATCCGCAGTCTGCACCGCCAGGCCCAGTGCATGGTGCTGGGCTATGCCATCGAGATCGGGCGGAAGCTGAAGGAAGCAAAGGCTCTGCTGCCCTATGGCCAGTGGGGGCGGTGGCTTCAGGAGGAGGTGGAGTTTTCCCAGTCCACGGCACAGAATTTCATGAAGATCTTTGAGGAATACGGGGCCAGGCAGGTGTCCCTTTTTGGGGACGCAGAATCCCAAACGCTTGGGAATCTGCCGTATACCCACGCCCTGCGGCTGCTGGCGCTGCCGGCGGATGAGCGGGAGGAGTTCGCCCGGGAGCACCATGTGGAGGATCTGTCCAGCCGGGAGCTGGAGAAGCTGCTGCGGGAACGGGACGAGGCCAGAGCCAAAGCAGAGGCGGCGGAACGGGCATCTGCAGACGCACGGACAGAGTCCGACGGCCTGGGGAAAAAGCTGGCGGCGGCACAGGGGTTCGCCCAGGAGCTCCAGGAGCAGCTGACCCAGGCCAAACGGGCCGCCGAGACTGCCCGGCAGGAGCTGGAGGACCAGAAAAAGAATCAGAAGGTGCCGGAGGAGACCATGGCCCAGCTGCGGGCCGACGCCGCCAAGAACGCGGAGGCGGCGCTGGCGGATAAGCTCCAAAAGGCCAAGGACCGGGAGAAAAAAGCCGCTGACCGGGCGGCTGAGATGGAAAAGGCGCTGGCGGCCAAGGCAGATCAGGGCCGCCAGAGGGTGGAGGAGCTGGAGAAGCGGCTGGCCCTGGCGGACCCGGATACGGCGGTTTTCAAGACGTGGTTCGCGGCCATCCAGCAGGATTTCCTGCGGCTGCGGGAGGCGGAAAGCCAGGTATCGGGCCGGGACTCGGAAAAGGGACAGAAGCTCCGCACCGCCGTCCGGGCGCTCCTGCAGCAGCAGGAGGAGGTGTGGGCATGAGGGAAGATATGTGCACAGCACATCCGGCGGAGGCCAGGATCGTGACACCGTCAGCGGGAATTACCGCCGAGAGTGTAGGCGGTAGGCCATACTACCAGATCGTGTATTTTGATACGGCGGACATGGAGGTGCATATAGGCTTTGGATCCTACGATCCGAAAATAACGCACCGCTGGCTGGTGCAGAAGTTCCGGATAGACAAGAACTGCGTGAGCAAGGCCGATTATGTAGTGCGATGCAAAGAATGCAAGCACTTGAAAACCCCAAGGTGCCCGAACGGCAAACCCACCTGTGAAAAGCATGGCCGGGAGGTGATCGCGCAGATTGACTATTGCAGTTGGGGTGAACGACGGGGATGAATATCGCCTACAACATGGACTGCATGGATTACATGCGGACGCTACCAGACAAGGCGTTTGATCTTGCAGTTGTGGATCCCCCGTATTTCAGTGGGCCAGAACGCCGAAGGTACTACGGAAAAGCGGAAAGCCGCACTCTTGTCCGCAGGCGAGAATACCACGTTTCGGACAAGTGGCAGGTTCCGGGCCCGGCGTATTTCAATGAACTTCTGCGAGTATCAAAGAAATACATCGTGTGGGGTTGTAACTACTTCAACTATATTTTTGCACCGGGGCGCATTGTTTGGGACAAGTGCAATGGATCCAGTTCATTCTCGGATTGCGAGATTGCGGCAACTAATTGCCATGGCAGCGTCCGGCTGTTTCGGTATATGTGGAATGGCATGATGCAGGGCAAGTCTGTCGAGGACGGCGCTACGCAACAGGGGAACAAGGATTTGAATGAAAATCGGATACACCCAACGCAAAAGCCAATTGCGCTCTATACGTGGATATTCAGCCGTTACGCAGACCCTGGGGATAAGGTGCTTGATACACATTTGGGCAGCGGATCCAGCAGGATAGCTGCGCGAGAAGCTGGGCTTAGCTTCGTCGGGTGTGAGTTTGATCCGGTATACTTCCGGCTTGAGGAGGAGCGCTATGGCGAATATGCGGCGCAAGAAAATCTGTTTTTAGGAAGGTGAATTATGAAGGTTTACATTGCCGGGAGAATCACCGGGGACCCACGATACCGGGAGAAGTTTGCCGAGGCGGAGGCTGCGCTGCGGGAGGTGGGGCATATCCCGCTGAATCCTGCGGTGCTGCCGGAGGGCATGGAGGCGGAGGACTATATGCGCATTTGCACCGCCATGCTGGATTCCGCTGACGCCATCGGTCTGTTGGGCGATTGGACGGACAGCCCCGGGGCCAAACTGGAACTGCACTATGCCGACTATGTGGGAAAGAAGACCGTGGACCTGTGGAAGATGTTGGCCGTACGGCGGAGTACGGAGGTGCGGGAGGAGAATGTGGGCCGAGTCCCCGCAGACACCGATCCGGCCCTGATCGCCGCCCTGCGGTGTTCGGCCACGGTGGGCGGCGACAAGGACTGCGCTTCCTGTGCGTATGGCTGCCGCGTAGGGGATCATATGCCGCCGGAGGCACAGGTGCTCCTGCGAGTACTGGCGGACGAGCCCGACTGCGACTGCGACCGGATAGCGCTGGACGCCGCGCAGCGTCTGGAGGAACTGACGGAGGTAAGGACAAATGAAAAACACAAATGACATTATCCGGAGCATGGCGACGTGCCTCGACATTACGGCCGCCTGTGAGGCATGCATCCATATGGGGAAACGCGACGGCTTTGTGCGTCTTCGGCAGGACGCACACGATGCGCTGGTTGAGATGCAAGATCGGTGCGCACGGTACGCCGAGGAGATCATGGTGCTGCGGGAGCGGCTGGAGGGGGCGCAGAAGCATGGCTGATCCCAAGTACACCAAGATGCCCGAGCCGTGCGGCAGCTGCCGCTTCCGCGCGGAATACGGGATATGGCACTGCAACTACAGCGACATCATGGGCGTGACCAAGCACAGGATGCACCCGGAGGCGGCTCCGGGCGCCCTGGCGGGGCCGGGGTGCCTCTGCTATCAGCGGGGGCGCCGGCGGCTGCGGCCCAGCAAGGTGAGCCGGAAGGTGCCTGAGCCGGAGAAGCGCCCGGCTCAGGAGGCCCAGGAGGCCCAGGAGGCTCGCTGGGAGGCCATGCGGATCATGTACCTACAGGGGGGAAACGACGTGCAGATTGCGGAGGAGTTGGGATGCGCCACAGGTACCGTGCGGCACTGGCGGCACCGACAATGCCTGCCGCCCAATGGCCGGGACGGGTGGAACAAATGAAAAAGATGATTGAACTGAAACCGTGCCCGTTCTGTGGTGGGGACGTTCGCTTCGACAAGGCATACAGCTATTTCCGAGATAGTGTGATCTACTGCGACGGATGCGACATGGTGTTTACTTTGGACGATTGCTTGGCATCTGACGATGATATCGCCAGAACGTGGAACAGGAGGGTTGACAATGGCAACGGTTAAGTGTGCGCTGGGCAAGCGAGGACGACCGTCCCACGAATGGAATGACGGCAAGAAAGACCGCGTCTACTGTCTCGGACGGGTTGAC
>ERZ1034855.615-NODE-615-length-12646-cov-10.584147_pt1 | contig 12646 bp, 13 predicted proteins | sample MGYA00520699_ERZ1034855 | MGnify/ENA primary metagenome ERZ1034855 (study PRJEB33766, sample SAMN09781730) | gut metagenome | biome: gut microbiome | host: Homo sapiens | place: Madagascar | study: EMG produced TPA metagenomics assembly of the PRJNA485056 data...
TTTACATTTTTTATTGACTTTTGTTTCGTTTTGTGTTAACCTATGATTACATTATTCGTTTAGTCCAGTCGCTTCGGCGACTGTGCGGATTGAAATTAAATGAAAAGAAGCAATAAAGGTGCACAATTTGTTGCTTAAAACAAAAGTAACCCCGGAGACGCAAATCTCCGGGGTTTTCTTTCGCGGTTAACTCAGCCTACCGAATCATCATTCAAAAAAATTGTTGATTATTTCACCACAAATTATTGACTATTCCACCACAAATGTGATACAATAACGCCGTAGAACAAAAACATTTAAATATGTTTCAGAGGAGTCAATGCCCGCATTGACTCCTCTTTTTTAACACCCCCGAATGACTCAATCTTCGGGGGTGTTATTCATTTACTCGTCCATTCCGTCGCTCGGCTTGTCATATTCAAGCGCACGTTTGCTGTCTCCCACACCTTTGGTTGTCGGATCTATCAATACTCCAATGGTTGTAAGCGCCGTAATAATTGCCGTAACAATGTTCACAACAACGTCCTGGCTCAGCGCCGGAACAACGTCAAACGCACCGAGCACCGTGTAAATGAATGTAATCACCGCCGGAATTACCGTCAGCCAAAACACCGGGTTTTTAAGTCTTACTTTCCAGTTGATTTTCATGAAAATTCATCCTTTCTTATTCAATAGTTTCAATGCCATATTCTTCACAGCATTTATGTTCGATTCGACAACCTCTTGCGCCTTCCCAGCCCGCGCCGAAAAGTGCAATATCGGCTTTGCTCAAAAGCTCAATCGACTTTCCAAGAAATCCAAGCGCATTTCCGTTGTAGTCAGAAAAGAAGCTGTCAAGGATTTCAACTTCATCATTGAATTTCTGCTTTGCTTTTTCAATAAGGTTTTCGCGCTCTTTGAGAATTTCCTCATTACTGCGTCCTCTCATCGGCTGTGAAATAAATAATTTCTTCATGTCAATTTGTTCCTTTCTTTAAATAAATTCAAAAACTTCAAAACAAAATCAGTCAACCAAAACGCAAACTCATTCATCTTTCTTCGGTTCTTTGTCGGGCAAATCGAGAAATTTTTCGTGAATATCATCCATTACTCCGTTTGCACCGAGTGAATGATACTGCGCCCAACAGTTTTCAAAGTTCTGCCGCGCGTAAATCGGCGCATAACCTTTTTTACTGTAGTGATTCCAGTCATTTATCATCTGTGCTCTCAAAAGAGCCTGAACGCCTTTTTTGACCGAATCACCATCTTCTTTTGTTTGCTTAACCGACTTAATAAGATAGCCTAAAATCATCGTAAAAATAGATGGTATGCCCAAAAGGCAAAGCCATTGATATGTTTCCATTAAGCCACCTCAAATCCTCTCGCAATAATCCAGGCACACCCAACCGCTCGGCGTTTTGCCCCAGCTGCCTTTTACCTTTGAAATAGTAAAAGTTAACCCTTTGACATATCCGTTGCATCTTTCGCCGGAAAGTGCAACGATTTTTTTCTGCGCGTCCTTTGTAAGCTGCGAAAAGGCTTTTTTTGCATACTTTGTACCGGCGCCTTTGCGGACATTGAGGACGGTCGCTTTCGTAACCTTGTAATTTCCGGCAGTGTACTTTTTTTTCGCCGCTGTCGGTGCTTTGTACTCGTTCTTGTACCAGCTTTCAGCGTCAAGCCAATCTCCGCCCGAAAGCCGTTTAACGCCCAGATGCAGGTGTATACCGGTTGCCCTGCCGCTCATTCCGGTGTTGCCGATAACCGTTTTTGCTGTTACTTTTTGCCCTGCTTTCACCTTGATACTGTCAAGATGATAATGGAGCATTTTAACACCGAGCGACGGATAAGCAACCCAAACGTATTTTGCGCCGCCGTAGGCGTAGTCAACGCCGCACGAATAGATGTACCCGTCCGCGATTGCATACTGCGGAACCTTTTTGCAATTCGTTCCGTAATCAACTCCATTGTGAAAACTGCCGGTTGCCCCGGCCGCCGTACTGAAGCTTTTCCGGTAGCCGAACGGGCTTGTTATGTAAGCTTCGTTTTTGTGAAAAATAAGTTTAATAAGTGAATCAGCCATGATATCAAATCCTTTCTTTAATTTATTCCAACAGAGATTAAATAACCCTCACCGGTGGGGACTTTGTTTTGTGCGGAAACCTGTGCTCCGCCGTAAGTAATTGCCGCCGAGATGATTTCCGGCGGAACAATGATTTTTTCCCAATGGGCATACAAAGTAATATCTCCATTTGGAGTATAACTTGCGCCGCCATCTCCTACTCTTGTGCCGCCAATTATAGAGGTATACCAACCCAAAAAGCTGTAACCATCTCTTGTTGGCGTGGGAAGAGTAACCTCAGACATATCGCCCCATTGAGCATAAAGTGTAGTTGAACCGCCATCGTCCGCAAGGTTACTAACCACATTCGTTTGATTGTAAACTCCCCTTGGCGAGCCTGTTGCGCTTCTCTTTTCACTGCCATGAACTATGTATTTAACGTAGTGGTCAAGCAATGCTTGCTTGTTGTAGGCGAATTCATTAAACAAATCGGCGTAGGTGTTTGCATAAAATGGTGCGTCAAACTTATCGTAAGTATATACCACTCCGTCATAGGCGGTCAGCGTACCGTGGTCTTCCCAACCTTTGAACGTAGCAGAAGAATATCCTGTTGCAATGTTTGAACCGCTATAATTCGGATCGTATGTAACTTTGCATATCTTTTCAAAGCCGTTCGCCGGAAGCGTAAAACTTTCGCCCACGTTTTTTGAAAAGCTTGCAACCGAACCGCCTGTTGCGCCGTTGCCGTTGAAATTGACGGTGTACGGAACTGTGTAATAAACGGTTATAAACGTATCATAAATTCTAACCTCGGAAGAATATGACGAGCTGTATGAACTGCCGACCCAGCGCAGGTGAAGTCCGCCATTTATTAGGTTGATAATGTTCTTGCTGTATATATTGTTGTTGTTGACGTAGCTTTGAAGCTGTTCTGCAGTAATATCAAATCTGCCGTATTTAGCGGTCGTTTGCGATTGTTTGTTCAGATATTCAACAGCCGCTATGTATCGCCCACTTGCTATTGAACGCAAGTATACATATAAATAAGCGTTTGAGTTGCTTCCATAATACTTTACACCTACCGTTATTTTTGAAATCGTTGCGTTTGATGGAATATTAAAATTAAATCCGTTAACGTGACAAGCCGAATTGCCCTTTGCGCTTCTGTAAGCATAGCTTGTATCAACATTGTCGTCACACGCGTGTGCGACATTATGCCAATCTGTTCCCGTCTGGACAACAGTGGTCGCTCTTCTGGTTTGTTCTGCCATTCAATCACCCCCATCAGCACGCGACACGAACAATCGCTTTTTCAATAAACGTCTCCATCCCGACCGTTACGGAAAATTTCAGCTCAAAGGTTCCCGGCTCATCCGCGTTCAAAATCACGGAAACCGTGTCGCCGTCAACGTCCAGTGTCCCGTCCTCAACTGTTTCGCCGCTTGCAATATTTTTAAGGCTATATTTTGCCTTGGTAATAACAACAACTTCATTCGGATTTCGCGCCCGAACCTGCGCTGAAACCTCTTTGATTTCGCCCACATAAAAATTAATGCTTCCACGCATTTTTGTGCTCACAGCCTTTCCTGATGGTTATTTCATGGCTCTGCTCAAAAAAGCATAGCCTGTCCGTTTCACTCAAAAACATGATAACGTATGGGGTTTCCTTAAGCTCCAAATGGCAGATTCCGTTGCACATGTATAATGTGCCTGTCCAATATGCCGTTTGCCCAAACTCGTTGATTGCGTGCACCTCAACTGCATACTGGCCGTCTTTCGTGTCCGGGGGAACTGTGCAGTTCCATCCCCCGTTTCTCGAAAACTCAATGTCAAAACTGTCAGCTTTTCCCCATACTCTTAAAATCTTCGGCCTGCTCATTCCACTTCGACAACAATCTTGTAAAGTGTTCCGGCGTTTACAGGATTGGGCGTGATTGTTACGGACTTGATTACCGGTGCAGTGGTGTTGTAAGTAACGGTGCGCGTAATGCTTGTAACCTTACCAGCCTTGTCCGTGGCGGAGATAACAATGGTGTTTTCGCCCTGCTGGTCAAGGGTGATTGCCTTGCTGAATGCGCCGTCCGCGCCGACCTCAACCGCGCCGCAGTCCGTGCCGTTAAGCTTAACGGCGATAACAACCGGCTTGCTTGTTACATCATCGGTTGTACCGGTTACGGTAAGCTCGCTCTTGTTTGTCTCAAGTCCTTCCGCCGGGGCGGTGATAACAAGGGTAGGTGCAACGGTATCAATCTTAAAGGTGCAGCTCGCGGTTTCCGCGCTGTTATCATCGTTGTCCTTGATGTCAACGGTAATTGTCTGATTTCCGTCCGCAAGTGCTTCTTCCGGTGTGTATGTGCCGATAAATCCGCCCTCGGTGTCCGACCAAGTGATTTTGCTGACATCAACTGCCGCAGAACCGATTTTAAGCACGCAGCTTTCCTTCTTAATGCCGGAATAGCCGCTTGTCTGCACGGTGTTGTCCGTAACTTTAAACTTAATTTCCGGCGTGTCGGTTGTAACATATGCTCCGGCCGAGGGTGCAAGGATAGTAATAATCGGCTTAACTTTTTCTTTTACAAACAAGCGCAAACTTTCGCCGAGAGTGCTGTGTGTGCTGTCGGCAGTTGTGACGTTTCCGGCCGTGTCCTCGGCGCGAAGCGAAACAGGATAATATCCGCCGGAAAGATTGAAAGAAGAACCGGCCGGAGCGTTGACCTGTGCTTCATATTTGCCCGTTTCGGCATTAAGGGTAAGTGTAACGGCCTGTCCGTTAATTGTTGCGGTTATTGATTTAATTGCCATGTTATTTATTTCCTTTCAAAAAATCAGAAATTTTAATAATTGCGTACCATAAGGGCAAAAGCACATAAAACGCAAAGCCTTGCCCTATAGCCCTTGAAAAGCCCTTTAAAACATATTCCATATTATGCCTCCGCAAATTCAACAAGATTTTCAAGCGCAAGCACCGTTGCCGCGTCAATTTGAATGTCAGACTTAATTTCAATCTTCTCCGTGTCAAGTTTAATTTCGGTGTTACACAGCTCGCGATACTCTTTCAAAAACGCTTCTCTGTTTTCGTTTTTGATTTCATAGCCGCCGTCATTCTTTTCGCCGTATTTTTCAAAAAGCGCTATCTTTGTTTCTTCAAAATACCGCAGTTCGCTTTCGATTTTGCCCAAAAGCCTTGCAAGTTTAACGGCTTCAGCGGCCTTTAAATCAAGCTTTGAAAGCTTTGAAATCGCCGGGCGAATGTTGTTGATTGTTTCGTATGTAAGGTTCATTTGTGTGCTCCTTTCTTTCTGTCAGGCTGTTAACTTCAAAATTTTTTCTTCGAGTTGAGAAACACGTTTTTTCAACTCTGCGTTTTCGTTGAGCGCGATTTGAATCATATGTGTGTTAAGCGCAGTAATTTGGGTATGATTTATCGAGTAATATATAGCTTCGCCTTTTTGAACAATGTCAAACTGTTCTGTGTCGTGTCCACTCTCAGCTAATGCTTTTTTAACATCTTGTGCAATAAATCCAAAAGAAAACTCTTTTTTATCGTTAAACTTAAATGTCACCGGCTTAAGTTTACGAAAAAACTCATCGAAAGAATGGTCAAGTTCTGCAATCGTGTTTTTGAGCCGTCTGTCAGAGGTTTGTGTCAGAGCTTTACACTTAACTGTTTGTCCAAAGCATGCATTACCCGCGTCTGAGATTGTAGCACCGCTTTTTGACTCAACATATGCGTTTCCGGCGCGGAAATACGATGATTGAACCACCCCTGTAAATGTTGCTCCGGTAAGTAGCGCATAACCTGAATGTGCATGGCTTTTACTTGCCTTGCCGTCAAGCGTAGTCTGCAAGTTTGTAATATTTGCAATCGAATGTGTATGACTTGATGCGGCATAGCCAGAATGTGTGTGCGTTGTCAAAGCATAATTTGAATGTGTGTGCGTTGTCAAAGCATAATTTGAATGTGTGTGGCCGGCATCAGCCTTGCCGTTTATCTGCGTTTGCAAACTTGTTCCGTCTTTTGTCGTATAAACTTGGCCGTAAAAGCTGGATGCTGATATGCTATTATAGCAATCAATGGGAGCACTTATTATAAGCTTATCACCATAGATATACAGCCAATCTTTATTTTCCCCATTTTCCTGCTGTTCCGATGCAAAAATACAGTTGTAGTGCTTGCTTCCGTACCCAAGATAAAACCTGGTTTTAAGGCCTGAAAAAGCGCTAATGCTAATAGTTTTCGATTCTGCTTGATTTAAATAAAAAGTGTGTGTCCCTGAATTGTTTACGCGATACAAACAATCTTTCTCAATGGTTAGTCCGCCTATTGAGCCTGAATTCGCAGTGACCTTTCCTGTGAATTCACCTTCCGTTGCGTAAATTTTGCCCTTTACAACTGCGTTTGCAGCAACAAGCAAACCTTTGTTGCTTACCGAAAAATACGGCGAACTGCCCGTATATGTTCCGGCTTGAATCTGCTTGATTGTTTCTTCGTCAGTTACTTCGGTGATAGCTCCGTCCACAGATATAAAAAGCGAAGTATCCGGCATAGTCGGCAGTCCGTCAATATCATCACTGGATATTTTGCAGCCATCGAGCACAAGCTTTGTTGCCGTGATTATGCCTTTGATATCGGCGCCCTGCGCAGTGAGCACACCGTCTTCTGTCATGGAAGATTTACTTGCTTGCCACGAAATTTTGGAAGCCTTGAGCCTTATGCTGTCCGCTTTCTGCTCGATTTGGGAAGAAACTTCGCCCGAAAGTTCGGTTTTCGTAACTCTTAAAAGAATACTGTCCACATTCTGCTGAATGCGTGAGCTTAAGGAACTTTCCTGGTCTTTTGCTCTTTTTACTTCCGCAGTAATGGCATCGGCGTTAAATTTTAACGAAGCATTAACCGATTCCTGCGTTGCGTATGTTCCGCCGACTTCAAGAAGAATACTCGTGCGCGTCTGCTCAATTTTGCTGTCGATTTCGTTTTTAGCTTCATCAGTATATTTTTTTAGTTCCTCATCGCGGCGTTGAAGCTTCTGTATTTCGGTAAGATAAGGATATTCGTCCTCGGTTTCATCTTTTCCCGGTGCTTCAATATTTGCACGGAAATCAATGCCGAAAGTCAAGCTTTGCTTATACAAAACGCTTCGCACTTGGTTGCCGATGATTACCCAATCTCCCAGTTCGGCGCAAGGGTCAAAACAAGTTTTTGAAGCTGTGAAAGGGGAGTATACCACGCCGTTAAACGTGGCATAAAGGTCATCGCAAACCGTTTGATTTACATAAGGATTGTTTTCAATCTTCAGTTCCGCGCCGGTATCGTTGCCATTGGAATAACCAAGCTGTTCGTCTCGCGTGGCGGTTATGCGGCTGATGCTTACATTTTTTCCTGTTGTTATTTTGTCGATAACAACAGGAACGTCAATTTTTCCGCCGCCCGCAGAATTCGTAGAGGCTGAGTCGGAATCGCTCGGCGGGGAAACCAACGGAACGAGCCTAAGCTTGTTTTCCGGTGTGATAATCCAGTTTCCGCCGTTGCACGCGCCGATAAATCCCAATACCTGCGCCATTGTATAATTTGTTGGATACGCAACTTGATATGCATCTCCGGTTTTAACAGTAGTTCGGCTGTCGATTTCAACGCCGATTCGCTGTGCAATTTCTTCGGTGCAGGCTTTCTGCGTTTTCGGCCAACCGATTCTGTCATCGGCGTTTGACGAATCAACATAATTCTGTTGCGCTTTAATCATGGAATCATAACATTCAAGCGTAACAAGGCCGTTGTTTGCTTGCCGTTTGGAAATATAAAAAGTGCCGAACTCTTTCCATTCGGAAAAAGTGGTTCCATCGTTTGTTATTCGCGCTTTGATAACCACTTTTGCACCTTTTTCAATGGCGTTTTTGGTCATAACCGAAAACTTCAACGAAGCGGTCGCGCAATTCCCGACTTTCATAGCGTCACTCATCAAAAGTTGTTCGATGTTTGGTGCAGAAATAGCGGTATATGAAACACTGCCGATTTCCGCTTTGACGTCCATGCTAAAACGTCCGTTTTTCGCTATTTCAGTCCATAATGTTGTTTTTGCTCGCATAGCGTCACCTCTCTGTAATGTTAAATGTTATTCCGTCATACATGGTTTGTCCGCCTATATATCTCTGAATACCTTCATTGATGGTCGAACAATAATATTCGCGTTCAATATATCGGTTTTCTTTTGCGTCAAGCATTGTTATGCTTACATATTGCGGCCACATATCGTTTAAAAGTTGTGATGCAATGCTTTCTCCCATAAGGATAAACGTAACGGTCCACTTTTTTTTAGATGTGATGCGGCTACGAACCATAAGCCCGTCAAGCAAATTTCTTCCGCTTCCGTCCGCGTCAAGATCATTTCTCGACGGCTTTAATCCATCTTCCGCGAGATATTTCGTATAATCGTGGCCGTTGACCTTAAAAATAGGTTTCATTTGTTTTGTACCTCCATTAAATCAACAGCGGTGATTTTCCGCTCATTCGCGTTCTGCGGTTGATTTCGTTGACGATGCTTGTTGTAAGGCTGTCGGAATCAAGGTTAACGGTCGTTCCGCTGTAATTTTGAATAGCATTAACTATCGAAGCGGTTGCGTTAGAAACCGCCTGAATAACAACAGAACCGAGTTCGGTGTTAGCGTTTTCAATCGTCTGTCCAATCTTACTGTCAGATTCCGTTGCAGTTGCCGCCGTTTTGTATGGTATAACACCGTTTGCAATGGTAGGCGAGCGGAATATAGGCGAATTTGCAACGGCTTTTAAAGCGTCACTAAGCGATAACAAACCGTTACTGATGTCACTCGGAAAACTTATCTCAAAAGCGTTTTTACCGACAAGATTTTGAAGCGAAAAAGTTGAAGATTTAATTTCGCTTGCAATAGCTTGTGCCATGGTTTTCATCCAGCCTGTGTTACGCTGAAGGGGGATAACAGCTTCTTTGCCGGCTTCACCAATCATCGAAAGTGTGGGCCTGTCAACGATACCGCCTTTCGCATAAAACGAAAGTTTTGGCATGCCCTGCAGCCCTATCTTTGTAAGCGCACGGCCGAGCGTTGAGGTTGTGTCCCATGTGACGCCGAGTTTCAGCATTTTGCTTCCAAGATAAGATTTAAGGCTCGACCAAAACGAGGTAAACTTTCCTCTTACTGTGTTCCAGATGTTTCCGAAGCCGTGGTAAAAATTAGTTATCATGCTTCTTCCGGAATCCTTGAACCTTGCTTTTATGGTTGCAAACCAGTCTTTAAGTCTGCCCCAAAACGTACTAAATCTGCCGCTAATTTTGCCCCAGATGCCACCAATTCCGTTATAAAGATTGGTTATCGCGCTTGAACCAAAACTCTTAAATCTTTCTTTCATGGTTGTAAACCATGTTGTCAGGCTTTCTTTGCAAGCGCTGAAACGCTCTCTTATTTTTGTCCAGATATTGCCGATTCCGGACGACAGGTTTTCAATGATTTTTGTTCCAAAGGTTTTAAAGCGTTCCTTCATGGTCGTAAACCATGCATTGATGCTCGTCCACAAAGCCGTGAATTTCTCTTTGATTTTTTCCCAGACATTTCCGATGCCTTGCTTTAAGCCATCAACGATGTATCCGCCGAGCGGTACCATTTCTTTTGCAGGAGAGGCTATACCAAAAGCTTTTTTGAATCCGTCAATAAACGGCTGGAAAATATGGTCTTTAATCCATGTGCCGATATCGCGGAACATATCGCCGATTCCTTTGAAAAATCCCTCAATGGTCATTTCACCCATATCGTTCATATATGGCTCGAAATAAGTCTTTTTCATGTTTTCAAATCCGGCTTTAAGAGATTCCCAGAGCTTTTTACAAAACGATGCAACAAGTGCTGAAATACCGCCAACAGCGGCTCCAAGCAATTCAAACGCTTTTGAAATCAGACCATTCCAGTCGATATCCTTTACAAGGCTTTCAAGCCCGCTCCACAAGTCGTCGCCGAGTTTTGACCAATCAATGTTTTCAACAAATCCAAGCAGAGTGTCAAGCGCACCTTCGGTAACTTTTCCGATTAAGGTTGCCGTATCTGAAATAATGCCTTTCCAGTCAATTCCGTTGATAAAGTCAGCGATTTTCTTTCCAAGCATCGCCCAATCGAAATTTTCTACCGCCGCAATCATAGTTTGAAGCACAGTCCTGAATTGCCGGCTGAGTGATTCCGAAATTGCTCCAAAGTCTATCTCAGATATTACTCGGCTTAAATTCTTTGCAAGGCTTCCGGCAGTGCCAGCCCAATCAGCGGCATTCACCGTGCCGTTCATAAAATCGGTTAGTGCTTTGCTAACCGACTTTCCGTCGAGCTTTTCAAAAAAACCGTCAAGAGTTTTTAAAATGATTGCCCATTTTGCGGTAAGGACAACACCGAGATTTTCCCAATCAACACCGTCAAGGATATGGTTCATCATCTCGCCGAAATGTGCGCCGAGGTTTTTCCAGTCAAATTTTTTAATAAAAGTTGCAAGGAATGTCAGAACTGCATTCATGTAGTAACCAATTTTGTCACCAAGTCCTGTCCAATCAACATCATCAACCATCTTGTTAAGTTGGTTTGCAAGTGTTGTCGCTGCTCCTGCCCAATCTCCGGCTTTTAATTGTTCCGCAATGAGTTTCGCCCAATCTGGCACTTCAACGTCTGGTAGTGTGCCGGCGCCGCTGCCGCTTCCACCACCGCCGCCCGAACCTGATTTTGAATCACTTAAAACATTAAGTTCGTCAAAAGAGGCTAATTGCCGTTTCAGTTTGTCAGTTTCCTTTTTCGCTGCACTTCCCGCGCCGCCGATAGCTTTCGTTGTGCTTTTTCCAACAACGCCGAAAAGTTTCAAAAACTGAAGCACAAAAGAAACAGCTTGTGCAACAAGGTTAACGATTTTTTCTATAATTGGGCCGAGAATGTTGCCGATTCCACTCCAACAACCTTGCAGCGTGTTTGAAAGCTGTTGGTTTTGCTCCATGTATGCGCTAACGGCTTTTCTTAAAAGCGCCCACACGCCTCGTGCTCCAAGCAAACTCAAAGCAAATTTTTTGGCATTAGAAATCAAATTTCCAAAGGAGCCATTCATCGACTTACTCCCTGAAACCATTCTCAACATACTACTTGCAGCACTTTTGATAAACGAACCAAGTTTTTTGGCTCCATTTACCGCCGTTGTTAACGAAACTCTCGCCAGTGTTGAAACAAGACGCCCGGATTTCTGAATAATTGAACCGAACAATCTATCAGCTGCTTGAAGCGGATGCTTAATAACCGTTGAGATACCATTAAAGGCGCTTTTGATAGTATTAGCTGTATTCTGGAAAGCGCTTTTGATAGTGTTGCTAAATGTCGGCATTTTCGCCCATTCGCTGTTTGTTTGTTGGACTTTACTTCGCATATTTTGAATTTGCGAAACAGCAGATGAAAGCGTTGAACTCAACTGCGAAAACTGTTCTGTTGATGAGCCGAGTTGAAAAGCGCTTCCCGATGTTTCCATTGCTTTTCGCTTCGCAAGAAGTTCATCGTATTTCGCGCCTGTAAGTTCAAGGTCATATTGCAGTGATTTCCAACTTTGTGAATTTTCGCCCACTCCGGTTGCCTGCATTTTTTCTTGTTTATCAACTAAAAACTGAATCTTTTGATAAACCTTGTCAATTTCGCCGTTAAGCTTCGCATATTCCGCTGTCGGATATTTTGTTTTTCCGATTTCTTCAAGTTTAGCTTTCAATCCGGCGATTGTGCTTTTCAAAAGTTCTGTTTTGCTGTTAAACGCGTCTATCGCGCTCTCTCCGCCGGCCATAGCTTTTTGAAATGCAGGTTCGAGTTTCTCGACATTGGCAGCGATAGAATTGACTTGCTTTTTCAAGTCATCGGTTTTAAGCGGTGAGCTGCTTTCGTTAACAGCGGGCGTTTGAACTTTCGACTCACTTTCAAGCTTTTTAACCTCGTCCTTGACCTGTTTTGCTCTTTCTTTTATTGCAGAAAGCTTTCCGCTTGCCGAATTTGTATCAACTTTTACTTCCAAAGGCTTTTTAAAGGTATTCCTTATGGCTTGATTAACCGTTTTGGTCTTTCTTGCAAGAGAATTAATGGCATTCATCAATGCATCGCAGCCGGCTTCAAATCCTTTGTGGTCAATCGCTGTTTCAATCCGAATCTCGCCGTCAGCGTTTCCTTTTGCCATTTAATCACCGTCCTTTAGCCAAGTAAGGCATTAATTCTGTCCTTTTCCACTTGTTCTTCCTCAGTAAGTTTTGTTTTTAAAACGCAAATGTCCTTGTTCGCGTTCCAAAACTCTTTTTCATATTTTTCGAGCTTCTTTCCTTTTGCTTTTTTTAACCGAATGCTTAAAACATGAGAAAAAATGCCCTCAGGAATTTCCATGTAATAACCGATGAATGTCCGCCAGTGGACGTATTTCGCTTGTCTGACTTCAAACCCTGCTGCTTTGTTAATCGCCGGAAACATGATCCTTTCATCTTGTTCCCAATCCATAATGCGCGGCATCGGTTTGCTGTCATTTGGCTCCTGTCCGCAGTCGATAAAGGAAAGAGCAGCTTTGAAAGCTGCTTCATAATCATTTTGTTTTATTTT
>ERZ1034855.617-NODE-617-length-12627-cov-5.502864_pt1 | contig 12627 bp, 10 predicted proteins | sample MGYA00520699_ERZ1034855 | MGnify/ENA primary metagenome ERZ1034855 (study PRJEB33766, sample SAMN09781730) | gut metagenome | biome: gut microbiome | host: Homo sapiens | place: Madagascar | study: EMG produced TPA metagenomics assembly of the PRJNA485056 data set...
AGTACGCGAGACGCCTTCTCGGCCCGTGCACGGCGAGCTCCCTTGCGGACATGGGGATGATCCCGGGGGAGCTCGCCGCGCACGGGCCGGGACTTTGGAAAGGAACGGACCCTATGGCAGAATTTGAATTCGAGAAACAGCTCACCGTAACGGAGACCGGCATCCCCGGCCTCAAGGTGGTGGACCTCCCCGTCCACGGCGACAACCGCGGCTGGTTCAAGGAGAACTGGCAGCGCGAGAAGATGGTGGCCGCGGGCATCCCCGACCTGCGATTCGTGCAGAACAACATCTCCTTCAACGACAACAAGGGCGTCACGCGCGGTATCCACGCCGAGCCCTGGGACAAGTTCATCTCCGTGGCCACGGGCTCGGTCTTCGGCGCGTGGGTGGACCTGCGCCCCGGCGCGGGCTTCGGCAAGGTCTTTACCTGCACGCTCGACCCCTCGCGTGCCATCTTCGTGCCGCGCGGCGTGGGCAACTCCTACCAGGCCCTGGAGGACGGCACCGCCTACACCTACCTGGTGGACGCCCACTGGTCCCTTGAGCTCAAGAAGACCTACACCTTCGTGAACCTGGCCGACCCTGAGCTCGCCATCCAGTGGCCCATCCCGCTGGAGGAGTGCGAGCTCTCCGAGGCTGACAGGGCGCACCCGATGCTCGCCGACGCCCTGCCCATGGCCCCGCGCCGCACGCTCGTGACCGGTTGCAACGGCCAGCTGGGCCGTGCCGTGCGCGCCATGGCTGAGGAGCGCGGCCTCGCCGGCAGCTTCGATTACTGCGACATCGACACCTTTGACATGTCCGATCCGGCGGCCTACGGCAAGTACGACTGGTCGCTCTACGGCACCGTGATCAACTGCGGCGCCTACACGGCGGTGGACAGGGCCGAGACGCCCGAGGGCCGCAAGGTCTGCTGGGCCGCAAACGCCACGGGGCCGGCCCTGCTCGCCCGCACCTGCGCCGAGCACGGCATCAAGCTGGTGCACGTGAGCTCGGACTACGTGTTCGACGGCACGGCCGAGCTGCACACCGAGGACGAGGCGCTCTCGCCGCTCTCCGTGTACGGCCAGTCCAAGGCCGCCGGCGACCTCGCGGTGGAGGGGTGCCCCGCGCACTACATCCTGCGCTCCAGCTGGGTCATCGGCCGCGGCCACAACTTCGTGAAGACCATGCGCGCGCTGTCCGACCGCTGCGCGAACGCGGACGACGCCCTGGAGCGGGTCACCGTGGTGGACGACCAGGTGGGCCGCCTCACCTTCACCGAGACCATGGCGGGAGCAATCTTCCACCTGCTCGGCTACCGCGAGGGCGACATGGAGCCGACGGCCCCCGCGCCCTATGGCCTGTACAACTGCACCAACTCGGGCGAGCCCGCCAGCTGGGCCAAGATCGCCGCGATGGTGTTCGAGCGCGCCAACGGCAACGGCGGCAAGGTGGTGCCGGTCTCCACGGCCGACTACTACGCCAACACTGCCGGCCCCATCGCTCCGCGCCCGGAGCACTCCGCGCTGGAACTCGCCAAGCTAGAGGCCACCGGCTTCAAGCCCACGGATTGGTACGCCGAGCTCGAGGCGTACATGGGCGAGCTGCTGGCTGAATAGCCAATACCTGCACGTCCACTTAACTAGGTTCAGTTGACGTGGGCCAAGATAATCGCTGCGTGTTGAATGGAGCCCATTTCGGTGGGCTCCTTTCTTTTTTATGTCTGCTATTTCCGCCAAGTCAATCGACGAGTCCGCGGCATCGCCGTGCCGCGCATCTATCCCAAGATGCGATGCTTGATACTCGAAAGAACCCCTCGGATGTAGATCCGTTTGGCCTCGGCATCATCATCTCGCTCGATATCGAGGCGCGGATAGCCGCTCGTGTACTCTACGTTTGGATTCGCGAGTACGTCTTTGCGCATGGTGGGGAACCGCAGCCAGAGCTCGGCAAGGCCCGTGGCGCTTCCGTAGATAGCGTTGAGGTTTGCGGCTGCTACGTAGGCGCTGCCGTGGGTGGTGGCGCGCGCATGAGGGGTGCCGAGGACGAGCTTGTCTTGCTGGCGCAGGAGGAACGAGAGCTCCATTACCTCGGTTTGGAGGTTCCCGTATTCGTGGAGTCGATCGATCAAGGCTTCGAGGTCGCTGCGCCGGATCATGAAGAGGTCGGAGCTTGCGGCCGAGAAGTTGCACGTTGCCTCTGCAAGACCGTTGTAACCGCCGCCCATGTTGTCCGTGAAGTTGCGGTTGGGGGCAACGGGGGTTCCGTCCGCGAGGGGCACGGTGCCCGCTTGTGCGATGAGGCCATCGGGGTAGAAGAGCTTGGGCGAGACGATGCCTACCTCGGCTCGGCAGAAGTAGGAAGCCGTGGTTACGATGCAGTTCTCATCGTCGAACTCAATCTTGTCGGTTGCGAAGAGGATGAGGTCCGTGTCTAGAGTTTCGAGCGCCTCTCGTGCTGTCGCTTTGAGGCTTGTAGGGATGAGGATGATGCTCGTGCTCGAGATGCCGTGTGCGCTGCTTATAGATTCGAGCAAGCACGCAGTGTCTTGCGTGCTGTTGCTCATAACGGCTAAGCCGATCTTCGGAGCGGGTGAGGCATTCTTGTAGTCCACGTGATACACGCATGAGTTGCTGGTCTCCTCAACATGCGTCTCGATTCCTCGGCGCGAGAAGTGATTCTCCAACGCTGTGGCTCCGGCAAGAACGGCGTAGGGCTTGGACTCCATGACGCCGCCGTTGGTGGAGCCAGCGTGCACGCGCCAGTGGTAGAGGACCTCGGGGATGTGGCAGATGCAGCGAGCGTGCTCTACGGCTTTGAGGGAAAGATCGTAGTCCTGCGCACCGGAGACCTCGTTGGGCGACAGCTCCACGCGGTCGAGGATGTAGCGGCTCACCATGAGCATGTGCACCATGTAGTTGTGCGAGTAGAGCAGATCGCGGTTGAAGTCGGGCTTGAAACGCGGGGCGTAGCCGGCGGAGTCATCTTCCTCGAAGTTGTCCTCGTCGCAGTAGAAGAGATCCGCGTCGGGATGTTCAGCCGCGAACGCCATGTAGCGCTCGAGCACGTAGGGGGAGAGCGTGTCGTCGTGGTCGGCAAAGGCCACATAGTCGCCCGTGGCGGCGCGAATGCCTATGTTGGTATTGCCGGCGATGCCTAAGTTCTCGGGGAAGTCAATGGTCTTGATGCGCGGGTCCGCGTAGGTGGTCAGTACTTCCTGCATGCCCTCGTTGTCCGGGCTCGCGTTTACCAGCACGAGCTCCCAGATCGTATAGGTCTGCGCGAGCACCGAGTCGATCATGTCGCGCAGGTAGGGCAGCGGCGTGTTGTACAGCGGGCAGATGATGCTCACGAGCGGGTGGAAGTCTGCGGGAATGGAGCCTTCCGGCAGGGGCTGGGGCTTGGGATAGCTCGCGTACGCGCCGTCGATGCTGGGATTCACCATGTCGAGGTCGCGGCGGATGCGCATGCGCTCGCGGCGAAGCCCCGTCATGGTGTCGAGCGCGCGGTCCTGATAGGCGAGGGTGAAGTTGGCGGCGGATCCATCGACCTTGATGGAGAGGACGGGGTTGGCTCCTTTGGCCTGGGGCTCCAGGATGAAGAATTCCGCATGCGCGCCGAGGGGCGTGCCGTTCTTGGCAGTAAGGGCAAAGTCCGCGGGATCGGGCAGCGTGTTTCCGCAGCCCTTCAGCTCTGCTCGGTAGACTACCCGGCCTCCATCGGCCTCGAGTACTTGGGCGATGGTTGCGGTGATGGACGAAGCGATCATGTGGATATCCGATCTGCAAGCGTGCTAGAAGCGCCGGGGCTACGGTGTGCGCCCGCGACGAGAGGTTTGGTGATTCGGGTCAAATGATAGCAAAGGGGAGCGCGCGCGGGGCTTCCTTGGTATCCTTGTTCAGATACGAATGCGGCGGCGCTCCTTGGTGCGCCCAACCGCCATGTCCCCGAAAGGTCGTTCTGCATGAAATCCGACGCTCGCGCGCTCGTTTCCGTCATCATTCCCGTGTGCAACGTGGAGAAGTACCTCGTCCAGTGCCTGGAAAGCATTCTTTCCCAGACGCACCGCGAGCTTGAGATCATCTGCCTGAACGATGGCTCTAAGGATGGCTCGCTCGCGATCCTGCGCGAGTTCGAGGCACGCGATCCGCGCGTGGTTGTGGTCGACAAGCCCAACGAGGGCTATGGCGCCACGTGCAACCGAGGCCTGGAGATGGCCCGCGGCGAGTGGGTTTCCATCATCGAGCCGGACGACTGGATCGACCCGGCCATGTACGAACGCATGCTTGCGCGCGCAGCCATGGTGGATGTGCCGGTGGACATCGTCAAGTGCCCGTGGATCGATGTGCACGACTGGGATGACCCTTCAACGCAGTACGAGCAGCAGTGCGTGTTGGCGCACCGCCTGCCCAACACCACGCGTCCCGTGACCCTGACCGACCTGCCCATCATGGTGGAGCAGCACCCCAGCATCTGGAGCGCCATCTACCGTCGCGACTTCCTGAACGAGCGCAGTATTCGCTTCATTCCGTACCCGGGTGCCGGGTGGGCGGACAACCCGTTCCTTATCGAGTCGTTCTGCCAGGCCAAGGCAATCATGACGTTCGACGAGGCGTTCTACCACTACCGCTGCGACCTGCCCGGCGCCACGTACAACCATAAGAAGGACAGCGCGGTCGCCCTGCCGTTCGACCGTTGGTGCGACATGACGGACATCCTGGAGCGATTGCACGTGACCGACCGCGGTATCCTCGAGGCGCACTACATGCGCGGCTTCAATTACATCCACGGCGGAATCGTGGACGATGGCTGGGAGAACCCCATCGTGAAGGACGGTACACGCCGTGTGTTCTCGCGCATGGACACTGAGATTGTGCTGGGGCATCCCAAGCTTTCCCCTAAGCGCAAGCGCTTCTACCTGGAGCAGATGGGCATAGCTGGCCGACGCGTGCCGGTGTGGCCGCGCGTGAAGTACTTCGCGAGCGAGACGCGCTTCTTCGTGAAGAGCAATGGCGTTCGCGGCCTGCTGCGCAAGGTCGGTGGTTTTGCGAACGGCAAGGCGGTCGCCGCCCGTCGAGCCAAGGAGAACGCAAAGGGGTAGGGGTCCTGCTTGTGTTCTCATGAGCGCGCACCCGACTCTCCTGATTGTATGCAGCTCGTCGAGGCAAGAAATCGCGCAAGCGCCCCTGTGTTATCATACGTTGTTCGGCAAGGGCGGCATCTGCCGCTAACGTGCAATCAATAGGGAGGCGTCGTCGGTGTCCTCACAGACTCTCGCAACCGAAAAGGCCCCGCGTCCGTATAAGAAGGACCTGCTCATCCTCGAGCAGCTCGTCACCAAGGACTTCAAGCTCAAGTACCGCCGTAGTTTCCTCGGCGTGTTGTGGAGCGTTCTCAACCCGTTGCTCATGATGATCGTCATGTCCATCGTGTTCTCTTACATGTTTGGCAGCAACGTCCCCAACTTCCCGCTCTACCTCATCGTGGGCAACGTGACGTTCTCGCTCATGAGTGACTCCACCAACGCGGCGCTCACGAGCATCATCAACGCCGCGCCTCTGCTCAAGAAGGTCAAGGTCAACCGGTACATCTTCCCGGTGCAGAAGGTCTTGTTCGCGCTCGTGAACTTCGCTTTCTCGCTCATCGCCGTGGCCATCGTCATGCTGTTCTTCCAGGTTATGCCCACGTGGCACTTCATCTGGCTGCCCCTGTGCCTGTTCTTGCTGATGCTCTTTTGCATTGGCGTGGGCATGGCCATTGGCGCGCTCTCCGTCTTCTTCCGCGACATTATCCACCTGTGGGGCGTCGTCATCATCGCGTGGACCTACCTCACGCCCATCTTTTGGGACCTCTCCCTGCTTATCGACAAGGGCGCCCCGCACTGGATCATCATGCTGGTGAAGATAAACCCCATGTACAACTATCTCGAGTTCATGCGTGACATCTTCCTGTGGCAGCAGAACCCAACGCCCACGGTGCTCCTCATGTGCATCGCGTGGGCCATCATCGCACTCATCATCGGTATCTTCGTGTTCAAGAAGACCGAGCACAAGTTCATCCTCTACGTCTAAGGCGGCACCATGGCAAACGCTACCAACACCGAGTACGCCATCGAGGTCGACGACGTCACGATGGTCTTCAACATGGCCAGCGAGCAGCTTAACTCCCTCAAGGAGTACTTCATCAAGCTCGTGCGCCACGAGCTGTTCTTCAAGGAGTTCCATGCGCTGGAGCATGTGAGCTTCAAAGTGAAGAAGGGCGAGGTGATCGGTCTCGTTGGAACCAACGGCTCCGGCAAGTCCACCATGCTCAAGATTATCGCCGGCGTGCTCGAGCCCACGCATGGTTCCGTGACCGTACGCGGTAACATCGCGCCGCTCATCGAGCTGGGCGCCGGCTTCGACCTCGAGCTCACCGCGCGCGAGAACATTTTTCTCAACGGCGCCCTCCTGGGTTACTCCAAGCAGTTCATGGAGGAGCACCTCGACCAGATCGTGGACTTCGCCGAGCTGCGCGACTTCCTCGACATGCCCATGAAGAACTACTCCTCGGGTATGGTGGCGCGTATCGCGTTCGCCATCGCCACCGTGGTGGAGCCCGACATCCTCATCGTCGATGAGACGCTCTCCGTGGGCGACGTGTTTTTCCAGCAGAAGTGCGAGCGCCGCATCCAGAGCTTCATAGATTCCGGTAACGTGACTGTGCTGTTCGTGAGCCATTCCATCGAGCAGGTGGAGCGCATCTGCACCTCCGCGGTGTGGATCGAGAAGGGCCACGAGCGCATGATCGGCCCGGTGGACGAGGTCTGCGCGGCTTACAGGGCGCAGTTCGACTAATATGTCCGGCGCGTGCGACGAGGCGGCCGCGAGCGAGCGCCGCCCCTTCTTTTCCATTATCATGCCCTGCTATGGCGTGGCGGCTTACCTGCCCGATGCCATAGCGTGCGTCCGTGCTCAAACGTGTGCGGACTGGGAGCTCATCTGCGTTGATGACGCCTCTCCCGATAACGTGGCTAGGATCGTGGAGGCGGCCGCTGCACAAGACGCGCGTATTCGTCTTGTGCGCCACAAGGAGAACCAAGGCTTGTCCGGCGCGCGCAATACCGGCATCGCGGCGGCACGCGGCTCTTACGTATGGATGCCCGACCCAGACGACACGTACGACCCCGAGCTTCTCGAGGAGTGTCGCGCGGCCATAGCCATGGGTGCTGGTGTTCCTATGGGAGGCGTCGTCGATCCTGCGAGCTTTCCTCTTCGCCCGAATACCCCGTGCGATGTCGTCGTGTTTGGTTGTCGCGAGGAATACCGCGCTGACAACGGGGCCGTTACGGGTACGCGAGAGCTTGTGCCGGCGCTGGACGGCGCAGTCTTCAGCACGGATGACCTCGATGCCCCCACGTGTCACGTCGTTGCAGCGGATTCTCCTGCGGCTATCGAGCTTGCCGCGGGGCGAAGCGCGTTTCTGCTGGATCGCGACGAATACCGCTCGAGCATTCTCGACCTCGAGGAGCTCACACTCTTCGGGTACGCTTGGAACAAGGTCTACCGCCGAGAGGTGCTCGATGGCCTCTTGTTCGAGGATGTACCGCTCATCGAGGACGTCTGCTTCAATATCGAGGTTGCGCGTCGTGTGGGTTCGGCCGCCGTGATATGTCGTCCGCTTTATCGCTATCAGAAACGCGAGAATGTAAACCTTACGAACAAATTCGTGCCGCGCTATTACGAGGTGCACCGCAGGCGCGTGGCGGAGTTGTTCGAGCTGCTGCGCGGTTGGGGCCTGGACAGCACCGACGCTCGTTCGCGCTTGGGCTTTAGGTTTGCGCGGTACGTGCTGAGCGCCATCGAGCGCACGTTCGACGAGCGGGCGGGCATGGACGCGGCGGCCCGCCGTGCGTTTTGCGCCGAGCTCACGGCAGACCCTCTGTATCGTGAACTCATCGTCGAGGCTCCGGCGAGGTCGGGACGCGTCTCGCGCGCGCTCCATGCCCTGCTCGCCAGGGGCAATCCGCACCTCATGCTCGCCGCGGGTCGCTGCGTGCATGTGGTGCGGGGAAGGTCTTCGCGCGCATACGCGAGCGCGAAGACGGTTGGATAGGATGCCGCGCGGTCTGTCAGCCGCGAGAGGGGTGTATGCATGAGTGCTGTTGAGAGTCGGGGCGGAAGCGCGCTGCAGCTTACCGTCGCTGTCCCTGCTTACAACGTCGAGAGCTACCTCGCGCGAGGTCTTGAGTCCTACCTCGACCCGCGCTTCGTGGGCAATCTCGAGGTTATCGTTGTGGACGATGGCTCCACCGACGGCACCCGTGCGCTTGCGGAGGAGTTCGCCGCGCGCAGCCATGGCGTGATCCGTGTCATCTCCAAGAAGAACGGAGGCCACGGCTCGGCCGTGAACGCCGGCCTGGCCGAGGCGCGCGGGCGCTATTTCCGCGTGGTGGACGGCGACGACTGGGTGAACACGGACGGTATGGCCGAGCTACTCGAGCGTCTTGCCGACCTCGATTGCGACCTTGTGGTAGACAAGAAGCGCGAGATTGACATGACTTCTGGCGAGGAGCGTCCGTTCCCGCTCGCCAAGGGCGTTGTCACGGGTCGTGCGCTCGACTTCTCCAGCGTTCTCACCAACGGCGACACCGTGTTCCAGATCATGATCCACACGCTTACCGCTCGTACGGACTACCTACGCGGTATCGGCATCAGCCTGCTCGAGCACACCTTCTACGAGGACTATGAGTACGTGGTCAAGGCAAGCGTGCCCGCCTCTACCATCTGCTACCTCGATATCGAGGTGTACCAGTACCTGGTGGGCAACGAGAACCAGTCCGTGAGCCAGGCGAACTACGTGCGCCGCTGGGACGATCACGACCGTGTGGTCATGGAGCTCCTGGACTACCTTGAGCGCTGCGAGCATGGCGAGGTATGCGCCGCGAGCGGGGAGAGGCTTTCGGATGAGTCCGTCTACTACGTGCGCGAGAAGGTCCACCTCATCGTGGACACGCACTACAACATTGCGTTGCTGTTCGATGAGGATCGCAGCCGTGGGCGTGCGCGCGCCAAGGCGTTCCGACGCGAGTTGAGGTGTGCGGACATAGACCAGTGGGCGCGCGGCGAGCAGCGATACCGTATGGCCACGCTCCTCAACCGCTTGAGCTTCTCGTACAACTCCATCAAGCGCTTGGTCTCCAAGCGCCGTCACTAGCACGCTACCAAGGGATGATTCATGAGCCGCAAACCGCGCATAGCCATATTCAGCGCCGACGCCAAGCTTGGCCATGAGGTCAAGGGTGCCACGCGCTACACGTTCCTCGCGACGCTTCTCGTGGAGCGTGGCTTCAATGTCGACTTTATCACGAGCGGCTTCCAGCACTGGGAGAAGCGCCAGCGTGATTTGGCGACGTTCGACACGAGCATGCACGCGTTCAACGTGAAGTTCATTGCCGAGCCGAGCTATCCCGCCAACATGTGCCCCCAGCGCATCTGGGCGCACCATGTGATGGCCAAGCGCGTGACGGCGTACTTCGATGCGGACCACGACTACGACCTCATCTACTGCCAGATTCCGCCCAACGATGTGACGCTCGCCGTGGGACGGTCCGCGAAACGCTACGGCATCCCCTTCGTGGTCGACGTGAACGACCTGTGGCCAGAGGCCTTCCGTATCGCGCTCGACGTTCCGGTGCTGTCCGACATAGCCTTCGCTCCGTTCGAGCGCCAAGCTCGTCGCGCGTACGCGTTGGCGGACGCCGTGGTGGGTACGTCCGACGAGTACGCCGCGCGTCCTTTCCGCGACCGCGCCGAGGATATCCCCAAGCTCGTGGTGTACGTGGGTAACGACCTCGAGGAGTTCGACGCGGGCGCCGCTGAGAACGTCGGCTCCGTGGAAAAGCCCGAGGGCGAGGTCTGGGTTGCTTACGCGGGTAATATCTCGGCACTATACGACTTGGAGACGCTCGTCGAGGCTGTGGCGATAGCTGCCAAGGCGCATCCCGAGCTCAGACTCAAGATTCTTGGCGATGGCCCCGAACGCGCATCCGTCGAGGCGGCGGTTGAGCGAACCGGGGCGCCTGCTGAGCTTTTGGGCTACATGCCGTACCGTGTCATGGCGGCTTGGCTCAAGGCGTCCGACATGGTGGTCAACTCGCTGGTGGCGAACGCGCCCCAGAGCGTGCCCACTAAGATAGGCGATTACCTGGCCTCGGGACGCCCCATGATTAACACGTCCATGAACGTTGAGTTTCGCGAGAAGGTCGTGCGTGACGGCTTTGGCGTGAATGTTGTGCCGGGTGACGCCGAGGGGCTCGCCAGTGTGATCTGCGAGCTTGTCGAGGACGAGGCGGGACGCGCGCGCATGGGTCGCGTGGCGCGCGAGCTCGCGGCGGCACAGTTCGACCGCCCGCATTCCTATGAGGCTACCGTCGACCTCATTCGAGGCCTGATCTCCGAGCGCACGAAGTAGATTGCCCCCGTGAGGCGTGCTCGTCCTATACTCGGACTGATAGGAGAGTGCATGGTGTGTCGGGGTTGGGCGAGGCCGTGCTTGAGGGGGCGGCCGACCGCAAGCTGTCCGATGAGCCGGCAATCGTGGAGATGGCCCGCTCTATTTCCGGGTTGCCCGACGATACCAAGATGACGCTCGTTCCAACCGGTCCCTTGACGAACATCACGCTGTTCCCATGTACACACTCGGGGCGTGCCGATCGTATCGATCGCATCGTCCTCATGGGCGGCACCACGGTTGGCGGAAACGCGACCGTGTACGCCGAGTTCAACATATGGGACGACCCCGAGGCTGCGCAGATTGTGGTCTCGAGCGGGCTACACATCGTTATGTGCCGCCTCGATGTGACCCAGAATGGCGGTTGCGGCTTTGCCTTCCCGCCATTCTGGGTCACATCCGGAGTACTGGTTATGAGACGCGCTCGGCGAACTCCGGGTATTGCGTGCGGCGCCACTTGTCCATCGTGGCGGCGTAGAGGCTTTCGGTGTTGTCGAGCTCGTACCAAGCGCCGTCTGCGCCTACTCGTTGTAGCACGGCAAGACGATGGAAATGCGCGGTATGGCGGTTTACCTTGCGTTCGGGTTGTCGTTGCGATAGTCACCGAAGGCGTATTTGCTATACACATTGACTTCCCACTGCTTTTTTTCGACCTTTGCCACGGAGTCGAGGATAAAACCAGTCGCGAGACTTAAGCCACACAGGAACATAAACGATGCGGCGAGCAGGGCGGTTGGGAAGCGCGGAACAAGACCGGTCTGGAAATACTCGACAATGATGGGAATGCCCAGGGCAAGACCGATTATTGCAAACAGGAGCGCAACGAGGCTGAAGAATTTGAGCGGGCGGTAGTCCTTGAACAGCGTGCCAATCATGGCGACGACCTTAATGCCATCGCTGACGGTATTAAGCTTAGATTCGGATCCTTCGGGGCGATCGCGGTACTCAATGGGCACGTCCTTGATGCGCCAGCGGTGGTCGACGGCATGGATGGAGAGTTCGGTTTCGATCTGAAAGCCCTCAGAAAGCACGGGGAACGTTTTGACAAAGGGGCGGCTCATGGCGCGATAGCCCGTCATAACATCCTCGAAGCTGTAGCCATAGATCCACTTAATCATGGCTCGAACCAAGTTGTTGCCAAAACCATGGAAGGCACGTTTGTTTTCCTCGGCATAGGTTCCATTGGAAAGGCGGTCTCCGACCGTCATGTCGGCCGTGCCATTAAGGATGGGCAAGCAGAGGGCTTTTGCCGCTTCGGCGGGGTAGGTGTCGTCTCCGTCAACCATCAGGTAACAATCGGCATCGATATCGCGGAACATCTGACGGCAGACATTGCCCTTTCCCTGACGCGGCTCAAAACGCACCGTTGCGCCATGTTCTGCAGCGATGCGGGAAGTATCGTCCGACGAGTTGTTGTCGTACACATAGATTGTCGCCTGCGGTAGTTCGCGGCGAAAGTCGTCAATGACTTTGCCGATCGTGAGGGCTTCGTTGTAGCAGGGGATAATAACGGCAATAGATTCAGAATTCACTCAATGCTCCTTTGATATTCAATCGTAGAAAGTATAGCCGTTTGGCCCTGGCATCCTGAGATGTAGCCGTCTTCCACAAGTCCGAGCGCAAATTCATCTTCTACATCTAAAGGAATGCTGTGATGACTGAATCTGTTGTTGATTACAACGAGCAGCCTCTGGCTGTCGAGGTCGACGCCACCACCATGATCTTTAACGTGGCGTCTGACTCGCTGACCAGCCTCAAAGAATGTTTTACTAAGCTCGCTAAGAGCCCGATATCCTGATCGTCGATGAGATGCTTTCCGTCGGCGACGTGTTCTTTCAGCAAAAGTGCGAGGCCCGTATTCAGCACTTTATCCAGAGCGGTGACGTGGCGGTTTTGTTCGTGTCGCATTCCATGGAGCAGGTTGAGCGCATCTGCCAGCGTGCGTTTGGATTGAGAAGGGCGACCTTCGTATGGACGGACCGGTCGATGAGGTATGCAAGGCATACCGCGAACAGTTCAAGTAGGTTATACTTATTTGCGCTTGGCGGGCTCGCGCTTGCTTGGCGTGCGGTTATTTGCTCCATTAGCTCAGTTGGATAGAGCAGGGGACTTCTAATCCCAAGGTCGACGGTTCGAATCCGCCATGGAGCACCT
>ERZ1034855.618-NODE-618-length-12619-cov-31.296402_pt1 | contig 12619 bp, 17 predicted proteins | sample MGYA00520699_ERZ1034855 | MGnify/ENA primary metagenome ERZ1034855 (study PRJEB33766, sample SAMN09781730) | gut metagenome | biome: gut microbiome | host: Homo sapiens | place: Madagascar | study: EMG produced TPA metagenomics assembly of the PRJNA485056 data...
ATTAGAAATAGTTGATGAAAAGGGAAATAGCACAGAAGAATTTTTAGAGTTCGATTTGGAAGATATAGAATTACCTTTTAAATATCAAGAAATTCTTGAAAGACTAAAGAAAAGTAGACAAAATTTAAAAAATCAATTTACTATAATTGAAAAAAAACAAGACCATAAAGGCAAGAAATTAATGAGTTCAAATGAAGAAGAAAAGTTAAAAGCACTTAACAATTTTTATAAAGAACAAGTTGAAATTTATAATATATTTTTAGGAGAAAATGGAGTTCAAAAGTTATTAAATGGTAGAAAATTGAGATGGACTACTTTAAGTGAAATTGATGAACTTATAGAAAAACAAATTGCTCCACAATTAAATGTTACTATGGATGATATTACTAAAAAGATTAAATCTAAGTATTCAAATAAGAAAGAAGACAATATACTTGAATAATCCTGAATATGTTAAAATTGGTGATAAAAAATACAAGATTAATACGGATTTTAGAATTGCTATTGAGTGTAATAATATAGCACAAGATGATAGTATAGGTAATACGGAAAGACCTTTGGCAATTATTTATAAATTGTTTGGCGATGAGGGGCTAGATAATCCACAAGACTGGGAAAAATTACTTGAGTTAGGCATTAAATATTTATCGTTAAATAAAGATACAAGCGGTGTTGACAAAGACACTGAAATAGACATGGATTTTAACGAGGATATGGACTACATAGAGGCTAGTTTTATGAGCGATTATAGAATAGACCTTACAACCGAAAAAATGCATTGGTGGAAGTTTTATAACCTTTTAGAGGGGCTATCTAATAGTGAATTAGGCAATTGTTGTGTATTAAATAGAGTAAGAAATTTGCGAACTTTCGATTTATCACAAATTAAAGATAGTAAAGAAAGAGAAAGACTAGCAAAAGCAAAAGAAATGGTGGCTTTAAAAAGCACTAAAAAGGAAGTTAAACTTACTAAAGAGCAAGAAGAAAGTATGAGAAAATTAGATGAAATCATTGGTTTAAAAAAATAAAATAAGGAGGTGGTTTTATGGATGGAAAAGTTATAATTGGTTGCGATTTAGACACGCGAAGTTTTGATGCACAAATAGATTATGTTGAAAATCAAATGCAAGAAATTGAAGATAAATTAAAACAAGCAGATATGGGTTTTGAAGTTGGAGATACACAAAAATTAGAAGCCAATTATGAAAAATTAGGAATAAAACTTGATAGTTTAAGAAAAAAACAAGCGAAGTTAAATCAAGAACAAGCACAAATGGGTAAACTTGATTTAAGTGGAGTTCAGACTGGAATAGATAATGTCAACAAAGGCTTAACTAAAACCGTAAAAAAAGTTGCAAAATGGGGCTTGGCAATATTCGGAGTTCGTTCTGCTTATATGGCTGTTAGAAGTGCGATGAATACTATCTCACAATATGAAGATGGTACGAAAAACAACATTGATTATATTAAATACGCACTAGCATATACATTAAAGCCAATTGTAGAATGGATTTTAAATGCTGTTGTTAAGTTGTTACAATATATTAATTACATAGCAAAGGCTTGGACTGGCAAGAACTTATTTAAAACTGCTGATGCATTTAATAAAGCGAAAAAAGGTGCTAAAGATTTGAATAAAGAATTGCAAAAAACTACTGCTAGTTTTGATGAAATAAATGTTTTACAAGACACAAAAAGTAGTGTTGGAGGGGTTGATATTACTGTTCCTAACATTGATTTAACTAGTTTACAAGGGAAAGTACCAAAATGGATAGATTTCATAGTTAAACGTAAAAACGAAATATTAGCTGTTATGAGTGGTGTAGCAGTGGGATTATTAGCTTGGCAAGCTGGTTTATCTGGAATTAAATCTTTAGGTATAGGATTGGCAATTGCTGGTATAATTTATACTATTGAAAGTATAATTAAATATTTAAAAGACCCAACATTTGAAAATTTTGTAAAAATATTAGAAGGTATAACAATAGCAGTTATTGGTGTTGCTGTGGCTTTTGCAGCTTGGCCTGTTGTAATAGGCGGTATAATTGCTTTGATAGTATTAGAAATAGTAAAAAATTTTGAAAAAATCAAAGGTTTATTTGATTTGTTAATAAAATGGCTAGATGATAATGTTTTAGGAGCTTTAAGAAATTTATTTGGGCCGTTAGGAGATATACTTTACATGCCAATAAAATTTTTTGTTGAAATGGCAAAAGAAGCTTTTGAAGATTTTTATGGCGGAATAAAGACTGTAATTGATGGAGTAATGAAAATATTTAAGGGTGATTTTTTAGACGGAATTAAATCTATATTCGGTGGATTATTAAGTATAATGACAGCACCATTGCAAGGTTTTGTGAAAGGTGTAATAGGCGTATGGAACCAAATAAAAGAAACAATTCATTATTGGAAAGATGAATTTAAAAGAAATTTTGAAAAAATTAGAGATTTTTTTATGAAACCTATAAATGATTTTATTGATGGAATAAAAAATTTATGGAGTAAAATTAAAGGTTCAATTGAAGATTTAGGCAAAAAAATATCAGAAAAATTAAATCCAGGAAACATATTTAACAACATAGGAAAAGGTATTGGAAATGTTGGAAAAGGAATAAAAAAATTCTTTGGTTTTGCAAAAGGTGGAATTGTAGTACCTAAACTTGCTAGTGGTGGAATAATAAATCAGCCAGGACGTGGAGTTCCATTAGTAAGTGCAATTGGTGGTGAAAGAGGTCAAGAGGGTGTTGTACCTTTAACTGACAGCCAACAAATGGCTTTGTTAGGTGAAGCAATTGGAAAATATGTAAGAATAGACAATGTTATTGATGTAAATATGGATAGTAGAAGAATAAATAGAATATTGCAAAGCTCAAATGATAGAGTAAATTTTGCGAATAATAGGTAGGTGATACAATGTTTATTGATAAAGACAGTTTGATAGTTAATGGAATTTCAATTGGCAAATATTTAGTACAAGCACAATATCAATATCCTAAATTATGGGGTGATGATACAGGCAGAAATCTTGCGGGAAGTTTTACCGGCAGTTTACTTGGAATATTTACCAAAATAACAGTGCAATTTAGAAAATTAACAAAAGATGAATTAGAAACAATTGCTCCTATATTAGATAGCCAAAGTCAAAACGTTACTTATTATGACCCAGTAAAAAAGCAAAAAATAACAATTCAAACTTATACTGGTGATTGGGGTATAGTTAATAAAAGTATTGTAGGGCATGATGGGATTAAAAACGAAGGGTTTTCAATTTCATTTATCTCTACAAAAAGGAGAAATTAATTATGAAAAAATTTAGTAATGAATTTAGACCAGCATTAAGAGAAATGAGACAATTAAATGCAATAGTTAGTTATAGTGACCCTAATGGATTTTATATTTTAACTACAGAAAATAATGATAATTTATTAACAGAAGATTTGAATACAATTATAGTTGAAGGTGGAGTTATTGATTATGATAAAGAAACAATAAATAGTGTTAATCTATTATTTAATACTAGTTTATTCAAAACTACTTGCAAATCAGTTCAAATTGAATGTAAAAATCCAATATCTAAAGGAACTAATATAGAAGTTAGAATTGGAGTATATAAAAGTGATGAAAATAAATATGAATATTTAAATTATGGAAAATTTTATATTAGCAAAGAACCTGTTTATCAAGCAGATAGTGATAGTTATTTAATTACAGGATATGATAAGATGATAGAAAGCATGGTTAGTTATGATAATGAACCTCTTTCTATCACATTTCCTATAAAACATAAAGATTTTGTAATTGCTATTTGTAATAAATTTGGTTGGAGTTATGATTTAATTAATTATCCAAACGCTAATAAGAACATAGTTCAAGATTTTTATAAAGGTCAAAATTTAACATATAGAGATATTTTAGATGATTTAAATGGTGTATGTGGTGGAAGTTTTATGTTTGATTTGTATAATAAATTAACATGGAAACGTCCAACGGAAACTAATCAAATTGTAGAAGATGATGACTTAAAAGATGTTAATGTAGATTTTGCAGAAAAATATGGAAAAGTTAATGTTCTAACAATAACTACAAATGGCAATGTTGTTTTAGATAGTAAAGAAGATACACAAAGTATCCAAGAAAATGGTCGAAACGAATTTAATGTTAATGATAATTATATTTTAAATTATTCAACTGATGATTTTATTGATGAAATGTTTAATGAAGTAAATGGACTAGAATATTATTTATATGATGTTGATAGTACTGGATTATTGATATTTGAACCACTTGATATGTTTACTTTTAGACATAATAATATTGATTATAAAACAATTATGTTTAATGATGATATTAAATTAACGCAAGGATTAGTAGAAACTACTTTTGCAGAAAAACCCGAAGAAGAAAAAAAAGATTATAAAACTACTGATAAAGATAAAAACAAATTAAACAACGCTGTTATCAGTCTTGATAAGGCAAATGCACAAATTATATTAAAAGTTGATAGTGATGGCAAAATTGTACAAGTTAGGCTTGATGGAAATGCCGATGATGGCTCAGTATTTAATGTCAAAGCAGATAATATTAAATTGGAGGGTTATACCACAATTAATGATAGTTTTAAAATTGACAATAAAGGTAGTATGTTTGTTGACTCTAATATAACTTGGGAAAGAAACTATACTCAAGAAGATGTTAATATTTTAAGACAAATTCTTGTAGATGGTACAACACCCACCAAAGCACAACTAGAATATTATGATGCTAACGGAAACGGAATTTTAGACATAAACGATTTGTTACTTGTACAAAAGGTAGTATTAGGAACAAATCCATCAACTAGAGTTGGTAAACTTAAAATTAATAGTTATAATGGATACAACACATTTGTAATATATGATGAAACAAATGATAAAAACGGTGTTAGATTTGGAATAGATGGGGGTTTTATAAAAAATTTGAATTCCGAAAACTTTTTGATAGGTGGTAAGCTAATTGTCGAGAGTGGAAGTAATGATGATGGGGAATATGTAAAATTCTATGATGGAACTATGATATGTAGAGGTATAGTAAAACTCACATCTAACGAACAAAAAACATCTGGGGGATTAACATATTATTGTGCAGATACTTATATAAATTTTCCATTTGAATTTTCTAATGTGGATGTACAAAAAATTCAAATGACAAGTGAAGTACGCCACGAAAATATGAATTATATATGTAATACTTATGCGGTGCCACAATCAAAAACTCAAGCAAGAATTTCATTGCAGACAACTCAAAAAAATTATAAAAGAGGAATAATGTGGACAGCAATAGGGAAATGGAAATAAAGGAGGAAAAAATGACAAATATTAAAATAAGTGAATTATCAGAATTACAATACCCTTATATGAATGATTTTTTACCAATTGTTGATACGAGGAAAATGGAAACAAAAAAAATAAAATATAAAAATTTGGTTTCAATCGAAACCGACCCAGTATTTACCTCGAGTGCGGCGAGTGGAATTACCGAAAATGATATAACCAATTGGAACAATAAAAGTGACTTTAGCAGTGATTATAATGATTTAAGTAACAAACCTAGTATCCCAACAATTCCAACCAATATAAGTGCTTTTGAAAATGACGTTGGTTATTTAACCGAACATCAAGACATAAGTAGCAAAGAAGATAAAGCAAATAAAGTGACTTCACTAGATGGCAATTCAACTAATGCTCAATATCCTAGTGCTAAAGTTGTTTATGATGAATTAAATAAAAGATTAAAATATAAAGGACACGTTAATTCAAAAGAAGATTTGCCAACCGCTGGACAAGTAAATGGTGCACTTATTAATCCTAGCAATTCAATAAGAACTGAGTTTGCTAATAATATAATTAGTAATGATATAACTCGAAAAGAAAAAATCGAAAATGCTAGAACAGTAAGTTATAACTATTATTTGGGAATGTGGTTTGACAAAGTTAATTATGCTTTTATGTTAGAAACTAATTACCCTGAAATAATAGATGCCATATATTTTGCACCTACAAATGATTATAGTGCTTGTGTAACAATGTATGTTCATATTAATGCTTCTACAAGTAAGCCTTGTAAAGTTTCTAATATAAATATAATTAATTATGAAGATGGAACAAGCACAAGCTCAAATGCAATTATGAATAAACCTGGATGGGTATATAAAGACACAGGATGGAACGATTTATTTAAAGCATTAAGTATGTTTAGTAATATTGGACATAGTTTAAAATTCAAAAAAAATCCTAATGTAACAAGTTATCAATATAACACATTAGAACTAAACGGATTTTTTTACAATGAAAGTTATAAAATGTTGGATTTTGATGAGAACGGAAACACTTCATTTGTAACTACTACACCTAGTGATATTAATGAAAACGATGTTTACACAGTGGGTGCTAACTATGATTTAGTAAGAGGTAATGCAGTTGAACAAAAATGGGAACCACTAGCACCTAAAAGTGATTTATACAAGACTTATACTGGCTATGATGAAACTAAAACACAAGTATTAAAAAATATAAATGGTACTCTAACATGGGTTGAAGAAACGCAAAATTAATAAATTTGACAAATAATATAATAAAGTGTAAAATTTTATAGAGAGGAAGATATTATGCAATATATTACATTCGCAATAGCAATTATAGGCTCGGTTATTTCGGTAACTACATTTTTCGATAATAAAAAATTAAAATCAAATAAAGATATTGCTAAAGAACAATATGAAAAAGGAAAATTAGATAACACATTATCTACCATTATGAAAAAATTAGATAAAATCGAAGCAAAATTAGATGTTTTTGAAAATGAAACAAAAAAAATTGTTAGAGAAGAAATGGAAAAACACGTTGCAATATATCATAGAGGAGAATAAAAATGGATTTAAAAGAGGAAGTGTTAGAATTGGAAAAAGAAGTAAAAGAAATTCAAAAAGAAAGTTTTGCTACACAAATATTGCAAGATTATAAAAAACAAAATAAAAGACAATTTATAGTTATTTTAGTTATTCTTGGAATGTGGTTTGCTACTATTGGTTATTTGGTGTATGTTCTTAATGATATAGGTACTGAAACTACAGAAGTTACTCAAGAAAATTCAGATGGTAATAATAACTTTATTGGAAATGATGGTGATATTACTAATGGCGAAGCAAAGAATTAAAATAACAAGAAAATATAGAAAATCAAAATCACATAAGCGTTGTTCTAAATGTGGAAGGTTTATGAAAAAATGATTGAATTTGATTTTACTAAAACTGAATATTTAAAAATATGTGAAGAGGCTATGCTATCAGAAGAATATTGTAAACTTTTAGAAATGAAAATAAAAGGATATACTAGACCAAAAATGGCTTTAGAATTAAATGTTAGTGAACCTACACTTGATATTATGATAAAAAAATTAAAGAAAAAAATTAGAAAAATCTTATAAGAACTTAATAATATTAAGTTCTTTTATTTTGTTATAATGTAATCAGAAAGGAGAAATAGTTTAAAGTAATTCTTAAAAAGATTATGGCTTACTATTTCTCTTTTTCATTGAAAGGAAATGATATAAATGTACAATCAATATAACCCTTATATGAACCGATTTTATGGGCAACAACAAGCGAATTTGTCTCAACCAATGGAAATGCCTATTCAACAACAAAACACGCCACAAATGGCTTTAAATAGGCAAAATATACTATATGGAAAACAAGTTGATAGTTTAGAAGTAGTAAAAGCAATAGATATTCCTTTAGACGGAAGCGTAAGCTACTTTCCACTTGCTAATGGTAGTGCCATTGTTACTAAACAATTGCAACAAGATGGAACAAGTAAAATAACTATTTATGAGCCTAAAACACAAAAAGAAGATACTAAATTTGCAACTATTGAAGATATAGATAAAAGACTTGAAAAATTAGATTTTAGTGAAATTGACGATTTAAAAGAAGATTTAAACGACTTAAAAAAGGAACTTAAAGAACTAAAAAACAAATTAAAAACTAAAAAGGAGGATTAATTTATGAACCCTTTGAATATGTTAAAAGGAGTGATGGGAATTAGTAATCCAAAAGATATGGCAATGAAAATGCTATCTCAAAATAACAATCCCATATTTAAAAATTTAATTGATATGGCAAACAAAGGAGACACAAAAGGTGTTGAAAATTTTGCTAGAAATTATATGAAAAGTCAAGGAAAAGATTTTGACCAAGAATTTAATAATTTCAAAGAAATGTTTAAATAAAATATTTGGTTTTTAATATAATTTTGCAATTCCCAAGTATTTTAAATATAAAGAAAGGAGAATTTTTATGAGAGGAGAAAGTGGATTAACTGCTTCTGATGTTGCTTTATTATCTGGAAGAAACGGAAACAATGATGGTTTTGGAGATAATGGTAGTTGGTGGGTTATTATTTTCTTAATCTTTGCCTTTATGGGCTGGGGTAGAAATGGTAATGGCTTTGGCGGTGGTAATGGTTCAGGTGCTACTGATAATTATGTACTTGCTTCTGATTTTGCTACAATTCAAAGACAACTAAGCGATGGTTTCAATGATTTAACAGCACAATCAAGATATATTCAAAATGGAATCTGTGATGGTTTCTATGCTATGAATACAAGCCTATTAAATGGTTTTGCTGGTGTTAATAATTCAATTATGGCAAATGGTTATGAAACTAGAAATGCTATTAATAACTTATCAAGTGATTTAGCAAGTTGTTGTTGTAATTTAAGAAGCGATATTCAAGGAGTTAACTACAATCTAGCAACTAATACTTGTGCTTTACAAAACACAATGAATATGAATACTAGAGATATAGTTGATACTGTCAATGCTAACTATCGTGCTTTACATGATGAAATAGTCGCTAATAGAATTGAGGATAAGAATGCTCAAATTACTGCTCAACAAAATGAGATTAATGCATTAAGATTGTCTGCTAGTCAATCAGCACAAAATGCTTATTTATTAAGTGAATTAAAACCTTGTCCATCACCTAGTTACATAGTACCAAACCCTAATTGTTGCTATAATTATCAAGTAACAAGTGGATGTGGATGTGGAAATTTTTAGTAAGACCTGATTACAGGAACTTGATTACAAGTGCTTACTATTTTTAAGAGATAGGAAAGCCCTATCTCTTTTTTAAATAATTTATAAGAAAGGAATGATATTATGATACAAAGTTATCAAGAAACACCAGTTTTACTTGCTTCAAATTCTAGCCCTTTAACATTTTCTACGGATTGTATAAGAACAAGATGTGCTAATTGCTATGGTTTTCTTCAACATTCGCAAGGTTCACCACTTTATAAAATTTTAAATGGTGGAAACTATGATGTTACTTTTAACGCAAATGTAACAAGTGCTACTGCTGGGCAAGTTGCTTTAGGTTTATATATGGACGGAGTTTTATTACCTGGAACAACTGTTATCACTGATATAGCAACTGCTGGTGATTATGTAAATGTAGCATTTACTAAAACAGTACCAATTTGTTGCAGAGGTGAAGCCACTTTAACAGTACAATCAGTACCTAGCGTTTTAACTGGTACAACTGCAACCGGAACACCAACTGCTACACAAATACCTTTATATCAAAATGCTAACTTTAGAATTAGCAAAAGGTCATAATGAATACTGAAAACAATAACGAGTATTTATTCAATTTAATAAATATATTATCTTTTATTATTGGCGTTGAAAATTTAAACTTGAATGACAAACAAATTGAAAAATTAGAGAGCCATTTAAGTAAACAAGACAAGCAATATGAGGAGATAATACGATTATTAAAGGAAGGAGGTATTTTAGATGGAAGAAGAGAACAAAAGTGAAGAAACCAAAGAAGATGTTTTAATAAAAACAAAATCTGAAGTTGAAAGAATAATAAAACAAATAACTGAAAATGGTTTGCAAACTGCAAATGTAGAACTTTTATACAAATTAATAGATATTCATAAAGATATTGAAAATGAAAAATACTGGAAAGAAAAGGAGGAAGAAAGTATGTATAGAGGAAGAGATTATTTTATGGACGATAGTTATAATGGCGGTCGTTCAAGAGATAGCCGTGGAAGATATATGGATGGTTCTTATGGAAGAAGAGGAGTACCTGGAACTGGAAGAGGTCGCTATCGTGGATATGATATGATTGAAGAAATGGGCGAACACTACGGAGATTATTCTGAGGGTAGAGATACTTATGGAAACGATAGAGAAACTGAAAAATCTTTTGATAAAATGTTACAAAGCCTTGAAGATTTTACTTATTTAATAATGCAAGAAGCCGATAGCCAAGATAAAATCGAAAAGGTTAGAAAAACTGCACGTAAGATAAGTGAAATGTAATGTATAAATTTTATAATAACAATGCTTTAGGCTTATTCGAGAACGATTGTGCAATAAGGTCAATAAGCCTTGCAACAGGCAATAGTTGGGATGATACATACCAATATTTAAGCAACAAAGCAAGATTAAAAGGAACTATGCTAGATGATAGAGATTTTATACTTGATTTTTTAGATGAACGATATGAAAGAGTACCCACATATAATTTATCGGTTGGAGAAGTATCGGCAAAATACAACGACAATGTTATTCTTATAACAATGACTGGGCATATTGTTTGTTCTAAATATGGTGTTATTTATGATAGTTTCGATTGTCGTGAAAGACAAGCCGAGTATTGCTGGATTGTTAAATAAGAAGATTAATTTCTTCTTTAAATGGGAGTGTAGCCAAGAAGTAAGGCAAAGGTCTGCAACACCTTGAGCGAGATTGCAACATTCTCCACTCCCTCCAATTTGACAATATACCATTTAATGATATAATTATTAATAGACCTTGAGTTTTCTTCATTTTCCTAATCCTTTTAGGTCTTTTAGAGTAATTTTGAATTACTCTTTTTTTGTGTTATAATGTATTAGAGGGGGGTATTAATATGAAAGAAAAAATAGCAAAATTAATTGATTTGAAAAGCATATTATCATTAATTGTGGTAATTTCATATACCATTATGTGTTTTATTGAAATAGTAGAGCCAGATTATAAAGATTTGGTTATAATGATAATGACTTTTTACTTTGCAAGTAAAATTGATAAGAAAGAAGAGTGATAAAATGAAATTTACACCAAGAACAACCGCACCAACAAAAAATAATAAATGCTATTATAGTAATAACAATAGATATTACCTAAATGGCTATGGATTGCCAAATTGTACATGCTATGCTTATGGTAGAATTTTAGAACTAATAGGTTATATTCCAAACGGATTACATTATGGCAATGCTGAAAACTGGTATCCTAATACAAAAAGTCTAGAAAAGGGGCAAACACCAAAGTTAGGTTCAATAATATGTTTTAAAGGTAACAAAGGTCATGTGGCAGTAGTAGAGAAAATTTATGAAGATGGTTCTATTGATATTAGCAATAGTGCTTACAAAGGTACTTTGTTCTATATGAAACACTTAAAAAACGATTACAAGTATAATGACAAATATAAATTTCAAGGATTTATCTATTTGCCTATTAAGTTTGAAAATGATACTCCTAAAATTTCGTTTAAAACAGGTCAAATTGTAAGATTAAGTGAAAGTGCTACAGAATATCAAGGAAGCTCAAAAGGAATAAAAATACCTAACAACTACAAAAACAAAACATATACTATACTACAAGTAAGCAAAGATGAACAAACTATTCTTTTAAAAGAGTTATATAGTTGGGTTTTAGCAAGTGAATGTTCTATAGTAGAACAAAAAAAAGAAGTAAAGTATAAAGTTAACGCTTTACTTGGATTATGGATGTTAAATAGTAATGGTAAAAAAGTCAAAGTTTATAGAAAAGGAACTATTGTTACGTATTTAGGCTATGGTTACAGCAAGTATGGATATACATATTATAAGGTTAAGATAGATAATACAAATCAAGTAGGTTTTATGGCTAGTAAATTTTTGATAAAACAATAAAAAGTAAGATGAAAAAATTTATTTTTTATTGTTTTTATTTTTTTATTTAAATACTTGACTTTTTTAGTCAATTGTAATATAATTAATTTAGTTAAGAAATGGAGGATTAAAAATGAAAGAAAAAAGTTTACAAGAAGTATTACAAGAAAACAAAAAAAGAATATGGGAGATAGAAAAAGCAAAAATTAAAAAGCGACAAAAAAAAGAATTAATTATATTTTTCTTTATAGTGGTTGCTATAATAGTTTTATTAGCATTTTGCATATCTTCTATATCTGGGGATTTGGAAAAATGTATGACTAACCATAGTGAGAATTATTGTTTGGTTAGGTTATAGAAAGGATTAATATATGCAAGAAACAATGTGGACAAAATTAAGAAAAAGTGCAAAAATAAAGCAAATAGATTTAGAAAACAAATTTAATTTAGCGTCAACTTCAATTTCACGATATGAACATGGTAGACAACAAATGCCACTAGAATTACAAATCGAATATTTAAAATTTAGAAACAGCGAAAGTGATAAAATAATTATAAAATATTTGGAGGAAATCATAAATGAAAGAAAATATAAAAAAAAGCACAAAACCAGAAAAAGAAATAATAGACTAAAATGAAACGATAG
>ERZ1034855.623-NODE-623-length-12557-cov-9.950808_pt1 | contig 12557 bp, 31 predicted proteins | sample MGYA00520699_ERZ1034855 | MGnify/ENA primary metagenome ERZ1034855 (study PRJEB33766, sample SAMN09781730) | gut metagenome | biome: gut microbiome | host: Homo sapiens | place: Madagascar | study: EMG produced TPA metagenomics assembly of the PRJNA485056 data set...
CGGAGACAGCAAGCTTGTTTGCACGGCTTTCCGGCGAGGAGACGACCCACGCGACGGCGCTGCATGATTGTGTGTTGGGGCACATGGAAGCATACCGGCAGAAGGGCCTTGAGGTGCCGGTGGCAATCATGGCGGTGTATGAGTACTCACATGATCAACAGATTGAGAAATCCGAACGTGTAAAGAGATATCAATCGATGTATCGGAAATCGTGAAAGGCCGGAAAATGCTTACGAAAATGCTTACGGATTTGTGAAAGCATTGGAAATAAAGGGTTTTCTGTAGAATGATAGATTGTTCGAATCTCTCTCACTCCGCCAAAATGGAAAGCCTTGAAACATCAGAGTTTCAAGGCTTTTCCTTTGTTTTCAAGGGTTTTTCGGTGGTTTTGCGTGTTGCAAAATTGAACATTTCTTTTCGCTTATAAGCAAAAAATAGCGGTTCTGGGAAAGATTTTGCTTACAGGAATGCTTATGAAAGCAGTCACTTGTCATTGCTGTTATAGAATTCCCACATCTTTGTCTTATAACGTTCTATGTCTGCGCGGGCGACGTGGGTATAAATTTCGTCCATGACCCTATCGTTTGCCCAGCCGCCGATCTCGCGCGATATTTCTTTCGGAACGCCTAGGTGGGCAGAGAGAGAGGCGAAGCTATGGCGGAGCTGGTGGACAGTGACGCGCTTGACCCCCGCTTTTGCACAGATGCGCTCCACCGCGCGGCGCAGCGTCATTTGATGAACCTCCAGCAGCTTCCCTTCCGGTCGCCAATCGCGCCGGATTGCCGCGCGAAGCTCTGGGATCATCAAAGGGACTTGCCGGTCGGAATCCTCAGTTTTATGCTCCTCCTGTTCCACCCACTGATTATTTTCATCCATGACACGGGTTCCGGTCGTTTGGATGAAATCCGCGTCCGGCTGGATGTTTTCCCAGCGGAGCGCATCGATTTCCGCGATGCGCATCGACATCAAGGCAAGCAGCATCGGGACGCAGAGAGGGTCGTCCTTCGCTGCGGCGACGAATTTTGTGATCTCGTCCGGTTCGAGCCAAGTATACTTCTTTTTCTTCTTTGTCCGCTTCTCCGTTGAGAGCTTTTCGTCAATATGCACACCGTTTTTGTCGAGGACTGTTTTGATCAGCCCCCAAGCGTTCTTGACGGTTTTCTTGGAATACTGCCGCAGCGCGTTATTGATCTCCTGCTCCCAATCGTAGGCCGCAAGGTCGCACACCTTCTTCCCCATCACGGCGGGAAATCGATTTTTCTGAATAGAGCGGTACGAACGCACTGTCGCCGGAGAGGTTTCCGGTGACAGCTTTTCTATATATGCGTCGATTGCCTGCGTCAGTGTCAGTTCGGATTTCTTGACGGGGCGGGCGGCGGTTTGGGCTTCGCCTTTGGCGATTGCTGCGCGGCGCTTGCACTCCTTTGCGGTATCGGCTGTCACGACGAGGGACTGACCTTGGATGCGGAGCTGGATGCGCCACGTGCCGTCTTTCTTTTGTTTCGGTTCCGGGATGTGCATGTGGGTACCTCGATTATCTGGAGATATGCGCGGCGGCGGAGACTGGGCCCTGCATCTGCTGGCGGAACCAGCCGACGCTTGGGGACAGCGCGTCGTAAAGCAGAACGCCGAGAATGAACAGCATCAGCACGCCGCAGGCAACCGCCAAGACGCGCAGCCATTGGTTTTTCTCCCTGAGCCGCCGCTCATAGTGGGCAGCCATGACGCGCAGCCGCTCGTCGTAGAAGCTGGCGAGCTGGTCGGGCTGGGCATCCGGCGCGGTTTCGTCAATGCTGTAGCCGACGGCATCGGCAATGGCGTTGACCGTTACCATCGTCGGGCTTTGCGTCGGGTCTTGCTTGAAAAAGCGCTCGACCGTGCCGCGGGAGAGGCCGGACGTTTCGACGATTTGCCGGTTCGTCATGCCGAGTGCGTCCCGCTTTTTTATGATCTCGTCAATAATCCTATCCGTCTTCAATTTTTCAGCCCCTTTTCCCCTTTTTGCTCTTTTATTGCGCAGAAATGACAATCTATTTTCGCTCATGAGAAAGCACGGGCGGGAAACGCAATCAATTAACATTGACGTTTCCCGCCTGTGGTGTTACGTTGGTAGTGTGGTCGCGCGACGATGATACGGGGAGGTAACACCATGCGGAACATTCAAATCATTACCGAAAACGGCAAGACGAAAATCTACATCGACGGCGAGCTGCTCGAGGGAGTGCACAGCTTTTCCGTGGACTATCTCAAGGGTGCGCCGGTGCTGGTGTCGCTCGTCGCCGATGTCGGGACGGAGAAGCAGCCGCCGCGCATCCTGCACTAAGATTGTGCCAGTTTGCGACACATTTTTATTGTATCACGGATTCCCGTTTTTGCAATGTGAAATACTGTACAATATTTTCAGTCACTATTTGTGACAAATGCACGAAAGGGGTAACATACAATGGAAGAATTGAAGGAAAACCTGATTCAGCAGGTCATCGAGGCACTGAAAAACGCAACCCCAGAACAGATTTACGCCACACTCGAGCGCATCCGACTTACTACATAAAAGGAGCCCCGGAGCTTAATCGCTCCGGGGTTCTTTTTCTGCTGTAGATAGTTTTTTGACGAATTCCTCGATTGCGTCCCAACCTTCCGGCGGCACTTGCAGCAGCGCGGCGACAAAACGCTTTTTGAAGTTCTCGTCCGCGTCGTTCATGAGCGTCGTGACCATCATATCCAGCTCTTGATTTAGGCTACGCGTGACGTACATTTCACCTTCGCCGGTCTTGAGCCATAACTTCGATACGCCAAACACACGGCAAATATCATCGATTGTGCGCTCACTCGGTACACTCTCCGTAGACTTTCCCAATTTGGAAATATAGGAAGGGGTAACGTTAATTCGTCGCGCAAAATCGCTCTTGCTGATGTTAAGTGCATCACAAAGTTTAATTATTCTTGCCGCTATGGTTTCCATATTTGCACCTCCTCTCGCTTTTCATTATACAGAGAATTCCACGAAAGTCAATAATTTTTTCAACCCAGTCAAAAAAGTTCTTGACAATTTGACTGGGTTGATGTATATTATGACTAGGTTGAGGCGCAAGTTCAAAGAAAACAACCCAACCAAGAAAGGAGGCAACCGCTATGCCCAACTGTACGACCCCGACCGGCGAAAGCGTTCCTTGCATCTTCGCCCGCATCTGCGGGATTCCGATTTGGATTGAATCGAAGAACCTCCGCCAATTCAAGCGGAACGCGCGGAACTTGAAGCGCCTGACCCACCACGCAGAAAAGGCGATCCGCCAGCTCGAAGAGATTCGGAAACTGGCGGACGCGCTGAATCAGGCGTCCGGTTTGCCGGACAACGCGGCGAATAGCTGAAGCTGCTCGCGCCATTCCTGCCGCATCGGAACATGAGCGCCGCACTTGCTGCAATCAACTGCCGCGCCGCCGAAGCCGACCGGAATATACAGCTTTTCGCCGCAATTCGGGCAGTCAAACGCACACGCCCGTTCTACCGGTGGTAGCATCTCGTCACCTCCTTCGTGGCGATTGTATCACGCTTCCGGCGAAAAATCCACATCACAACAGGAGGAAAACGAAATGAGCGCACAAGAACTTGTAATGTCACACCGGGCGGGGCAACCCGCCCACCACACCGAAGGAGGAACTTGAAATGAATATCCGAATATCGATGAAGGAGCATGACGCAAAATTCGCGGAGATTGAAAAGCGCGGCTACGTCACGGCGATGCCGGAGATTTTCCTCCGTGACATCTTCGCGCCGAAAACGCGACAGCCAACGGCGGAGGAGGACGCGCTCCTTGCGCAGCACAATGACGAGCTGCGCACCGTGCTGGATGAAATCTGCATCTCCGGCAGATTCCGCGCTTGGCGGCTGCGGCGAAAATACGGGTTGGTCACGCATTGGGTCAGGCTTTAAGCCTTTTCCCGCGATCTTCGTATCTTCCACGACCCGCGCGGGTTATTCGCTTTCAGTGCGTTCCACGCCAGATGGCGCAGAAGGGCATAACCGTCATTGACCCTTGCAAAGTCGATTGGGTCGCATTGGAGGCTCGTCTGCACAGCAGTCGCTTGTTGTTCCAACCTGTCACCGGGGCGCACCAACAGCTTCGGAGCCTCCAGCGCCGCCATTGCATCAGCAAGCGTTTCCGGCGTTTGCAGCTCGTAGAAATGCAGGTAGGTGTCGAACATTGCCGTCAGTGCGGCGTGAAGCTCCCGGCGGCGTTCTCTCCGCAGCGCGATTCGCGCCGGAACGATTGCGCCGACGAGAACGCCGACAATACCGGAAACCGCGCCGATCGCGGCCGCGATTATTGTGGAACATCCAAACATATAAAGTTCCCCTTTCAAAATTATTTTAATCCCTAACAATTAAGAGACCATAGCGAAAGCCAAAAATCAATGGAGGTGATTTGAATGTCCGAGGAAAAGAAGGAACAGGTCGAGCGAATTGTGCCGTCCGTGGACGCGCTCGATGTCAACAAGCGTGAAGTAGTTCTTGCGTATATGCAGGGCATGGCCGCAGGGGCCAAGATGGCCGAGGCCGACAAGCAAAAGGAGGAGGTGAAGTGATGATCTGGAATCGATGCAACCGGGGTTTCCCGTTGTCCTTCGATGAGCTGCAAGAAGCAGACGAATCCGACATTGTAGAAGATTTGTCCCGCCGTGTGGATTTCGGCGAATTGGAGCTGCGGAGACAGAGCCGACAGATTCGGCTGCTGCAAGCGGTCATGATGATGCAGGGCGTGGTAATTCTGCTTCTGGCGCTCACTAAACTATTGCGATAATGGAGGTGATGGAATGACAATTTCAGAAAGTATCGACTACCTTCAGGTTTACGTTGGCCACCTTGAGCACATTAACGACCACACCTACGCGGAAGACCCTGTTGAAGGAAAGGTCAAACTGAAAAACCCGTATGCGGACTTGATCGACGCGATGAACACCGCGATTGCTTGTATGGAAGCGAAGGTGGTTCCGCTGCCTGCACCGAAATCCGCCGTTGCAATGCTGCGGTGCTTGCTTAGCTATCACGAGCGGGTCACGATGCACGACAGCGGCGAATACGGCGGGCTGCGCTGCTACTCCGACGCGCTGCGGCTCGGAATCCGATGCATTGAAAAGGTCTACGGTCTGCCGGAATCGGGCTTGGATTTTTCCAGCCGATCGACGAACAGCGACAGTTGAACGCGCTTACATTCCTCGCACCGAGAATCCCCGCTGTACATTTCACACCCATTGAACCAGAGTTTCCCCGCTTCGGCATAGATGTACACCGTTTCCTCTCTATCGAGGATTGGGCAGCGCACTTTTTGAGGAAATACCATGGAAATCCCACCTTTCATGGCAATTATACCACATACGCGTACTTTTATCAATAACAAAACAGGAGGTGATTGTTTGGCTTTTAACAATTTCGGCAAGCAGATCAAGAAGCGGCTGATTGACCTTGGTCAAACGCAGGAGTGGCTTGCCAAGCAAGTGACCGAAATGACCGGCCTGTACTGCGACAGATCGTATCTGTACAAGATCATGTCCGGCAGGCGGCGCGCACCGAAGATCGTTGCGGCGATCTGCGAAATTCTGAAGCTGGAACAGGAGGAAACCACCAATGAATGAAGAAGGCAAGGCAACCTGCCACCCCATCCGCACACTGGAAAAGGACGTGGAGAAGCTGACGAGCGTCGTTGCCGACATGGACATGAACGTCAATGATCTGCTGCATGAGACGGCGAAGCAGACCGACGCGGTCGACCTGCTCTCCCGCAGAACACAGCTGCTGCTGTGGCTGAACATTGCCTCGGTCGGGACGAGCGCCGCGATCATCCTCGCCGCCGTGCTGGCGGTGCTGCTCAAATGAGCGGGCGCATCACCCCGCAGTGCGGGACAGACCTTGCGCTCGACTTCGGGCGCGGCGTTCGTACCTACCGGCAGTATCTCGGCATGACGATTGTGCAGCTCTCCGGAGAGTCCGGCGTTTCCATCGGTGCTGTCTCCACGATGGAGCGCGCCGAGCACGGCGCGACACTCAAAAATGCAATTGCCGTTTCCCGCGTTCTCGGCAAGAGCATCGAGGAGCTGATCAAGCTCGGGCAGGAGGTGAACCGAAAATGCCGAAGGTAAACTGGTGCCAGACCAAGGCCGGAAGGCAGGAGGCTGCCGCGCAGGACCTGATGCGGTACATTGACGCCGCCCGCGCCTTTGCCGGGCTGACGACGGAGCAGCTGGCCAGCCTTGCCGGAATTTCCCGGCAGCTCTATTCCCGTCGCCGCTCCTCCCCGCAGGACTTGACCGTCGCCGAGCTGCAAAAGCTGACCGCCGTCCTGCATCTGGACAAATTCCCCGGCGCATCCGACGCAATGCTGCGTCTGCTTGCATAACTCAAAATCAAATCTTAGGAGGTTACTTATGAAAGGCACGATCCACATGACGTTTTCCCCCAACCCCGACAGCCCCGAAGACACTATTGTTGACGTAGAACCCGACCTTCGCGACATTGACCCGTTCTGCATCGCAGACGCTCTCGCGTTTGTGGCTTCCGGTGTATCAGCAACATCCGACGGGTTGGCTATGCTCTGTAGCTCCATCGCCGCCCTCGCTGTCATAAAATTCAAAGACCGCGAAACCGCAAAGGCTGGCGACCCTGCCGAAGCCGAAGAACCCACCGACAAGAGCGAGGAGGAACCGACCGATGAATAACTGCACTTCCCTCGTCCCGCTCGTTGACGAGGCTGCCGAGTTCCGGCACTTTGAGCGGCAGACCGAGGCCCGCCGCGCCAGAGAGGAACGGCAGCGCCGCGAGGTCGATGCCCGGCTGTCTGAGGCCGAGCGCCGCCGCCGGAAGGACATCCGTCGCATTCTGAGAAGAACCCGCGCCTGCATCATGGGAATGCTTGCTACGCTCTGCGCGATCTCGGCGGTGCTGCTGTGGAGCCCGGAGGCGCCGCTGTCCGCGGTCTTTCCGGCGCTTTGCTCCCTCCTTGCCGTCTGGAACGGCATCCGGAGATGAGCAGAAAAAGAGCGCCCGCCGGTGGGGGAACACCGACGAGCGCAAAAAGGGGCCACAAGAACTGCCCCTATGATACCACATCGCGCAGCGTTGCGCAAGAGAAATTTTAGGAGGCCAACCATGACAATGGAAGAATATCTGAACGAACACCCCCGCCACGAGGGCGAGGACAAGCCGATCAACCCCGATGCCTGCCCGCCGTGCTGCTGTGCTTACTGCGGCGACGAGCTGCAGGCGGGCGAGGTGATCTATGAGCTGGGCGACGAGAGGGTACATGACGAATGCTTCCTTGAATATGCAGAGGATGCGTTCACGCCGGGCTATCTGGCGCTCTGCCTCGGCTACACGAAAAGGACGGTGGGCGCATGAGGCTGTGTGAAGAGCTGAACCTCGCGCAGGGGGAATTGGTCGAGCTGCTGAAGCCTGCATTCCCGCTCATCTCCAAGGCCGCGATTTCGCTTGCTGAGCGAAAGACGCTGACGGGGGTACAGTTTACCCCCGCCGCCGTGAACGCAGCAAGAGCGAAAACAGGGCGCGTTAAACAGGCGGGCAAGCGCGTCCACGCAAGCCGCGTGACGCTCTGGCTCGACGGAGACATGCTTGCATGGCTCAAGCGCCAGCCGGGCGGCGAGAATCTGAACGCCCTGCTGCGGCAGATGATCCGGCAGGCAATGGAGGGGCAAGATGCCGCTGCCGAGACTTGACAGCGGCGTGTCCGCATACTACACCGGCAGGGCGACGGTGGAGATGTATTTCCCGATCGACCTGAAGGGCAACGCCAGCGTCTGCTGCGAGCTATGCCGGTTTTACCGTCCGAATTCCCGCCGCTGCTCGCTCAACGATGCGGTGACGGAATATCCAAGCAAATACATCGGGTCGCAGTGCCCGCTGAAATTTGAAGACGAGGAGGAACACAATGGATAACATGAGGATTTGGGGGCGCTTCTCGACGACCCCCAAGGAAGCGCAAAAGAACATTGATGCCGGACGGCTGAAGGGCTTCACGGACATCAACCCCATGTGGCGCTTCAAGGCGCTGACAGAGCAGTTCGGTCCCTGCGGTATTGGCTGGAAGCTGGAGATCAAGGATTACCGCATCGAGCAGGGCGCAGGAGACGAGCAGCGGGCGTTCGTGCTGGTAAATCTGTATTACCGAGAACCGGACGGGACATGGTCGGAGCCGGTGCCGGGCTTCGGCGGGGCCTCGTTCGTGAGCAGAGAAAAGAACGGCCCATACACAAACGACGAGTGCTACAAGATGGCGCTGTCCGATGCCATCGGCACGGCGTGCAAGGCGCTCGGTATGAGTGCGGACATCTACTTTGCCAAGGATCGCAGCAAATACACCGTCCCGGCAGCGGAGCCGAGTAAGCCAAAGCCCAAGGAGCCGGAAGCGCCGCCTGCACCGCCGAAGGAGAAAATTATCTGCGGCTGCTGCGGCAAGGAGATCATCGACGTGAAGTTCAAGTCCGGCGCAACAAAGACCGTTGACCAGATCGTGAATTACAGCAAACAGGCGTTCGGGCTGCCGCTCTGCTACGCATGTACCAAGAACGCAATCAACGAAGCCAACAAAAACAAGGAGGAAACACAATGCTGAATCATATCACACTTGCCGGACGGCTCGTCCGCGATCCGGAGCTGCGCCGCACGCAGAACGGCACCGCCGTCGCGAGCTTCACCCTCGCCTGTGAGCGGGATTTCAAAAACGAGAGCGGAGACCGGGAGGTCGATTTCATCGACTGCGTTGCCTGGCGAAAGACCGCCGAGCTGGTTTCCGGCTACTTCACCAAGGGCCGCATGGCCATCGTTTCCGGGCGGATGCAGATCCGCGGCTGGACGGACAAGGACGGCAACCGGCGCAAGAGCGCCGAGATTCTCGTGGACAACATCTACTTCGGCGACAGCAAGCCGCAGGCCGAGGGAGCAGCCGCGGAGGCATCCGGCGCAGAGCCTTACGGAGAGATCGCCGAGGACGACGACGAAATCCCGTTCTGAGGTAGCTGCTTGTGAAATACGACATCTTAATATTTGATTGCGATAATCTGGTGGACATCGAGAGCGCAGGGTCAAACACGATCCTGCTCTCCCGCATCCCCGAGCCGGACGCGCTGGAGCTCGCGCGGCTTCTGTCCAAGCATGGCGCAAATGTGAGTTTGCGGCCGATCCGTAGCGAGGGCTGACCAATGGCGGATGTAACCTACATCAAGTTATTCGTGGATTATCTGGACGCAATAGAACCGCTCGGTGACGCAGAGAGGGGGCGGCTTTTTACTTCCTTGTTAGAATACGCAAGGTCGGGCGAAGCCCCGCAGCTCAACGGGAACGAACGATTCTTATTTCCGATGATGCGTGCGCAGATCGACCGCGACAATGCCGCGATGGCGGGAAAATCCGAAGAACGGTCCAAGGCCGGAAAGCTCGGAGCGGAAGCAAAACAAGCAAATGCCAGATTTGCCAAGCAAAACAAGCAAATGCCAGATTTGCTTAGCAAAACAAGCAAAGACAAAGACAAAGACAATACGTATTTCTGCGCGGAGCCGGAATCCGCCTCCACGCCGCCGGTGATGACGCTGCCGCTGAATGATGGGGCGCTGTTCCCGGTGGAGGAGGACGATATTTCCAAGTGGTCGGCGTTGTATCCTGCCGTGGATATCCTTGCAGAGCTGCGGAAGATGGCCGGTTGGCTGGATGCCAATCCGACACGGAGGAAAACAAAGGCGGGAATCCGCCGGTTTGTCAACGGCTGGCTTGCCAAGGAGCAGGACAGAGGCGGTTCCGCGCCTGCGCCAACGTATCAGAGCAAGGCCGCAGAGCGCAACGCGCAGTATTGCCAGCATGACGCGCCGCTGTCGCCGCTGGAGAAGAAGGCGGTGGAGCGGGCGATGCGGGGACAAGAGCAATGATTCTCAAAAATTTGAAGGAGGAAATTAACATGGAAAACAAGTATTACATCATCCGAGGCGGCCGGAGCGGCGTGTTCTTCGGGCAGATTGCCGGTCGGAACGGGCGGGAGGTCGAACTGCGGAATGTGCGGAAATTGTGGTATTGGGAGGGCGCCTGCGCGGTGGAGCAGCTTGCGGTGGACGGAATCGTCGGGCGCGGCGATAACAGGTTTACCGTTGTGGTGCCGGAAATGATCGTCACGGACGTAATCCAGATTTTGCCGTGCTCGGATAAGGCGGTGAAGATTCTGGGTGAGGTAAAGGCATGGAAGTGCTGAAAACGGCGGCGGATCGATTCGCTGAGGTTGTTAGCGGCTACGGCTACGGCTACGGCGACGGCTCCGGCCGCGGCTCCGGCTACGGCGACGGCTATGGCCGCGGCTACGGCTCCAGCGACGGCTCCGACGACGGCTCCGGCCGCGGCGACGGCTCCGGCTACGGCTCCGGCCGCGGCGACGGCTCCGGCTACGGCGACGGCTCCGGCTACGGCGACGGCTACGGCATCAAATCCTTTTGTGGCCAAAAGGTATACCAAATTGACGGCGTTCCAACGCTCATTGACCACGTACACGGGAACGCTGCCAAGGGGCGAATTTTGCGAGACGATTTTACGACGGAGGATTGCTACATCGTCAAGCAGGGCAGCCTTTTTGCCCACGGGAAAACGCTCCGCGCGGCGATGGATGCGTTGCGGGACAAGCTGTTCGAGGATATGCCGGAGGAGGAGAGAATTGCCGAGTTCGTCAAGGCGCACGAGTGGGGCAAGCAATATCCATCGGCAGATTACTACGGATGGCATCACAGGCTGACCGGCTCCTGCGATATGGGGCGGTCGGAGTTTGCCAAGCGCCACGGATACAAGCTCACGGATGACGAGCTGCTGACGGTGGAGGAGTTTATCAAGCTCACAGAAAGCAGCTACGGCGGCAGCGTGATCCAGAAGCTGAGAGAGGCGTATGAGGAGGAAGCGACTTGACAAAAGATGAAATTACAACGCCGCTGCCGAGAGCAGCGAAGGAGGGCAAATCATGAAATCTGTACTTATCAGCGTCCACCCGAAATGGTGCGAATTGATTGCCAACGGGCAGAAAACAGTCGAGGTGCGCAGAACGCGTCCGAAATTGGGCACACCGTTTAAGTGCTACATCTATGAGACGAAAGCGCGCTCGGATGTACCGACATTCATCGACGAGGACGGGCATGTCTCGTTTGAGGGACGCGGGCAAGTCATTGGCGAGTTTGTCTGCGACCGGATTTGGGAGCTTGCCCCCTTAAACCACGCGCCGGATGATGTGGAGGAGCAAGCCTGCCTGACGCGGGAAGAAATCGTAAGGTATCTCAAATGCATTGGGTGCGGTTGGCACATTTCCGACCTAAAAATCTATGAAGAGCCACGGGAGCTTGGCGAGTTTGCCCATATATGCAAATTCAAAAACGATGATGGAACCTGCCAATATCGTAGAGTTGCTTGCTCATATCAGCGATGCGACTACAACCATGACGATACTATTAACCTCGTGGAGTGCCGGGAGAAAATCACGCGTCCGCCTCAAAGTTGGTGCTATGTGGAGGAATCAACATGACAAAAGATGAAATTACACGGGCGCTACGGATTTGTGGTAATAGTAGAAAATGCGCCGAGTGTCCGCTTGGAGACGTCGAATTCTGCTTGCACATCATGACGACCTGCGCTGCCGAGCTGATCGAGCAGCAGACGGAACGAATTGCGGAACTGGAAGCGAAAGTGCCGAGGTGGATTCCGGTAACGGAGCAGCTGCCGAAGAAGGGCGAAGATGGGCGACGCGACAGCGATTGGGTACGGTGCATTGTGGCCGTCATGTTTACATATGGCAGCAATTTTGCCGATGGCGATGCTGGATCGCACGTCTTTTCGGCTCCTGCTCTATTCGACGCAGACCAAAAGATTTGGAGAGTGGGGTCAACGGACGAGTCCAGTTTCAGCGTTAATGCGCTGATCCCGCTGGAGGATTCTGATGGCGACTTCTTCGTCACCCATTGGATGCTGTATCCGAAACTGCCGAAGGAGGGAACATGACGAAGAAAATCCTTGATGTAACCTGCGGAAGCAGATCGATTTGGTTCAACAAGAACCATCCGGCCGCGCTTTACTGTGACGTGCGGGACGAGGAATGCACGGGAGTTTGGAAGAGCACCAACCACAATTCCGAACGAACCTGTATCGTGCATCCAGATGTGTTGTGTGACTTCACGGCGCTGCCGTTTCCTGACAATTCATTTTCTCTGGTTGTGTTTGATCCGCCGCATCTTCGTCGCGTTGGAGAAAATGCGTGGATGCGAAAGAAATACGGACAGCTCGGCGAGGACTGGCCGAAGATGCTGCACGATGGGTTTTGCGAGTGCATGCGCGTGCTGAAACCGGACGGTGTTCTGATTTTCAAATGGTCGGAGACGCAGATCAGCGCGGGCAAGGTGTGGGACGCCATCGGGCAGAAGCCGCTTTTCGGGCATCACAGCGGGAAGAAAAGTCAAACCTTTTGGGGCTGCTTTATGAAGTTGGAGGGAACATAATGGAACGCCTGACGTACTTTGAGAACGGTCACTGGCGGCTG
>ERZ1034855.631-NODE-631-length-12470-cov-10.237374_pt1 | contig 12470 bp, 9 predicted proteins | sample MGYA00520699_ERZ1034855 | MGnify/ENA primary metagenome ERZ1034855 (study PRJEB33766, sample SAMN09781730) | gut metagenome | biome: gut microbiome | host: Homo sapiens | place: Madagascar | study: EMG produced TPA metagenomics assembly of the PRJNA485056 data set...
TGCGTTGCCGTTGGCAACAAAGTCATGGATACTCGTCTGCCACAGCCTGCGGGGTATGGCGACAAGTATGACGTTTCTGGTTGGTGCTGGGGACGCATGCTTAGTGCCTCTTGCCTGTTCTTTAAGCACTCCTCACCCGACGCCAAGGCGTCACCCTCTCCCGCAGGTGGCGAGGGATTGCACCGCCATTGGTGCCACAAGATCCTAGGCACAGGGCCTAGGATGACTGGCGGCAGAGGCGCAAATTACTTTGGCCGTTCTATGATAGAAATGCTCGGCGTCCTTGCTATCATCGCTGTTTTAAGCGTCGGCGGGATTGCAGGTTATTCCAAAGCCATGGAAAAATATAAAGTAAATAAGGCGCTGGAAGAATATAGCTTTTTAATATACGGATTATTGGAACACATGCGCGACATTCAAAATCTGACGCAAGAAAACAGCTCTAAGGCCATTGGCTTAGTAACTTGGGTCAAAGCCGCAAATTTAATACCGCAGACTTGGACCTCAGAAGTAAAAGGAACTATTGTTGACGCTTCGCTGCAAGACCCGTACGGAAACGATATAAACTTATATTCACGCTCCGGTTTGCTGGTTATGGATATGTATTTAGGCGGCTATTCACAAAATGATGACGGAGGATATTTTTCTGCAACTTTTCCCTCTAAATTATGCTCTGAATTATATAGAAATCTTGCCCAGCCGCTGCACAGCGCTTTAACTTCGGTTTCTTTAACCGGCGGAATTGTGAGATACGGCGATGCGGTTTGCGACGGCAAGACCAAGAAATGCGTAAGAGATATAACGCTGGCAGAAATAGATTCAGCCTGCAAATACTGCAAAGGCACTTTTGCCTGCGGGCTGATTTTGCAGTTTTAGAAATTGGCACACTAAAAAAACACCCGAACCGGATTGGCGGCAAGGGTGTTTTCTCTAAATGAGGCGAATGCTTAAATCAGTTCTCTTACTTTTTTTACCACATTTTCAACGGTTATGCCAAAGTGTTTATAAACTTCATCGCCTTTTCCAGAAGCGCCGAAACTGTTAAGTCCTATAACATTTTCGCTTTTGCCGGTATAGCGTTCCCAGCCATAAACAGCGGCGGCTTCAACGGCGACTCTCGGCGCACTGCCCAATACTGAACGCTTATAGTCTTCCGGCTGCTGGTCAAACAGTTCACAGCACGGCATAGAAACCACATTTACAGCGATACCGCTTTCATTAAGCTGTTTTTGCGCAGCTACAGCCAAAGAAACTTCCGTTCCGGTGGCGATAATCGTGGCTTGCGGTTCGCGCTGCGCTTTAGAAATAACATAGCCGCCGCGCTTGCTCAAATTTTCAGCCGAATCCGTACGCAAAGTCGGCACGCTTTGGCGGGAAAGCGCCAGAATGCTCGGCGTTTTTTCGCTCTCCAAGGCAATCTCCCAAGCTTCGGCGGTTTCAACTACATCGCACGGGCGGAAAGTATAAATGTTCGGCATCGCGCGGTAAGAAGCCAGATGTTCAATCGGCTGATGAGTCGGTCCGTCTTCGCCCACGCCGATAGAATCATGCGTCAGCACATAAACCACGCGCAGCCCCATCAGCGCCGCCAAGCGCATAGACGGGCGCATATAGTCTGAGAACACAAAGAATGTTCCGCCGTAAGGAATAACACCGCCGTGCAGAGCCATACCGTTCATAATCGCTCCCATAGCGTGTTCGCGGATGCCGTACATAACATTATTGCCGTTATAGTCTGCAGCGGTAATGTTTTTCATACCCTCAACAAAAGTCAAGTTTGACGCAGCTAAATCAGCAGAACCGCCAATAACCTGCGGAATGCGTCCCATAATGTTTTCTAAGCAAAGCTGCGAAGCCTTGCGGGTGGCAACAGCGGTTTGCTCTTTAATGGTTTTCTTTTTCAGCTCATCTAAATCTTTGTTCCAGTTTGCAGGCAGCTTATCATTGATATAATCAATAAATTTTTGGTTGTTTTCGGCTTTTTTCTGCCATTCGGCATATTGAGCCGCCGAACGCTGTCCAGCCGCGCGCCAAGCCGCCATAATTTCGTTAGGAACTTCAAACGGAGCCGCCGTCCAGCCTAAATTCTGACGCATAGCTTCCAGCTCTTCCGCACCTAAAGGAGAACCATGCACTTTAGAAGTCCCCTGCTTATGCGGAGCGCCGAATCCGATAGTTGTTTTGCAGGCAATCAAAGTCGGCTTGTCGGATTTCTGCGCCTGTTCAATAGCAGCGGCGATTTCTTCATGATTGCGCCCGTCAACGCTGATCGTATTCCAGCCCACAGCTTTAAAACGCGCAATTTGATCGGTGCCGTTAGCTTTGTCAACTGTGCCGTCAATCGTAATATTGTTATTGTCCCAAAAGACAATCAGCTTGTTCAGCTTCCACAAACCGGCAAGCGAAATCGCCTCTTCGGAAATACCCTCCATCAGGCAGCCGTCGCCGCACATTACATAAGTGTAGTGATTGCACAAATCATCGCCGAATTCTGCGTTAATACGGCGTTCCGCCAAGGCCATGCCGATGGCGGAGGAAATTCCCTGTCCCAAAGGTCCGGTGGTCATATCTATACCGGCTAAATGTCCGTATTCCGGATGTCCGGCGGTTTTAGAACCAAGCTGGCGGAAATTTTTGATATCGTCTAAAGTAATATCGTTATAGCCCAGCAAATAAAACAGCGAATACAACAGCATAGAACCGTGTCCTGCCGACAAAACAAAACGGTCGCGGTCAAACCAGCGCGGAGCAGCCGGATTGATTTTGATATAGCGTCCGAATAACACGGCTGCGACATCGGCCATGCCTAAAGGCATTCCCGGGTGTCCGGATTTAGCTTTTTCAATGGCTTCAGCGCTCAAAAAGCGAATAGCGTTCGCCATTTGCTGCAATTTATGCTGTTCTGTATTCATTTTTTTCTCCTATAGTTTTTCAAATAAAGCGACCAATTCACTGTGAGTTGAATACACAAATTGGTCAACGAGTGTTATCTCTATAATACGATATCCGCCGGAAATCAAGGTATTTGCGTCGTTTACAAACGTATGCGGATTGCAGGATACTGCAATAACTTTTTGCGGCTTATCCTCGTCCGGCATAGCGGCAATCTGTGCGGTCTGAGCGGCGGCTCCGGCGCGCGGAGGGTCAAAAACCACAATATCAAAACCTTTTAATTCGTTCGCGTCAAGCGGATATTTAAACAAATTTTTGCGGCTGATTTTGATGTTTGGAATAGTGTTGTGATTGACCGATTTTTGAAAACCCGCCAGCAATTCGTCAGAAGAATCCACCGCCGTTATTTTGTTTTTAGGGTTGGCGGCCAGCGGATAAGAAAAAGTGCCGACGCCGCAGAATAAATCGGCAATATTACCCTGCGAATCGCCGATATATTTCAAAACCAGACTTATTAAAGCCTGCTCGCCGGCGTTGGACGCCTGCAAAAACGTTCCGGCCGGAATAAATACCTGATAGCCACCGATGCTTAAATACGGACGGCTTTTTTCAATCACGGTTTCCGGCTTGCCCTTGTCGGCTTGAACCGAAACGCTGGCAATATCTTCGGCGCCGCTGGCAAAATCGCACAAAGCCATACGGTGTTCCAGCCCCAAAGGCTCGTTTATTTCCAGCAGCATATCCACGCCGTTAACCGCCTCGGTCAGCCAAACATCGCCGCTGCCGATATTATAAGTGCGGAATTTTTTATTTTTAAGCTTTTCTGAGACTTTTATATTGCAGAACTCGCTCAAAAACGCGCGCAGCTGCGGAATAACTTTGTTGATTTTGGCAGTCAGCAGCGGGCAGTTTTCTATATTTATAATTTCATGGCTTTTGCTTTCATTAAAGCCAAGCTGCAGATTTCCGCGGTTGTGCTTAAACGCCAATTCAGCGCGGCGGCGGGTTCCGTCGGCAATAAAAACAGCTTTGCCGGTTTTTATCCCGTCTTGATTTATCTGTTTTAGAACTCTTTCAAACTGTTCTGTTTTCAGTTTTTTATAATCGCTGAAATCTAAATTGCGGTAAGGGCAGCCGCCGCAGGTTTGCTGATAGGGACAAGTCATTTTCTTTCCTTATAAAATTTTGTTTTCATAGTTATCCAAAAGCGAAATTTCTTCGGCTTCCTCATTTTGAAAAACCGGATGAATATTTTTGCTTTTGCCGGATGATTTCTTTTTCATAATTTGTTTTACTTTCTGCTCGTCATAGACTTCTATGCGGTTGCGCCCGTTGTTTTTTGCCAAGTACATAGCATCGTCAACCTGCCGCAGCAGCACATCCAAACTGGCAGTTTTTTCGGAAGAAACTACGCCGATGCTGACGGTAAAGTGAAACTTTTCGCCGCTTTCGCTTTCTATTTCTAAATTAGCAATGCTTTGGCGCAGGCGCTCGGCCACAACCTGAGCGGAATGAGTATTGGTATTGTCCAGATAAATCACAAATTCCTCGCCGCCGAATCTGCAGACAATATCGTCTTCGCGCAAATCATTCTGACAGCAGGCCACCAGCTCGGTCAAAACTTTATCGCCGGTTTTATGCCCATAAGTATCATTTACATTTTTGAACTTGTCGGCGTCAATCATCAGCAGACTGAAGTTTTGCTGTTTTTTTAAGGCTTCTTTAATGCGCTCCGGCACCAGTTTTTCAAAATAGCGGCGGTTCCAAGCCAATGTGAGCGGGTCGCGCTCGGCCTGAAACTGCAGAGTTGTTTCGCGGGCTTTGCGCAGAGTGATGTTTTGAAACGCCATATACAAAGCCATTTCATTATTATATTCTATAGCCTTTGCCGAAACCGAAAGCCAAAACGGCGCCGAATTGACAATATTGCAGACCATCAGGTCAAAGTCCTGCACCTCATGCTCTTTTTCTAATTTAGTAAAAAAGGTCTTGCGGTTTTCTTCATCTACAAAAAAATCTTTAATTTTAAAATAGCTGCATTCTTTTTTAGTAAAGCCGAACAGCTCAGCCGCCTTATTATTTATCAGCAGAATTTTATCGCCGGTAATTTTAGAAATGATAATCGGAAACGGCGACGAATCTATCATAGCTGTAATCTGCAGATTAAGCTTGTCTATGGTATTCCAGCTTTTTTGCAAATCCTGCTGCTGCAGATGCAGCTTCAAAAAAATAACCGCCGCCGCATAAACATAAAGCCAAAACCAAGTCAGAATGTTCAAATTCAGCCAGTTATACTTAAAGAAATAGGCCGAAACCAGCAATTTTCCCCACAGCATAAAGACAGAGCAGAACAATAAAAAATTGCCTAGATTAAAGCTGAAAACACAGCGGTGCAAAACAACAATGCCGAAAAACGCCAGACTGATTAAAGTTACGGCAGAATCCAGCATATTAACTGAACTCTGGCTGTAGCTGATAAATGAATAATATAAGCCGGCGGTCAGGCAGACAGAAATATAAAATGTTAAAGCCTCGCGGTTTGCCGGTTTTTCGCCATGCAGCTCTGCCGCTGCGTTCAGCCAGAAAACAGAAGTTAACAGAGCTAAAATCATACGGGCAAAAGCTACAAAATTATAATTCAGCCCGATTTTATATAAAATATGCTCGTTCGGCGCCAGATAAGTTAAAAACAAAATGCCAAGTCCGCCCAGCTGAAACAGTATCAGCCCGCGGAATTCTTTGGCCGTCCGCACCAAAAAAGTGGAGCCGATGCCGATAAACAGCGACAGAATGCCGAATAAAATGTTATAGCCGGAATAAAATATACTTGAACTTAGCATTTGTTACACCATTTTTAATAAAATCTGTCCTATAATAGCCTTAAAGATTATAAAAACCAACATTATTTTAAAATAATTGATGAAAAAATTTTTTTATTGCGCTAAATTTAAGGCGTTTGATATAACGGGAGAAAAAAATGACTTATACGGCTCCAGACCATTATAGTTATAAATTCAAGTTTGATATAGAAAAACTGCCGGCTTCGCAAAAAGACCGCATTCCCTGCAAACTTGCCGTTTGGGGAATTTTATTCGGCTTAGTCTTTACAGCTCTGGGGTTGTTTGAAGCCGCCGCCTATTTTTTTGAACCGGCTGATGCCGACTATAGCTTTAACCTGCCGGAACAAGGCGGAAATGTGGATGTAGATCCGCTGCGCTATTCGTTTGACATATTCGTTTTTTTATTCGGGCTGATTATTATCGCCCTTTCCGTAATGGGAATGCTGCGCTATAAAAAAATATTTTTTGACGGCAGCAAAGTAAAAATTATTCACAAGCCGCTGTTCGGCGAAAAGCAAATTGAAACCGAAGACTTATATAATTATTTAGGCGTGCTTTTTAAGGTTGAATACTATCAGCTGGGACTAATCAACCGCAACCGCTATATTATAGAATTATACCATGCCGACAAAAACAAGCGCATTCCGCTTTATATCAGCACCAGCGGGCGGAATATCCGTAAAATCTGGGAATATTATGCCGCAAAGCTCAAAATGCCGGCCTTGTTTTTGACTGATAAAGGCTTAGTTTCGCGCAACCATAAAGAGCTGAAAAAAACGCTGAAAGAAATGGCTAAGAAATGGCAGCTGAAAGCACTTTATCAAGATGAACAGACAGCCCCGGAATCGGTAAAATGCAAAGTAAAAAAGAACAAAGTAATTGTTAAAGAAAAACATCTGTTTTTTGACGCCTACAGCCTACTGGCTTGTTTGGGCGTGATATTCATCGGCGCAGCCGCCGCTGCTCTTATATATTTTCATTCTGTATTGCTGCCGTTTATGGGAATTTGGTGGTACAGCATTGCTCTGGCTTTTTGCGCCGCTATCGTCTTGTTTTCAGTTATTTCAATTTTCAGCAAAGACGTGTTGATTGTTACCGGCCGCGATATTATCTTAGGACATAACATCATGTTTTTGCGGATGGATGCCGAATTTCTGCCTAAAAATCAGATAGAAGCGGTAGATGTAGGGCATAATCCGACAACCGACCGCTATTACCTTTCGGTTATATCGCATGACCGCAGCATGGTGTTTGGCAAAAACATGCCGGTAGATGATTTGCGCTGGGTCCGCGGCTATATTATTCGTGAAATTGTTAGACAGGACTAATAAAATAATTTGCTTTATCGCGCAATATTTGCTATTGATAGTATAAATTTTGATTTTATGGGGATAAAATTATGACAAATACAGTAAAAAAAGTAAGAAAACCGGCTGCTAAAAAAAATACGGCGCCTAAGGCAGAAAAAATCAATAAGACGGCAGCTGCGTCGGCTGCCAAGGCTGATGTAAATCCGGATTTAACCGATGCTTTTATTAATGAAGTCAGCGAAGAAGTAAAAAACGATAACTTCAAAGAACTGTGGAACCGCTATGGTTTGGCAATTATCGCTATTGTTGTGATTGCCGTCTGCGGGGCGGTTTCTTTTGAACGCATTAAAAACTGGCGCCTGCAGCACAATCAGATGACGACAGAAGCCTATATGGACTCTGCCCGCAAGCAAGATCCGGAAGCCATGATTGCCGCTCTGCAGAAAATCAATCAGAACGACCACGGCATTTACGGCGACTTTGCCCGCCTGCAGATTGCTAATTTGCTGTTGGAACAGCAAAAGAACGACGAGGGCTTGGCTATGCTGGACGGTCTGTCTAAAGACACTCAGGTAAACTCCGAAGTCCGTCAGATTGCTTTGATAAAATATGCCACTTATAAAGTTGACAGCATGTCAAAACAAGAACTTACCGACCTTTTGAAGCCGGTTTTGGATGCTAACAATTCTTGGACTCCGCTGGCTAACGATTTGCTGGCTATGGCTGCTATCCGCGAGGGCGATTTGCAGACAGCCCGCGATATTTACAGCAAGCTGCTGACTGTAAAAGATTTGCCGGACAGCTTTAAGTCTAAGGTTCAGGAAATGATGTCATCCTTAAATTCTGCTGAAAACAGCGCCGAATAAATTTTATATAGGTGATTAAATGTTGAGCAAAAATATAAAACTTCTGGCAAGTGCAGCGGCTGTGCTGGTAGTCTGCGCCTGCTCAAGCGACAAAGTACTGCCTAAAGGCGAGCGGCTTTCGGTGCTTGACCCTGTAGCCGCCATAAAACCTGATGTAGCTTCCGCCGCCGGTAAAATCATCATTCCGGCTGCTACGGCAAATTCGGACTGGCAGCAGGAGGGCTATAACGCTCAGCATGTGCAGAACAATTTTAAAGTCGGCACAGCTTTTCAAAAACAATGGAGCAGCAGCTTCGGCAAAGGCAGCTCCAAGCGGGAATTTTTGATTTCTAAGCCGCTGGCGGCGAAAAACAAAATTTATACTATGGATGCAGCCGGACGGCTCAGCGCTTTTGACCTTAAAAGCGGCGAGTTAGTATGGAAACTGCAGCTGCATTCTAAAAACGACAATGTTGATGATACAGCGTTAAAAGGCGCAGGTATTGCCGTCAATAACGGCGTTGTTTACGCTACAACCGGATACGGCGCAATTTATGCCGTAAACGCGCAGAAAGGCGAGATTTTGTGGAACAAATCGCTGCAGACTCCGCTGCGTATTGCCCCGATGGCGGCAAACGGCAATGTTTATGTGCAGAGCGTTGACAACAAATTTTATGCGCTTAATGCTAAAAACGGCGACAAGCAATGGAAATATGATATTTCGCTGGAAAACACAACTTTAGTCGGCGGCGCTCCTGCGGCTTATTCTGCAGATTTAGACATGGTGGTTACCGGTTTTTCTAACGGCGAGATTCAGGCTTTTAACGCCTCTTTAGGCACTCCGCTGTGGTCGGATGTTTTAATTTCTAACCGTCAGGCCTATTCTTCTACATTTTTAGACACGGTAAAAGCCGCTCCGGTTGTTGAGGGCGAAACCGTCTATGCCGTTGGCAATGCAAACATTCTGACAGCCATAGATTTGCGCAGCGGTTCCCGCAAGTGGGAAAAAGAAGTCGGCAGCGTTAACACTCCGCTTTTGGTGGGCAACACGCTGTATGTGGTGTCTAACACCAACGACTTGCTGGCCGTAAACAAAGAAAACGGAGATATTCTGTGGGCTGTGCCTGTAAATTTAGGCAAAAAACCGGCTGATGTCATGATTTTTAACCCTATAATGCTGGACGGACGCTTGATCGTGGCGCTGTCTAACGGCACGGTTTATGCCTATATGCCGCAAACCGGCAAGCTTTTGAACACGGTGGACTTGGATGAAAAATTAAACTCGGCCCCGATTGCCGCTGCCGGATATGTGTTTTTTGTAACGGCGGGAGCCGATTTGATTGCTTATAAATAAGGAGATATAACGTGCTTTCTGTTGCCATTATCGGACGTCCGAACGTTGGAAAATCTACATTATTTAACCGCTTGGTCGGTAAAAAACTGGCTATTGTCCACGATATGCCCGGCGTAACGCGCGACCGCAAAATGGCTCCGGCAAAATTCAGAGATTTAGAACTGCAGCTGATAGACACCGCCGGTTATGAGTATTCTACCACAGACAACATGGAAAGCCGGATGTGGAAGCAAACGCAAACGGCGATTGCCGAAGCTGATGTCTGCCTGTTTTTATTTGACGCCCGCGCCGGTGTGCAGCCATATGACGAGCAATTTGCCGATTTGGTGCGCCAAACCCATAAGCCGGTTATTTTGCTGGCCAATAAATGCGAGGGCAAAAAGCATGAAGACGGAATTTACGAGGCCTATAAATTGGGGCTGGGCGAACCGATACCTTTTTCGGCTGAACACGGCTTAGGCTTTGAAGATTTGTACACTTGCCTGCATGAAGCGGAAGAGGAAAAAAATAAAAAAGCGGAAGCAGAACCTAAAGCGGTGACTATCGGACAGATTCCGGAAGACTTTTCGGTTGAAGAAGCAAACAAGCGCCCGATACAGCTGGCTTTTGTCGGACGACCGAATGTTGGAAAATCTACTTTAATCAATGCGCTTTTAGACGATGAGCGCATGCTGACCGGTCCGGAAGCCGGCATGACCCGCGATGCCATAACTACAAGCTGGCAATGGAAAGGGCGCAAATTTAATCTGGTAGATACCGCCGGTCTGCGCCGTCAGTCCAAAGTTAAAAATTCTCTGGAAAAAATGTCGGTAGAAAGCACTAAATACGCTGCGGATATGGCTCAGGTTGTGGTGCTGGTTTTAGATGCCGATGCAGTATTGGAAAAGCAGGATTTAACCATTGCCCGCCGCGTGATAGACGAGGGACGCGCCTTGGTCATTGCTGTTAATAAATGGGATATTGCCAACCGCAAAGAAGCGCTGGAACAGCTGAACTATAAACTTATGACCTCATTAACCCAAGTTGCCGGCGTGCCGACTGTAACAATTTCCGCCCTCAAAAAAGAGGGGCTGGATAAGCTGATGAGCGCCGTGCTGAAAGTTTACGACCGCTGGAACACCCGCATTCCGACTGCGCCTCTGAATAAATGGTTTTCGGATGTGCAGGAGCAGAATCCGGCGCCGCTGGGCAAAAATAAGCGCCGTATTAAGCTTAAGTTTATTACCCAAGCTAAATCCCGCCCGCCGTCATTTTATATTTTCTCCAGCAATCCTGAGGGGCTGCCGGATTCATATCTGCGCTATTTGACGAACAGCCTGCGCGATACGTTTAATTTAGGCGGCGTACCGATTAGAATTACCGTACGCAAGTCCGACAACCCGTATGCTCAGTAAACCGGCTCAGGCTGAAATAGAACATTAAAATTCCAATGTTATGCAGCAGATATTTTTGCCGTCGCATATCTCACAGGCGTTTTTAATCTCCTGTAAAGTCATGTTTGCCACGCAAGGCGTGTTGCCTCCGCAATAGGCGTCGCCGCCGTAATATATTCCGCCTTTGCCGTTCTGCCAAGTGTTAACAATATTCACGGACGAATGCAAGGGAATTGCCAGATTTTGAAACAAAGATACGCATAATTTCGGCGAAAATGATTTTGAAAACCGTCCTTCATCTGTACTTTCCGTTCCGCCTAAAAACAAGTCAACCACAAAACGTTTACTGCGGCTATGAAGCTGGACAAGATTGCCATAAGCATCATTAACCTCAAAACTTTCCATATTGCCGGTATGCTGCCAGGTCGGAGGAATTAGATTCAGTCCGTTGGCTAAATCCACCAAACCATAGGCTGTACCGCTGCTGTCGCTTATTTTCCGGATATCATCCAAATGTTCTAAGAGACCGAAAATAATATGCGTATATTCATCGGTAGCCTTATCCAGTTTAAATTTTTCCATAGCCTTAGAATATCCGGCGATACCGCCGACTGATAACACGCCTATTATAGCAAGTACTCCTAACATTTCTATCATGCTGCGGCCAGATTGATTATTATTCATAACAACTTCCTTTCATTTTGAAATTACAACAAAAAAGCCGCTCAAGAAGCGACCGGAAGTTGAGAACTATTTAAGACAAATATAGTGTAGCATATTAGCTATAATATAGCCTATTCTGCTACCTTCCGGCCGGCAAGACCAGAAGGTATTTAACGTCCTTTACGACGTGTCTTAAAGAGGTTCTCACACCCCAGACAGACTATCGCCTATCCGTTTATTATGGTAACAAAATTGTCTTAAAATGTAAAGTAATTTATAAATACCGACATGCAAAAAAGAGGCTTTGCAGCCCCTTTTTATTTACGCACATCAAAAATTTTGAACTTAGCTTTCAGATAATTCAGCAATTCAGAATCGTTAAAGAACTTATCGCAATCCGCTTCCTGAGTGGTTTTATCTTCCGGTATCGGGCGGTATTTCTGCAAATAATATTCCTGCACGCCCAAAGCCGAAAGCTCATCTGAAATTTTATAGATATCGGCAATATCCAAAATACGCGGGTCGCAGGTGGTACGACATTCAAAATGGACGCCGCTGTCCAGCAAAATCTGCAGGCTTTCTTTAATATTGCCAATCGGCGTCGGACAGCCGGTAACTTTAGAATAGCGCTCAGTTTCCAGAGGCACCTTAATATCCATACCAACCCACGCCACTTTATTTATAACCTTTTTTAAGGCTTCTGGATTATAGCCGCCGGTGTGCAGACCGACTATGAATCCCATATTTTTAACCTCATCCATAGCCTTCGGCAGATTGCTCTGCATTAACGGTTCGCCGCCGCTGAACACAACCGCGTCTAAAATGCCCTTGCGGTGTTCCAGCAAGTGAATAAGCTTATCCCAGCCGGTGTTATCGCTGCTGTTCGGGTTTTGCAAAGAAGAGTTATAGCAAAACGGACAGCGCCACGGACAGCCCTGCATAAAAACAACAGCAGCTATCTTAGTTGGAAAATCGACGATACTGAATTTTTCAATATCGCCGATTCTTAATAAATCAGAAGCCATAAGCGTCTGCTTTTTATTCTGCCGCCAAAGCGCAGCCGCAATCGTTATCCAAATACATTACAGCTTTTTCTTCGCAGAAGCATTTACGGGAGTAGTATTCAGACTTTTTACCTTTATTGAATTCAGAAACCGGACGGTGATAGCCCATAACTCTGGTCCAGATTTCGC
>ERZ1034855.640-NODE-640-length-12341-cov-11.976152_pt1 | contig 12341 bp, 17 predicted proteins | sample MGYA00520699_ERZ1034855 | MGnify/ENA primary metagenome ERZ1034855 (study PRJEB33766, sample SAMN09781730) | gut metagenome | biome: gut microbiome | host: Homo sapiens | place: Madagascar | study: EMG produced TPA metagenomics assembly of the PRJNA485056 data...
ACAAAGACAAAGTTATAGACGCGTGGGAAAGGAGGATTGACAATGGCTGAATACATCGAAAGAGAAGCACTGATAGCGCATATTAAGGATTTGCCTACTTGGTGGGCAGACACTGGTGGCGTGTATGGGAGAAGCATGAAATATCCAAAGGGGATGTTTGATTGCGAAGATGTTATAAGTTCGGTTGAAAATGCGCCCGCCGCCGATGTCGCGCCGGTGGTGCGGTGCAAGAATTGCGCATATAGCTATGAAGATATTGGGGGACGCACCTGCTCGCACGGCGTTTGCGTCGACTGTATTGTGCCGGACGACTTCTGCTGCGCCTATGGTAAACGAGAGGAGAACAACAATGAAGCTGGAAATTGAAGTGCCGGATGGCTTTATCGCCGGTCGGCTGGTATTTATCACCGAGACGAACGATGGCGTAAATCTTGACAGCCTCGATGTGAAAACCGGGCGAGTGCTTCGCGTTGAAAAGTTATCGGTGGAGAAATCGAAGATGAAGCAACGCGTTGCATGGGAGGCGGATTGATGGCGAAGAACGGATATGCGCAGAGAGTGGCGCTGGCGAGAGAAACGTACCTGAAGATCGGGCAGGACTTCGGTGCGCAGAAAGCGGCAGACCTGATTGCAATTGCGCTCAACGATCCGGATGTGATGGGAAAGGCGCTGGGCGAAAAGAAAATCCGCAGGATTTTTGAGAAGGTGGCGGAACTGGAAAAGTCGTTCAATGCGGCGTTTTACACCAATCCGGAGCAGGACTATTGGCAGGAGGTGCTTGATCGGCGCTTGGGCGAAATCTTCGGCACGGAGACCGTACCATTCCGGGAACGGTATCCGTGGCTCAAGGAAGTAAAATACGGGAGGTGAGGCTGCGTGAAAATGACTTGGGGGATGCGCGTCAAGCTGCGGCTGGAGGCGCTGCACAAAACACAGCGCGATCTTGCAGACTGCTGCAATTATTCCCCGTCGCAAATCTCCCGCGTTCTCTCCGGCCAGCGCAATCTCCGCCTGGAGCGCGACATTGACCACGTGCTGCGGCAATGGGAATTCCAGGAGGAACGGAAAAAGGAATTACGAAAGCACGGGATTCCGTGCTGAAAGGAGCAAGATTATGTTCAACATCGTTGCACTGCATGGAATCATGTGCAAAGACCCGCAGATGGTCCCCGTAAAATACGGCAATAAGTTCTGCCGCGGGACCATCGCCACGGAGCGCGACTATCTCAATTCCGGAACCGGCGAGCGCCCCGTTGATTTCATCGATTTCATTGCGTGGGACATGACCGCCGTCAATCTGTGCAAATACTTCCCAAAGGGCAAGCAGGCGCTATTGGTCGGGCGGCTGGAAACAAAGGACTTCACCGACCGCGACGGTAAACGGCGGCGGCAGCATCAATTCAACGTAACAAAATGCTATTTTGTCGGCAAGAAGTCCGACGGCCCGAAGACGGACGACGACATCGGGCAGTATATCCCGCCGTCGTATGACTATCAGCCTGGGCTGGCCGATTTCTTGCAGGAGGAGCCGGAATGATCGCCGCGTTCTGCATTCCCGGCGAGCCGGTCGGCAAGGGCAGGCCACGCTTCAACTCGCAATCCGGCAGAACCTACACACCGGCAAAAACCGCGAACTATGAAACGTGGGTCAGGGAATGCTGCCGCGAGGGCTTCGACGGCTTTTTCCCTCCCGGCACGCCGCTGAAGGTGGACATCTTCGCGTTCTTTCCCGTTCCGGCCTCGGACAGCAGGATCAAGCGCAAAAAGAAGCTGTCCGGTGAGATCAAGCCGACGAAGAAGCCGGATTTCGACAACCTCGGGAAGATCATATGCGATGCGATCAATCACATTGCCTACGGCGACGATTGCCAGATCACCGATGCCCGCGTTGTCAAGCGGTACGGCTCCCGCGCCTTTGTTCAGGTATACATCACCGAGGACACAGAAACGCACGAATAAACGAACGAATCGCACGGAGAATGCACTCCGTGCGATTTTTGCTGCGTTTTAACGCCGAGCTTTGCGCTCTGCCGTGCGTTTGGCGGCGGGTGGGGTAATTTGCTACCGTTCCCATTGGCGGCGCTCTATGTCCGTATTCGCGACGATGCCGGGATGCGTCTTGATGTAGTCACGGTAGGCCTTCAATGCCTTGCTGCGTTCCTTGCCGGGGTAGGTGGTGCGCTCCAGCGTTTCGGGTTCAATGCCGGGGGCATCGTAGACGCGGCGAAGATCCAGATAATAGCAGATGGTGTCGAAGCGACGTTCCCGCTGCAGAAGCAATTCGGTGTGCCAGGGAGCGGCGGCGATTTGCTGGGCGCGGTCATAAAGCTGCATCTGATAGGCTTCGAGCTTGGCGATCATGGCTTTCGCGTCGGCAATGGCACGGGCGGCGCTTTTGCCGTAGTGCTGCAAGCTGTCCATGGTGTGGATGGCGGCGGGGCTGAGCAAGTAAGCCCAGACCCGCAGCTCTTCCTCTCGGCGGCGTTCAAACATCGGCTTCGCCCTCCGCATCGGCGGCGCCGAGCTGCTGCGCTAGCTTCTCCCGCAGCGGCTCCCAGCGGTGATTAATTGCCGACCGGCAGATGTCGCGGCGCGTTTGGGTGGTTTCGGGATTTGCGATTTCTCTTACAAAATCAGCAATGACGGAATCAATTGCGAGGATTGCATCAAGCAGATCGATTCGGCGCATTTGGACGTTCAGGACAGTTCCGTTCGTGATCATGGCGTTATCCTCCTTCCCGTTGCAGTGGGTCAAACCACTGCAACGGCGGAATCGGTGTTCGCGAAGCCGATTGTGCCGTACTTCCGGCGGATCTCCTGCATGGTGCGCTTGCCGCGGTACCATCTCGCACCGGGGTCGCGGTGGTGCCAGTTCCACGCGGATTTCTGCTGCGACCAATGGCAGCCGAGCGCCTTTAATTCGTCCTTGTGGGCGCGGGTGTTGCCGGTGATCCAGAGCCAGCAGCCGCAAAGCTCGATCTTCAGGCCGTCCATGCGGAGCAGCGCGGTGATGATGTCGCGGAATTCGTGCGGCATCTCGTTGGTCTGATGCTCTTCGTCAGCGGCGGCGTTGTGCGCGTCCTTCAGCACGGAAAACAGCCGGTCATATGCGGCGTTGATCTCCTGCATGACGGCGGTGTTGCCGCCGAGGTCGGGGTGATTCGCCATTGCGAGACGGCGGTATTCCGCTTTCAGATCGTTCAAGGTCTTGACATTTTCAAAATAGTTTGCCATAATAGTAATACCTCCATGATGATTTTGTTGTGGATGTGGGCTTCCTGCATCGTCTCCCGCCAAGTTGACCGGTGCAGGAAGTTTTATTTGTTGTTTTCAATGTCGCGTCGGATGAGTTCTTTTATATATCCGGCTTTGTTCGGGACGCTGTCCAGTTTCTCGATGATATCCGCTTCCGTTCGCGTCATCACCTTCAAGGTGTAGCGCTTGGAGTTCATGCGGTCAAATCGTTCTTGTGGGCGTTCCTTTTTTTCTGTGTTTTCGATTGACTTTTCGCTCCTTTCGGGTTATAATACGAAGGCAAGGGGCTTATACCTCCTTTCTAGGCGGTCAGCTCTGCGTGGTTGGTTCTTTTACTTTGTCAAGAAACCGTCACTGGCTAGAGTGGCGGTTTCTGCGTTTTACCCTGATTGTTACCGTGTATCCGAAGATATGGAATGTCAGTGTAATCGGCATTTGCTCACCCCCTATTCGGTGGTGTAGCTAACCGCCTCGCCCCTTGCACGCTTATCATAGCATACGGGTGTCCGTATGTCAAGCCCTTTTTTCATATTTTTTGAATTCCCTCGTTACGTTGATACAGCTTGTACCATAACGAGGGAATCTATGCAATTTGTTGCAAAATTCAATCCCTCGTCAGCCCTGTAATACCAAGGCTTGACGGGGGTTTTCTTTATGTCGTTTTTATGTTACGTGCTATTTACTTTCGGCGAGGATTTGGTATCATATTGACAGGCTTAGTTTTGATATAAGACGAGAAAATAAATGCATTTATTTTCTCGTCCTATATCAAAACCGACGGTGTGAGGGGTGATTTTTCATGGCGCTGCTGCGGATTTCTGAAAAGCAGCTCGTTCAGGCTTGCAAGGAGTACAAGCAGCTTTGCGAGGCGGGGCAGATCAAACGGCCCGATTTCTGGCACTTCTGCGGCTGGATCGGAGAGACTGATGCGGCTATCTCCGCGATCATCAAGTACGGCGGCAAGGGCGGCAAGACCACAGGCGACAGCAATGCGGATTCGGGCATTGTGACGGAGGCTGCAAAATATGGAGAGGCGGCGGAGGAACTGAGGCGTCTAGCGACCTATATTCGCGGTCAGTATAGCACCGCTCCCGGCTGGAGTGGCAACTGCTCCGGCAAAGCGCTGTTCAACCAGAAGCAGAACTTCGACGGCTGCGCGCTCGTGGAAAAGGTCGAGCAGGCATCCTCCGGCGAAATCTCCGTGAAGTTGGTCGGAGACTTCGGAGGCGTGGAGAATCCGTTCGGTTAATCGGATTCGCGCGCGCGAACATTAAAACGCGCAATGTGCGCCGGACGTGGACACAATTGCAAATTGCAGGAAACCTTGCGGAAATGCTGCAGATTGGCAGCATTCGCAGGCGTTCTGCATTCATTTTCGGCTCTTGAACGGCACAAAATTATATTTTTGTTGCGTTGGATGATGGTTGTGCAGGATTGCTTGCAAAGTGATGGCTGCGGTGTGCGTGGGGCAAAGGCAATCGCCGGAGGGGCTGTGCTGGGCTGCTGCAGGGCGATAGCAAGGCTGCGCTGCGTGGTCTGGGTGGCTGCTCGGATACTGCGGTTGCGTTCTGAGTTCCGATAGAGGGGGTAGCGGAAAAACAGGGGGTGCGTTCTGCGTTCAGGTATAGAGATATGCCACATCCCCATCCTGTCCCCATCCTGTCCCCATCCTGCCCCTCTCCCCTGCTGAGATAGGGGTAGCGGAAAAACAGGCGGCAGGGTCTTGAAAAGAAGGCGGCGAAAAAATAAAAAAACATCCCGCAGCAGTGGTGCGGCTTTGGCAGAGCCGAAGGGCGACCGGTTCGAATCCGGTGTGCGGGTTGCAGAGCCTCCTTTCTTATACGCCCCACGACGGATGGCGCTTTTGCGAGCTGCGAGACGGCCGAGCGTCTGGGATGGAACAATCCGTGCCGGTGAAAATCCGGCGACATATGGGGCGCAAAGGGAGCGGCGACGTTATGGCCGCGGCGGTTCGAGCCCGTCACGTCCCGGCTTTTGATCGTCCCCTGCCGTCCGGGGTCTCACAAATAGGCGGCTTGCAAAAACGACAGGCGGAAGCCGGAAAGGAGTGGAAACCATGATGAGCAACAAAATGTACAACATTCTGAAATGGGTTGCAATGATCCTGCTGCCCGCGCTGGGAACGCTGTATTTCGCGCTGGCGGGAATCTGGGGCTTCCCCTACGCCGAGCAAGTGGTCGGCACAATCACCGCCGTTGACACGTTCTTGGGCGTGATTTTGGGCATCTCCACGGCACAGTACAACAAGAAAATGGGAGGCTGACGTAATGAAGATCGTCCAGCAATTTATCACCAAGAACCCGAGCTACTACGCCAATGAGGTACAGCAGGATTATCGGTATACCGATTTCCAGAAGTACGGCCCAAAGGGTGCTGTGCTGCACAGCATCGGCGTGCAGCAGCCGTCGGCGAAGCTGATTGCAAACAATTTTGATAAGGGCACCGCAGAGGCATCCGTCCATGCCGTTTTGCAGGCGGACGGGCTGGTGGTGCAGACGATGCCGTGGAACTACCGGGCATGGCACGTCGGCGGCAGCGCAAACAACACGCATATCGGCGTTGAAATGACGGAGCCGGATTGCATCTGGTACGACGCGAAGAACGGCTACAAGCTGCACATCAACGACTACGCCAAGGCCACCGCGTTTGTCAAGGCGACCTATGGTGTGGCGGTGGAGCTGTTTGCGCAGCTCTGTGCTGAAAACGGCTGGAATCCGCTGGAGGATGGCGTGATTTTGTCGCACAAGGAGTGCCACGCAAGAGGCCTCGGCAGTAACCACGGCGACCCGGAGCATCTGTGGGACGCGCTCAACACAGGCTACACAATGGACAAATTCCGCGCGGATGTCGCGGAGAAGATGGAGGAAGAAAACATGGTACGCTATCAGAAGGTCGAAGAGATGCCCGCGTGGGCGCAGCCGGAGATTCAGGAGCTGGTGGACGCAAACGTGCTGCGCGGTGACGAGAACGGCAACCTGAATTTGACCGAGGACATGATTCGGATGGCGATCATCAATAAGCGCTACACCGATCAGAAGAGATGCTGCAAGGGAAAGTAAGAATCGTGGGGCCGTGGGTGGCGGGCTGAGGGAAGCCCGCCCTACGGAGGAAACGGGCCTCTTTCTGGAGAGGCGAATTTGGAAATTACAGGCGACCATACCTGTTGAATTTATCACCCGCCGACCATAGCGGGGAAAGGAGAACGCATGTTCTACGTAGCTGACGACAACGAGAGAGACATTGATTTGTCTGAGACCGAAGAATTGGAAGACACGGACGACCTGGAAGACGGCGACGAGCCGGACGACGGGGAGGACGAAGCGGACGACAGCGCAGAGGACGACGGCGCTGACGAGGACGGCGACGAGGGCGAAGAGGACGACGGCGGGGAGCCGCAGGGCGATGACGGTGCTGCGGACGACGGAGAGAAATTCCCCGTGAAGTGGCTCGACGAAACCAAGGAGCTGACCAGAGAGGAAGTCATCCGATATGCACAAAAGGGCATGGATTACGACCGCACGAAGCAAGCGCTTCACGCCTTGCGCGAGGAAGCGGATGCGCTGCGGGCGTTTAAGGCCGAGCATGAGGCACAGATCGATGAGCTGACGGCCTACCTGAAGGAAGCGGGCAAGACCAGTTTGGGCGATGTGCTGGACGATCTACGGGTCAGCGAACTGATCGGCAAGGGCGACAGCGCAGACCTTGCGCGGGAGAAAATCCGCGCGGCTCGTCTGGAACGGCAGTTAGCGGCGAACACGCAGCGGCAGACCGAGCAGGACGAGGGCAAGCGGAAGGCACAGGCTGACCTTGAGGCTTTCCAGAAGGAATACCCGGACGTGAAGGTCGACGAGGCGCTGCTCAAAGAGCTTGGCGACGACCTCAAGGCGACGGGGAACCTGACCCGCGCCTATGAGAAGATGCAGCGGCGAAAGCTGGAAGCGGACAATGCTGCGCTGCGCAAGCAGATCGAAGCCGACAAGCAAAAGGCCAGCAACAAACGGCGCACGACCGGCAGCCAGAAAAGCGCCGGCAGTGTGTCGGGCAAGCGCGATCCTCTGATTGCGGCGCTTCTTTCGGACGATTAACGACATGCCCTTTGTTTATACCCGCTGCGGCGGGATAAGACGAAGGAGAATGAATTATGGCAGTTATCAATTTGAAGCATAGCTATGCGAAGACGATTGAAAAGCGCTTCGCACACGATTCCGTGACGGAAAGCTGCTTCTCGAAGGAGCTGGACGTTGAATTCCACGGTGTGAAGTCCGTGACGGTTTCCCACAACGGCGTTGCGCCGGTCAACGACTACGTACGCAGCGGCGACAACCGCTTCGGCACCGTAAACGAGCTGGACGACTACGAACAGGAGTTCGTCATGACGCAGGACAAGTCGTCCACGTGGTCGATTGACAAGGGCAATCAGGCCGAGCAGTACAACCAGAAGCAGGCCGGACAGACGCTCAAGGAGCAGATGCGTCAGGTCTATACCCCGATGATCGACAAGTACCGCATCCAGAGATGGGCAGACGGTGCCGGCAAGGTCATCGGCCTGACGGCGGCACCGACCAAGAGCAACATCATCGAGAAGATGCTCGACATGGATCTTGCAATGGACGATGTCGGCGTTCCCGAGGAGGGCCGCTTCTTCTACGTGCCGACCACGTACTACAAGCTGTTCCTGCTTTCCGACGAGTTCCAGAAGGCCGACGCGCTGCTGATCAAGGCGCTGGGCAAGAAGACCGTCGGCACGCTGTTCGGCAAGGTCGCGGTCAAGTGCGTGCCGCCCTCCTGGATGCCTGCGGACGTGTATCTGATGGAGGTCTATAAGGGCGCTGCCATCAGCCCCGTGAAGCTGCAGACGCTGCGCATTCTGACCGAGCAGCGCGGCATCGACGGCGACGTTGTGGAAATGCGCTTCATTTACGACGCGTTCGTGCGCGGCACGAAGGCTGAGGGCATTTCCCTCTCGGTCGCCAGCTCTAAGGCTGTTGCGGCACCGACCGTTACCTTTGCGGCCAACGTGGCGACGATGGCCAGCACGACCTCCGGCGCGACGATCGTGTATACCACCGACGGCGGCGACCCGCGCTACAGCAAGCACGCGCTGGTCTATGACGGCGAGAGCAAGCCGACCATTGCCGCCGGCGCGACCGTTCGCGCGGCAGCAAAGAAGACCGGCATGTTCCAGTCCTCCGTGACGGAAGCGAAAAACGCTTAAATCTGATAGCCCCGGAGAAATCCGGGGCTATTTCCAAAATGAGGTGAATTATGGCAATCAACATTCTTTTATGCGTGATGGGGCTGCTGCTTCTGGCAATTGTCTATCTCGCGGGGAAGCTGAACAGACTGGAGCTGGCACAGCGGAGACAGAGCGCCGACATGACGCAGCAGCTGCTGGAGCTGGAAACGGGCTATGACGACCGCATCGGAAGGCTGGAGGAATCGACCGAGCTGGACGGGCTGCGGGAGGAGCTTGTGGCGCTGCGCAGGGACGTCGAGACGCTGCGCAAGCAGCTCGAGGATACCGTGCTTCCGGACGACTCCGCCGCCCGCAGGGCAAAGGAGCAAATCGACGCATTCAATGCGGGCGTGTATAACATCCTGTCCTACCACGGCAGGCAGCGGAAACCGGAGGTGACGGACGATGACGAGGAATAAGAAGCCGACGGCGGAATCCGTCTGGAAGAAATATAACCGCGGTGTGGAGTTCAAGCAGCAGCTCGGGCTTTATGACACGGTACAGGAGAACGAAAACTTTTTTATCGGGAAGCAATGGGAGGGCGTTCAGGCGAACGGGCTTCCGACCCCGGTGTTCAATTTCATGAAGCGCGTGACGATGTTCCAAGTGGCGACCATCACGAGCGACAATATCGCCGCGCGCGTGACGCCGCTGGTGGCGACGAAGGATCGCAGCAAGCTGGAGCTTGAGCGGATTGCGGCGATGGTGAACGACCAGCTTGCCATGGTGTTCGAGCGGAACAAGATCCCCGCGCTGCTGCGCGTGTACGCAAGAAACGCAGCGGTGGACGGCGACAGCTGCACCTACACCTACTTTGACACGGACGTTCCCAACGGGCAGGACGTGCCCGGCGAGATCGTGACGGAGATCATCGAAAACACGCGCGTCCACTTCGGCAACCCGAATTCCCGCGACGTGCAGAGCCAGCCGTACATCATCTTCTCCCGCCGCCTGCCGGTGGAGGATGTGCAGTGGATGGCGGAGGAAAACGGCTGCTCGGAGGCAGAGATTGAAAACATCAAGCCGGACGAGGACAGCTTCTATTCCGAGATGGACAATCTGAATGACCGGCGCGTGACGACGCTGCTGTATCTGTGGCGCGACCGGGAGACCAAGCGCATCCACAAATTCGAATGCACCCACGACGTGGTGATCTCCAAGGACACGGACACCAAGCTGACGCTGTACCCGGTGACGTGGCTGTGCTGGGACTACATTCAGGATTCCATGCACGGACAGGCCTCCATTACGGGGCTGATCCCGAATCAGGTGTTCATTAACCGCCTGTTTGCAATGACGATGATCTCCCTGATGACGACGGCGTATCCGAAGATCATCTACGACAAGACGCGGCTGCCCGGCGGGTGGGATTCGCGTGTCGGCGCGGCGATTGCCGTGAACGGCGGCGACGTGACGAACATTGCGAAAATTATGGACCCGGCGCAGATTTCGCCGCAGATCGCACAGTTTATCGAGCTGGCCATTGACTACACGCAGAATTTCCTGGGGGCATCCGATGTTGCGATGGGCGATGCAAGACCCGACAACACGTCAGCTATCGTTGCATTGCAGCGAGCGGCGAACACGCCCTTGGAGCTGACGAAGCAGAATCTTTATCAATCCATCGAGGATCTGTGCAAAATCTACCTTGACCAGATGCGGGCATTCTACGGCACGCGGGTCGTGGAGCTGAAGGGCTTGGAGGAGGCGGCGGAGCAGCCGTTCGGGATTCCGCTGGACGACATGACGTTTATGCAGGAGTTTGACTTCTCTACGCTGAAGGACTTCCCTACGGCGGTGCGGACGGACGTTGGCGCGTCGTCGTACTGGTCGGAGATTGCATCGATGCAGACGCTGGACAATCTGCTGATGCAGGGCAAGATTGGGCTGGTGGAGTATCTGGAGCGCGTGCCGAGCGGGTACGTTTCCAAGCGGCAGGAGCTGCTGGACTGGGCAAAGCAGCAGCAGATGATGGCACAGATGGCGCAGATGCCGCCGGTGCAGCAGGAACAGAGCGCCGACGAGCTGCCGGTTCGCCCCGGCGCGGGCAACGGCGCATTACAACGGGCAATCGCCAATGGAGGGACGTAAATGAGCTTACCGAAAATGACAACGGCTGTGAACAACATTTCGCAGCTTGACACAAGACCGAACGCGGTCAACGGGCTGACGGCGGATGAGCTGAAGGCTGAGTTCGACAAGGGGCCGGAGGCCATTAAGAAATTCCTGAACGAGGTGCTGATTCCGGCGCTGGACGGCGCGATTACGCTGGATGCGCTCGGAGCCGTGCCGGAGACGCGGAAGGTGGCGCGGAAGGCACTGAGCGAGGATATCCTGCTGGACGCGAGCGACATTGATTACGAGGCGACCATTGATGGGACGCAGGTGGAGGATGTCGAGACGGCGCTGGGGGCACTGAAGAATGCAAAGAGTACGGTGACGTTTGCCGTAACGAAGAATGCAAACGGGACGTTTACTGCGGGCAAGACCTTCGCGCAGCTCAAGGCGGCGTATGATGCCGGGAAGGGACTGCTCTGCGTTTACGATAACGGAGCCGGTACGATGTGGCTGCCGATTGGTTATGAGTCAGAATCCGCAATCAACTTCGTGAAATACACAGAAGTTGAGCAGGACGATTATCAATTGGTGTGGCTGCAAGTAACAGAGAAAGACGTTTGGCAAGAATTTTCGAAGCACGTCAATGCGGAGAGCATCGCGTATTCTGGGACCATCGACGGGACGGCGGTGCAGAAAGTGGACGCAGCGCTGGACGCGCTGAATGCGAAGAAGGATGTGGCGGTGTTTTCTGCCACGCTGTCCGGCGAAACGCTGAGCAGCGCGGCGACATTCCCGGAAATCTCGGCGGCATACAGCGCCGGGAAGCAGGTGCTTCTGAAGGTGCTTGCCTCCGGCGGGGCTTACTGGCTGCTGCCGCTGGTGCGGCTCTTGGGCGGCATGGTCGCGTCGTTTGCTGCATGGGTGAGCAATTCGAGGCTTGCCGTCGCGACGCTGAACTACAGCGCGGCAAGCACACCGCCGGTAAATGCATGGTCGCTGACGCAGGTTCCGCTTTCGGCGGAAAGCGTGGCTTATTCCGGCAAGGTCGGGTCTGACACGGTGGCGAACGTCAAGGCGGCGTTGGATGCGCTTTCGGAACAGCCGGGCGTGCCGGGGCCGAAGGGTGACAAGGGCGACCCCGGAGAGACCGGGCCGCAGGGGCCGAAGGGTGACAAGGGCGACACCGGCCCGCAGGGGCCGCAAGGCCCGCAAGGCGAGAAGGGCGACACGGGCGCTACCGGGCCGCAGGGACCGCAGGGCGAAAACGGCGAAAGCGCCTATGCGGCGGCGGTGCGCGGAGGCTATGAAGGGTCGGAGGCGGACTTCATTGCGGATATTGCCAACGCGGCGGCGGCCGTTCCGCAGACGCGGACGGTCAACGGCAAGGCGTTGAGCGCGGACGTGATCTTGGGAGCTGCAGATATTGGCTATAACGGGAAAATTCCCGGCGTAGTCAACGTCAAGGCGGCGCTGGATGAGCTTACGCAAAGTTTTTTGGGCATGGAAAAAATGCTGCTTCCGACATGGACGGCCAGCGACAAAGGCAAGGCTCTGATGATTGGTTCTAACGGCTCACCGGCGTGGAAATCCCTGCCGACCTACGACGGAGGTGTATCATGAGCGTATCGATCAAGTATAAGGGAAGCGAGATCGCCGCGCTGGCGGCGACCGGAACAAAGACGCTGAACACTGCCGGGAAGTACTGCGAGGGAGATATCGTCGTAGAGAACACAGAGAGCGGCGGCGGAGGCGGCGGCGGTGCCGTTTCTCC
>ERZ1034855.641-NODE-641-length-12327-cov-10.828960_pt1 | contig 12327 bp, 7 predicted proteins | sample MGYA00520699_ERZ1034855 | MGnify/ENA primary metagenome ERZ1034855 (study PRJEB33766, sample SAMN09781730) | gut metagenome | biome: gut microbiome | host: Homo sapiens | place: Madagascar | study: EMG produced TPA metagenomics assembly of the PRJNA485056 data set...
AACAACCTCGCCCCTTGCGGGAGAGGTCGGAGCATTGCTCCGAGTGAGGGGTAAAAATAAACCAGTAGGCGGCACGTTTCCGCGCTTTTCCGTCTCCACTTTCAACGTCATTCTTCGCCGGTACTCCCTGCTGGAAGTACCACGGCGGAGAATCCATAACACCATTGCAAAAGCAATGACAATATGCGTTGCCGTTGGCAACAAAGTTATGGATACTCGTCTGCCACAGCCTGCGGGGTGTGGCGACAAGTATAACGTTTCGGGTTTTGGCTGGGGACGTGGGTTTAGTGCCTTTTGCACGTTCTTTAAGTACCCCTCACCCGACGCCAAGGCGTCACCCTCTCCCTCACGGGGCGAGGGTATGCACCGCCATTGGTGCGACAAGATCCTAGGTACAAGACCTAGGATGACGGGTGCTAGAAACGCAAATTCCTTTGGCAGAAGCATGATAGAAATGCTCGGCGTGCTGGCAATTATCGGTGTGCTGAGTGTCGGCGGAATTGCCGGTTATTCTAAAGCCATGGAAAAGTTTAAGATAAACAAAGCAACGGAAGAATATAATTATATGGTTTGGGGATTGATTGAACATTTAGACGATTTGCGGCGAATCAAATTAACTAACGGCTGGATTCCTCTGGCTGATTATGTTTCAGATCTAAATTTAGTACCAGAAAGCTGGGAAAAAGTTCAATTTCCAGCCCTTACTTCCGGTCTGACTCTTTCCGGTTTCCGCGATACCTACAATAATTATGTATTTTTACTGCTTCATCCAGACGGGAATATTGTTCAAATAGAAACCCGTGTCGGCGGACAGTCTTCTACGGATGACGGACAAATCAGCGAAAGTTTTTCTAAAGAATTTTGCATAAACTGGTTTTCTAATGTCGCTCAGCCGCTAAGCAGCGTATTAAAATCTGCGTCGCTCGGTAAAAAGTCGGCAACTTTAGAATTTTTTGGAGCAGCCTACTGCCCAGCCGGCAGCAAATGCCTAAAAGACTTGGCTGTCAGCGATATTTCACAATTATGCGCTTCCTGTGATAAAAAAAATGAATGGTGTGAAGTTATAATGCGGCTGTAGAGTTAATACACTTTGTTCATATTGCCGTTTTCGTAGCGGTAAATGGCATAAGATTCGCTGGTGCTGGGCGCGCCGTTATGAAACATTTGGCTGCCGAATTCGGTTTTTACGCCTTTGGCAGCTTGATTTGATACTTTGTTGTAGTCAAAAGACTTTGCCGCGTTTACCAAGCTTTTCCATAGATTAACCGCCGAATAGCCGTAAAGCGACAAACCGTCGGCGTCAAAGCCGTTTAAGCGGAGTTTTACCAGAGTTTCGGCAAATTCCGGATCATCTTCTTTACCGCGCAAAGCCATAAAATAGACGCCCTCAATTAAACCGTCCATATATTCAAAAAATTCGCTGCCGGCGGTGTATTTGTTGACAAACACTGCCGTGTCATTGCTGCGGTCTTTCAGCGCATACGCCATTTTGCGGATGTTTTTCGGATAGCCCAGAACAAACGCCGCCGTGTTGCCGTCAGCTAAAACCTGTGCAGCCAGTTTTTTATAGTCCTTGTTTGTAGCTTCATAAGTATAAGAAGTTAAAACAACCGATTTACCATGCTTGCGGAACTCTTCGCCGATAGCTTTGGCTTCTTCCGAACTTTCGGCGTCCTCTGAATTATAAATAACCGCAACCTGAGAGCCGGCCATATTGCTGTTGTAATAATCAAAAAAGTCTTTAGCCTGCTGATTGGTGTAGCCCAGCATTTTTACCAATCCCTTTTTAATGGTTTTGGCTTGGGTATAGTTGACGGTAGTCGGAATAATCTGAAACAGCTGCCCTTTGGCATAAATATCGGCTATTTTATCAAAAGAATTGGCGCAATACGGACCAACCACCAGCTTTATATTTTTTTGTTTCAGAATCGTCAGCATCTGCGCTGTAGAAACAGCCACGCCGTCGCTGCATTGGTCGTCAATCGCCAGAAGCTCCAGCCTTTTGCCCAGCAATCCGCCGTTATTGTTGATTTCTTCCACAGCGCGCTGCACGCCTTTAGTCAGCTCAGTCCCCTGCTGCTGATATGATCCGGCTTTAGGCACGATTAAAGCAACAGTAACACTCTCTGCCTTTGCCGTATTCGGCAAACACATTGCGGCTAAACTCAAAAATATAACTAATCGGCGCAGCATTACGGCCATATTCCCTTTATTTATTTTGTGCCTAATATATAGATGTAAATTTGTAATTGCAATAGTTTAATAGCCTATTGCCAAGTGTTGGGGATTGGTGTATATATAACGGCTGTTTGGAGTTTGTAAAATGTCGGAAAGTAAATATATAGAAATCAGAGGCGCCCGCCAGCATAACTTAAAGAATGTGGATATAGACATTCCTAAAAACAGTTTGACCGTGATTACCGGACTTTCCGGTTCCGGCAAATCGTCTTTGGCTTTTGACACGATTTATGCCGAGGGACAGCGCCGCTATGTGGAAAGCTTGTCTTCATACGCCCGTCAGTTTTTGGATTTGCAGAACAAGCCGGATGTGGATTCTATTGAGGGATTGTCTCCGGCAATTTCCATAGAGCAGAAAACGACTTCGCACAATCCGCGTTCCACCGTCGGCACGGTAACGGAAATTTACGATTATATGCGTTTGCTGTGGGCAAGAGCCGGAACGCCTTATTCTCCGGCAACAGGACTGCCGATTGAGGCGCAGTCGGTGTCGCAGATGGTAGATAAAATTTTAGCCATGCCGGAGGGGACTAAACTGATTTTGCTGGCGCCGATTGCCCGCAGCAAAAAAGGCGAGTTCAAAAAAGAATTTGCCGAATTGCAGAAAAAAGGCTTTCAGCGCGTAAATATTGATGATGAGATTTATAATATAGAAGAACTGCCGGAGCTGAATAAAAATCAAAAACACGACATTGAAGTGGTGGTGGATAGAATTATTATCAAAGCCGGAATTGAAAGCCGTGTCAGCCAATCCGTAGAAACAGCGCTTAAATTAAGCGATGGATTGCTTTATGCGGAAAATATGGCGGATAAAAAGCGCCAGACCTTTTCTTCTAAGTTTGCTTGTCCGGTGTCTGGCTTTACGATTGAAGAAATTGAGCCGCGGTTGTTTTCATTTAACAATCCGCAAGGAGCTTGTCCATGCTGCGGCGGTTTAGGTGCAAGTTTATATATGGATCCAGAGCTGGTGGTGCCGAACGAAAATTTAAGCCTGTCCGGCGGGGCGATTGCGCCGTGGTCGGTCAGCAGCCATTCTATGTTTTATCGGCAGACTTTGGACTCGCTGTGCGAATATCTGGAAATTTCCAATAAAACGCCGTGGAAAGATTTGCCGGCATACGCGCAAGAAACAATTTTATACGGTTCCGGCAATAAATGCGTGCCGATGGTATATTCCCGTTTTGTAACCGATAAGCCTTTTGAGGGTGTGATTCCGAATATGGAACGCCGCTTTTTAGATACGGATTCGGCGGCAACCCGTGAAGAGCTGGCGCATTATCAGTCTGCTGCTCCTTGTGAATGCTGCCATGGCAAGCGCTTAAAACCGGAGGCGCTGGCGGTTAAAATTTGCGGTAAAGATATTATTGAAGCTTCCGACATGTCAATAAAGCAGGCGCTGAATTGGTTTAGCGGGGTAGAAGCGCAGTTGACGCCGCAAAAACAGGAAATCGCCCATAAAATAATTAAAGAAATTGTGGAGCGTCTGCGCTTTTTGAATAATGTCGGCTTGGATTACCTGACGATGTCGCGGCAGTCCGGAACCTTATCCGGCGGCGAAGCACAGCGAATCCGTTTGGCCTCGCAAATCGGTTCGGGACTGACAGGCGTTATGTATGTTTTGGATGAGCCGTCTATTGGTTTGCACCAGCGGGATAATGATAAACTTTTGGCAACGCTGACGCGCCTGCGGGATATCGGCAACACGGTGATTGTGGTGGAGCACGATGAAGACGCTATGCGCGCGGCGGATTTCTTGGTTGATATGGGACCGGGAGCCGGTTCCAACGGCGGAAATGTTGTGGCTGCAGGTACGGTTGCCGAAGTGCTGAAAAATAAAAACAGCCTGACCGCCCAATATCTGACCGGCGAAAAATATATTGCCGTGCCGTCAATCCGCCGTAAAGGCAACGGAAAATTTTTGGAACTGACCGGCGCCAGAACCAACAACTTAAAAAATGTCAATTTAAAAATTCCATTGGGTACTTTTACCTGCGTGACCGGTATTTCCGGCGGCGGCAAATCATCGCTGATTTTGGAAACTCTGTGCAAGGCGATTGACAAAGAACTGAACGGTAGCCGTATTCCAACCGGAAAATATGACAAACTGATTGGTTTGGAAAATATTGATAAAGTGATAGATATTGACCAGTCGCCGATTGGGCGTACGCCGCGTTCTAATCCGGCTACATACACCGGAGTGTTTACCAATATCCGCGATTGGTTTGCCGGACTTCCGGAAGCCAAAGCCCGCGGCTACACCTCGGGACGTTTTTCGTTTAACGTTGCCGGCGGACGCTGCGAGGCTTGCAAAGGCGACGGCGTGATGAAAATTGAAATGAACTTTCTGCCGGATGTTTATGTGCCTTGCGACAGCTGTCACGGCACGCGCTATAACCGCGAAACCCTGCAGGTCAAGTTCAAAGACAAGTCTATTGCCGATGTGCTGGATATGACAATAGATGACGCTTATCACTTTTTTGAAAATATTCCGGCAATTAAAAACAAACTTGATTTATTGCGCCGTGTTGGCTTGGGATATATCCATTTGGGGCAATCGGCTCCGACTCTTTCCGGCGGCGAGGCTCAGCGCATTAAGCTGTCAAAAGAACTGAGCAAAAAGGCTACCGGTAAAACTCTGTATATTTTGGATGAACCTACAACCGGGCTGCATTTTGAAGATATCAAGAAACTGCTGCAAGTGCTGCAAATGCTGGTAGAGCAAGGCAATACGGTTGTAGTGATTGAACATAACCTAGACGTGATAAAAACTGCCGATTATATTGTTGACCTGGGTCCTGAGGGCGGCGACGGCGGCGGCGAAATAATCGCAGCCGGAACGCCGGAAGAAATTGTAAAAGTTGCACGCAGCTACACCGGTAAATATCTGAAAGGCAAACTTTGATGAAAAAGCGGCTTTATATAGTACGCCACGGCGAAACCGCATATAACGCCAAGGGAATTTGCCAAGGGCAGAAACTTGATGTCGGACTGACGGAAACGGGGCGGCAGCAGGCCAAAATAGCGGCGGCAAAGCTGGAAAATTTCAATGCCGGCGCACTTTATACCAGCCCGATGCGCCGAGCTTATGAAACCGCGCAAATTATCGGTCATCATTTACATCTGAAACCGCAAGTTCATAATGGTTTAATAGAGGGAAATTTCGGTATTGCCGAGGGCGTGTCTATGGAAATGGTGCGCCGCTGGCCGGAATTTCCGGATTGGACCAATCCTGATGCGGCTTATATAGACTCACACTATTTAGGCGGAGAAAGCAAGCGGCTGATTCGTGACAGAGCCATGCAGGCTTTGGACGATATCTGCAGCACCTGCATAGCTGATGACATAATAATTGTCACGCACAGCGCGGTGGCTCGTTTGCTGAATTGGACAGCCGGCAGCACGGTACGCCGGATTATGCCGAACGCCTCCGTTTCCGAACTTGTCTATGAAGACGGCAAGCTGTCGCAGCAGCAAAACAAACTGTTGCTGCTTTCCTGCTGTGCGCCGTGTTCCTGTGCCGTCATTAAAAAGCTGGCGGAAGAAGATGCGGATTTTACGGTTGTGTTTTATAATCCGAATATCCGTCCCAAAGAAGAATATGACAAGCGCTGTGCCGAAAATAAGCGGGTTTGCGTACTATACGGCGTGCCGTTTATAGAACTGGAATATGACAACGAGCACTGGTGCGGCTTAACCCAAGGTTTGGAAAATGAACCGGAACGAGGCAGCCGCTGCTCGGTTTGTTTTGAAATGCGCCTGCAGAGAGTTATGGAATATGCCAAAGCTAACGGCTATACGGCAGTTTCTTCGGTTTTAGGCGTATCGCGCTATAAAAATTTGGAACAGGTCAATGCTGCGGCACAAAGAGCAAGCCAAACCGTTGATTTTCCGTATCGGCAGATTGAGGGGCGCAAAAACGGTATGCAGGAACTGCGTCAGCAGCTGATAGAAGAGTTAAATTTGTATAATCAGGATTATTGCGGCTGTAAACCGCGTCATTTATAAAGGAGGATAAACTATGCAAAAAATTATTCCGCAGAAATTGCAAAAAGGCGACAAAGTGATGATTGTAGCTCCGTCGCGCGGGCTGAAAATCATCGGTCAGGATACACGGCAGATTGCCACGGAAAGACTGCAAAAGTTAGGCTTAACCGTTGAATATGCGCCGCATACCACCGATGACAACTGGAATATGATGGGTTCCAGCTCAATTTCCGACCGTGTTGATGATATTATGACCGCTTTTAAAGACAAGTCGGTTAAGGCGATTTTCACCATTATCGGTGGCTTTAATTCTAATCAGATTATTCCGCATCTGGACTATGATGTTATCCGTCAAAACCCGAAAATTATCTGCGGATTTTCCGACATTACGGCTTTGCTGGCGGCAATTGAGGCTAAAACCGGCTTGGAAGTTTATTACGGTCCGCATTTCAGTTCGCTTGGTATGAAAAAAGGCTGTGAATATACTTTGGAATATATGGAAAAAATGCTGCTTGCCGATGAGCCGGTAAAAGTAGAGCCTGCGTCTGAATGGAGCGATGACTTGTGGTTTATAGACCAAGAAAACCGTGAGTTTATCAAAAACGAGGGTTATTGGACTATTCACGCCGGCAATGCTGAAGGGACGATAAAAGGCGGTAATCTCTGCACTTTTAATTTGCTCTTAGGCACGGAATACCGTCCGGCGTTTGAAAAAGATACGGTTTTGTTTGTGGAAGATTTTGAAACCACCAATCCGACTGCGTTTGACCGTGATTTGCAGGCTTTATGCTATCAGCCGGATTTTAAAAATGTCAAGGCCTTGGTTATCGGGCGTTTCCAGAAAAAATCGGAAATCAGCCGCGAAATTCTGGAATTTATTATCAACAACAAGCCGGAACTGAAAGATTTACCGGTTATCGCCAATGTTGATTTTGGTCACGCCACGCCGATTTTAACCATACCTTTAGGCGGACATGCCAAGCTGGAAAACGGCAAGCTTACATTGTCTAAATAATCAAAAAGACCGGAGCAAAACTCCGGTCTTAAATTTTTATGCCAGCTGAGTGCGGTATAAAGCGGCGTAAGCGCCTTTCTTTTTCAGCAATTCTTCATGCGTGCCTTTTTCTACAATCTGTCCGTCGTTAATCACAACAATGCAGTCAGCATTGCGGACTGTGGACAGACGGTGGGCAATAACCAGCACCGTGCGGTCTTTCATCAGGTTGTCAATCGCTTGCTGCACCACCGCTTCTGATTTATTATCCAAAGCCGAAGTTGCCTCGTCCAAAATCAGAATCGGAGCGTTTTTAATAAAAGCGCGGGCAATGGCGATGCGCTGTTTCTGACCGCCGGAAAGCAAAACGCCGCGTTCGCCGATTTGCGTATCCAACCCGTCTTTCAGCGTGCCGATAAATTCGTCTAAGCAAGCGGAATGAATGGCTTTTTGCAGCTGCTCCTCGCTGACGTTCTGGCGTCCGAACAAAATATTTTCGCGGATTGTGCCGCCAAACAAGAAATTATCCTGAAAAACAATGGCGATATTATCGCGCAGGCTGTTTATATTAAGGTTTTTAATATTGACGCCGTCCAGCGTTATGGCGCCGGATTTAACATCGTAAAACCGCGGCAGCAATGATGAAATTGTAGTTTTTCCGCCGCCGGAGTTGCCGACTAAAGCAATCGTCTGACCGGATTTTATGTTCAGGTTAACATTTTTCAGCACCGGCTTATCTGCAACATATTCAAACGACACATTTTTATAACAGATATTTCCCTTGCAATGCTCAACTTTTTCAGCATTTTCGCAGTTGCGGATGGCCGGTATGCTGTTCAGCTTTTCAAAAACGCGCTCCACCGCCATAAGGGAAAAAATAACGCCGTTATAGTTATTGCCGATAGATTTTATCGGGTTATACAGCATAACCAAAGAGGTTATAAATGAGGCAAAATTACCGACGGTAATATCGTTATTTACAATCAGATAGCTGCCGTACCAAATCACAAAGGCAATGCCGAATGAAGATATAACGTGCATTATCGGCGTAATAATTCCGAGTTTTGTCACCATCTGCACGCCCAAAGAAAACACCTCGTTAACCGTATTTATAAATTTAGCCTTGCAGAAATCATACAGATTATAGGCTGTAATAATGCGGTTGCCGTTATACGCCTCGTTATAGTGGGTCAGCAAAGAGGCCATGGCGTTGGCGTCTTTGGTAACAACTTTTTTCAAACGCTTGCGAACGCGGGTCAGAGGCATCAGCGCGCCGAACATCACGGCCACCGCCACAATCGCCAGCTGCCAAGAGTTATAAAACAGCACGGCAATCAAAGATAAAGATGAAAAGAATCGGGTTGTAAACATTTTCATATTGCTGAGCAACCCGCTGCAGGCCATCTCGGCGTCATTGTTAAAACGGAACAAAACATCGCCGGAATTGCTGCAGTCAAAAAAAGCGGCGTCGCTGTGCAGAAGCTTGTTAAACAGCTTGCGTTTAACATCCAAGGCAATTTTGTTGCCGACCCAAGTGTTCATATATGTAGCGACATAAGTAAACAAAGCCTGCAGCACGCTGAACACCACAATCATCAGCGGAATATACATGGTCCAGCCGGTTTGTTTTTCTACCAAAACCACATCCATAAACGGTTTTAAGGACCAAGCAATAACCGCGTCCATCATGCCGACAGGAATAGTGATAACCACCGCCAAAACGGCTCTGAACCAATAAGGCTTTGCATACGGCAGAATCAGGGCATAATTTTTGAGAGTATAAAAGCCCAACAGCTTTTCTTTGAGCTTTTGCCGGTTGGCATAGGCCGCTAAAAACATTGCCGCCAATAGCAAATAGGTCAGCAGGCTGAAGCATAAATAAGTATAATTTACCTGCCGGTGCAGCGGAAGCAGCCCGCAGTCCGTGCAAACCGTAATTGCCGCCTGCCCGTTCATATTAAAGCCGACCAGATTGGCGCTGCTGTTTATAATATTTAAGCTTCCGTCAGACACCGGCAGCAGATGTTTAAAGTTTTTTCCGCCGGCAAAAACATCGCCTAAGTTAATATAGCCCTGATAGTTGCTGATATTCAGCTGCAAGGCTTGGAGCTGCGCCGTTTTTAAGGGAATTGTATAAAGAGTCGGAACTTCGCTTAAAACCGGAGACAAAGAAGCCTGCACCTGCTGTCCGTCCGGCAAGGTTGAGATAACGTCTAAATGCGGCGTGCCGTTTCCGCTTATAAAAAAAGAAAGCTTCTGTTCCGGATAAGCATACCAAAAATAGGAGCTGATAAGCAAAATACCAAAAAAACTGCCCGCACCGTATTTTATTAAATTTTTTAAGTTCATCGTCCACTCATTGCCATATAAATTCAAAATCTGCCCTATAAATAGAATATTTTTTGCCTCAGGGCAATAAGAATATGCCGAATATATGCAATTTCTTAAGCTTTCTGCCCTAAAATGCACCCCAACAAGGAGGCAAATATGCAAATTGACGAACGTATATCTAAATTAGCGAAAAATATTTTGAAAAATTCCGTACAGCTGCAAAAAGGCGAAAAAATTTATATTGAAGCTTTCGGAGCCAGCACTAAAGACTTTTTTAATGAGCTGATAAAAGCAACAATCAAGCTGGGAGGCGTTCCGTTTTATTTTTATAACGACGCTTCTTTTGAAAAAAGCCTGATTGAGGGTGCGGACAAGCAGCAAATAGAGGCTTATACGGCGATTCACAAGCATTTAATGGAAGAGGCGGATTGCTATGTGGCGGTGCGCGGCTATGACGATACTTTTGCTTTGGCGGATGTTAAAGCAGAATATATGGATATGTTCGGAAAAATCTTTCAGAAGCAAGTGCATATGCGCACGCGTCTGCCCAAAACCCGCTGGTGCGTTATGCGCTGGCCGAATACCAGCATGGCGGCTATGTCCCGCATGTCTTTAAAGCAGTTTGAAGACTTTTATTTTAAAGCCTGCCTGCTGGATTACCGCAAAATGGGCAAAGCCATGCAGCCGCTTAAAGAGCTGATGGATAAAACCGAAAATGTGCATATAAAAGGCCGAGACACCGACTTAACCTTTTCGCTTAAGGGCATAAACGCCATTGTCTGCGACGGCAAAATGAATATACCAGACGGCGAAGTCTACAGCGCACCGGTTAAAAATTCTATCAACGGCTATGTGCAGTTTAACACTGACACCATGTATGACGGTGTGTTTTATTCCAACATCCGGCTGGAATTTAAGGACGGCCGAATTGTTAAAGGCACCTCGCTGGCAAATAACGATAAATTTCAAAAAATGCTGGACTTGGACGCCGGCAGCCGCTATATGGGCGAGTTTGCTTTGGGTGTAAATCCTTATATAACACATCCGATTCTGGATATTTTGTTTGATGAAAAAACCTGCGGCTCGTTCCACATGGCTATAGGCAATTCCTATGAAGACGAAACCAACAACGGCAACAAATCATCTATTCATTGGGATTTGGTAAAAATTCAGACTCCGGAACACGGCGGCGGCGAAATCTGGTTTGACGGCACGCTGATTCGCAAGGACGGCCTATTCGTTTTGCCGGAGCTAAAAGGTCTGAATCCGGAAAATCTTAAATAGAAATTAAGAAACATCGGCTAAAATGCGGATAATTTAAGTATAGGGAATTAAAGACATGGCTAGACTCAACGACATATATCATTCAGACGTATACATAACTCCGGCAAAAGAAATGTTTGTGCCGGACCCTAATTCAGAATTCGGGCTTATGCAGCTGAAACCTGATGATTTTGAAGAGTTTTATGATTTGCTGGAGCGCTCCTATCAAGGCAAAACTAGCTACTCGGTGATGTATGAGGGCTATTTCTTCCGTGTTGAGCGTACGGTTTCCATGTACGGAGTGATGTTCTGCATGCGTAAAATGCCCCGCAATGTACCGGATATGTCCAGCTTGGGATATCCGGCCGCTTTGGTAAAATATCTGATTTCTTTGGGCAACGCGTCCGGCTTAATTCTTTTGGGCGGCGCTACCGGTTCTGGTAAAACCACCACCATTTCCAGCTTGCTGCGGGAATATCTGATAAACAACGGCGGCTTTGCCTATACGATTGAAGACCCTTTTGAAATGCCTTTAGACGGCGAATATCACGCGGCCAACGGCTCTGTCGGCCTGTGCAAGCAGACGCAGCCGCAAAACGATAACTGGGGCGCTTCGCTGCGTTCGGCTCTGCGTTCGCGTCCGCGCTATATTATGGTGGGCGAAATCCGCACTCCGGAAGCCGCCAGCGAATGCCTGCGGGCGGCAACTTCCGGACACTTGGTGCTTTCCACCATTCACGCCAACAATGTTTCCGATGCCATTGACGCCTTAGTAAAACACGCTTCCGGCGGCGAAATGAGCGAAGATCTGGCTTTTGACCTGCTCTCCCGCGGACTTTTGGGCGTAATTCATCAGCAGCTGGTGGGAATCGGCAAAAAACGCCCGATATTGCAATATCTGTTTGCAAATCCCGATACGACACAGGGCGACCAAACCCGCAATATTATCAAAACCGGACGTATCAATCTGGCAACAACCATAGAAATGCAGATGACGCGTATGGCGCAGGGCAAACCGCTGTTTGAAATAGTGGTGTAAGCCGCTAAAATACAAAATATATATGACGCAAGCTTGCTCGGTGCATTTTTGACAGGCGTCCGTCATTTCTGATAAGGTCATATCATTCAGGCACCTCAGAGGATATCCGTCAACTGAGGTGTCTCCGAAATGGCAATGTCCCTCTCCAGCGTATTCGACCTGAGTTGAGGTAATGAATATTGCATTCATCATATAGGCTAAAGGCTTGCCGATATCCTTAAAAAAAGCTACGCATAAATTTGTTGAAAAAGATGATTTATTAGACTTTGCCCGTGCAAAACGCACATCAAAAACAAAACGCTCATCTCGCCCTTTAACAAAATAGGCTGTCATGCCATTTCCATTTGTATCGGTAATAATGTTATTAGATAGACCCCAGCTTTCCGGCACTAAATGCGCGGCGAAAATAAATTCTCCTAAGCCAATCTGCTTTTCTTTTTCCGAATTTTTAATAAAATTATCTTTATACTCTATAAGT
>ERZ1034855.642-NODE-642-length-12326-cov-9.512998_pt1 | contig 12326 bp, 17 predicted proteins | sample MGYA00520699_ERZ1034855 | MGnify/ENA primary metagenome ERZ1034855 (study PRJEB33766, sample SAMN09781730) | gut metagenome | biome: gut microbiome | host: Homo sapiens | place: Madagascar | study: EMG produced TPA metagenomics assembly of the PRJNA485056 data set...
GGAGAAAACTATGGAAAAACAAAATAATAGTGAATTATATCAGGAATGGCTTACTAAAATCCGCTCATCGGAAAAAGCCTACGGCGATTATTATGCGCTGATTGAAGAAATCCGCAAATATTACCGCAATGAACGCAAACGCAACAAGCAGAATATTTTTTGGTCATCGGTAGAAACTTTGAAGCCTTTTTTATACTTTAAGCAGCCTCAGCCGTTTATTATCCGCGGCAACAAAAAAGCCGATGCGGCAGAAAACACCGCCTGTCAGATTTTGGAAAAAGCTTTGGATTGGGATATGAAGCAGTTTGATTTTGACAGCGTCATCAAATACGCCCGCAATGATTTTTTGCTTTCCGGCATGGGAATTTTGTGGGAGCAATATCAGTCCAGCTTTAAGTATATCGGCAATGTGGTGCTGAAAGACAAAGAGCAGGTAACAACGCAATATGTTAATCCGCTTTCTTTTTTGGCGGATGTGGATAAAGTCAACGTTTGGGAAGACGTGGAATGGATTGCCCGCAAAACTTTTATGAATGTCAGCGAAATTTACTGCAATTTCGGCGAGGCTTTAGCCGATTATTTTTGGCAGCATAATTTTACGGATAAAAGCATTTCCGTTTATGAAATCTGGGACAAGAAAACCCGCAAAATTTATTACTTAAGTCCGGAATATCCGAATGATTTTCTGCAAATCAATGAAGATACCCTGCATTTGAGCGGATTTTTCCCGTGTCCTAAGCCGATTATGGCGACGCTGACTAATGACGGAATTGTGCCGGTGCCGGATTATGTTGAAATCAAAAGCCTGCTGGATGAGCTTGACGGCGTTAACAGCCGCATGCGTTTGACTATGCAGGCGCTCAAAGTTTCGGGCTGCTACGATAATGCTTTTCCGGAGCTTGCCAATATTTTGGATAAGGATGTTACGCTGATAGCCTTAAATGATTTTGAAAAGCTCAAAGATGCGGGCGGCATTAAAGGTATTATAGATTTTGCGCCGATTGAACAATATATTGCAACGCTGCAGGTTTTGGCGGAGCGTCGGCAGGTGCTGACCGAGGCTATTTATGAAGTAACCGGCGTCAGCGATATTATGCGCGGTTCTTCTAATGCGCAGGATACGGCCACCGCCGTTGTCAAAAAGACTAACTTCGGCACTCTGCGCAATCAGGACCGCCAAAACGACATGCAGCGTTTTTTGAAAGATTTGCTGCGCATTAAAGCCGAGATAATCTGCGAGCAGTTTTCGCCGGAAACTTTGGCTGCGTTTGTTCCGGATGAAGCGGCGAAAAATCCGGAAACGGTAAAGCAGGCCGTTGAGCTGCTGAAAACTCAAAAACTCCGCGATATGGTGATAGATTTGGAAACCGACGGCAGTTTTGATATCAATAAGCAGGAAGAAAATATCCTGAAAGTTTTGTCGCATATCAATGAAATGATAGGGCAGGCGTTTGGCCTTGTCTCGCAGCAGCCGGCGCTTTTGCCTTTATATCGGCAGATGATTGAATCGGCGGCGGCAACGCTGAGCAATGCGCGGCAGTTTGAAAATGTTTTGGAAGAAGCTTTTGATAAAATCAGCACGGAACTAAACACTCCGGACGCTCCGTCAACGCCGGCCGAAGACAAAATGCTGGAGCTGCAGAACAAAAAAATGGACCGCGATTTTGTCATTAAAAAAGAACAAAATCAGCTAAAGCGCGAAGAGCTGGATTTGAAAAAATTTACTGAACTCAACAATATGAAATAAAGGAGAATAACAATGCCTTATGACAGCAACGGTTTGTTTACCCGCATGCACAGCTGGGAAGACGACCGGAAAAATGAAATAGATATCGTGTCGGACCGGCACGATGAAGAAGATGATAATTTTGCCGACGGATTAAGCGAGTGTCTTTTAAAAGACGGGCGCGCTCCGATGAAAGGCGAGCTTAAAATGGGCGGCTTTCAAATCCGCAACATGGCGAAAGGCACTACGGAAAAAGACGCCGTAAACAAGGAACAGCTTGACGCTGCTGCCAAACAGCAGACCGAGCTTTTGAATGAAGTGTTTGCAGTCGGCGATATAAAAGCGTCTTTGCAAAAGTCAGACCACGGCAGTTGGTGTTTATGCAACGGGCAGGCAGTCAGCCGCACGGAATACAGCGACTTGTTTGCTTTAATCGGCACAAGTTTCGGCGCCGGAGACGGTTCGTCCACGTTTAACCTGCCGGATTACCGTGGTAAATTCCTGCGCGGCTTGGGCGGAGATTCGGCTCAGGATATGCAAACCACTCAGCCGGAAGGTTTGCCGAATATTACAGGTCAAACGCAGGCGCAGGACGGCTATCTGCGCAGTCCGGCGGCAAGCGGGGCTTTTCAGGCGGCGGCAGCCGGAGGTTCGGCACGCAGCGGCGACGGCGGCAGCAGCGCGGCTTATTTTACGTTTGACGCCAGCCGCAGCAATGCAATTTACGGCGCCAGCAGCCATGTGACTCCGGTCAATCAGGCGGTTAATTATTTTATTAAGGTAAAAAAGGAGAAGTAGGCGATGACAGGAAGAATTATTGCAAATTCGTCAGTAATAGAAGTCCGTCAGGGCGACAGTTTTAAGATAAAGCTGAAATTAGCCGCAAAAAATAAGCAGATAGATTTGTCGGGGCTGAAAATTGTCATGCAGGTGCGGCAGCAAAATGACGACGCTTTAGTGTTTCAAAAACAAGCGGAAGCGGTAGATGAAGCCGCCGGTGTTTATATGCTGAGGCTTTCTCCGGCAGAAACTTCCGCGCCGGTCGGAAATTATAAAACCGATATTCAGCTGGAGCTTCCGGACGGCGGCGTGAATACCATTTTTCCGGCGGATGTCAACAAAATCGGAGTGTTCCGCATAACTCCGCAGGTAACAAAGTGAGGTAAAAATGCAGGAAAGTATTATAGCAGTAAATTTTGCCGAAACTCAGAATATTGAGGTTTATTGGCAGGATGAAGCTGTTTTGAATTTGGACTTGGAGCTTATGTATATAAAGTCCGGTCAAAAAGAAATAAAAGACTATGCCGATAAAGAAATTCTTCCGGAGCTGAAAGAGTATAAAAATCAGGCGCAGAAAGCCATGGAAAAGGCGAAAAGCTCGGAAGCTGCAGCAGCGCTGAGCGAGTCCGGCGCAGGTCAAAGCTGTGCTAAGGCTGTTTTAAGCGCTGAAACGGCAGAGACGGCGGCTGCAGCTGCAGTTAAAAATGCCGAGGCGGCTTCTGCCGATGCGGATATAGCCAGACAGTCAGCGGTTTCGACAGCAGCCGATGCGCAAAACGCCGCTGCAAGTGCAGAATCTGCGGCAGCCAGCGCCGAACTTTTAGAGGACGGGCGTTTTTTACACCGCTCGGGAGATGAAATAAAATTCGGCTCATTGGGCGTCAGCGGTTTATTGGTGCAAAATTCGGATAATGACAGCGCGGTAGAGCAAAAAAATCTGCAGTTTGCTTTTGATGAAGAGTTAGCATCTGCCCAGAGCCGCAGCTATGTTATGAGCGATAAAAACGGCAAAATCAGCGGGCAGATAAAAAATGTCGTCAATCCGGATAAGTCTTCGCATTTGCTTTTAAGCGCAAGCAGCTATGCCGCCGACGGCAGCGCCCAAACCGCGGAACTCGGCGTGCATGCTACGGCTGACGGGCAGGCTTATGTTACGGTTCCGGCACCGTCCGGCGTTTCAACCTCTGAAGCGGTTAACCAAAAATATGCCGATGCTAAATACGCCAAGCTCGCGGCTATAAATGTGTTTACCGGCAGAGATACGAACAACCGCAATATCTATAAAAACAATAAATATGCCGTAGGGGACAAGCCCAGCGACAACCTTTTTTCCGGTTTCAGTTCTTTGGATATGAATAACGCCGAATATGGCTCTATTTATACTTTGGTAACGCAGACCGGAGCAATAAAATCGTCTTTATATGTTTGCAACTCCAATAATAAAAGCGGCGATATGGGCTTGTATGTAGATAAAAACAATAACGTTGTAACATTGGCTCCGGCCTGTGAATATGCAAATTCCATTGTTACGACATTGCTTAAATCGGCAGGCTGCTGCAAGCTTGGCAACCGGCTGTTAATTCAATGGGGCTTAAACGGAGTTCTGAACGGCTCTAAAATTGTCTTTAAGCAGCCGTATGCCGATACTTCGTATGTAGTGTTAACGCAGGTTACGGCGGTATCAGATAATCTATCGGGAGCGGTATCGGTGTTTTGCGATACAACCTTAAAAACGACAACCAGTTTCAGCGTTGCAGTTTCAACCAGCGTGGCTTTGGACTGGATTGCAATCGGCTATGTATAACAAAGGAGCAGAAAATGAGTGATAATTATAAAGAATGGCAGGATTCCGGAGAGCCTTTAGCTTTGGGCTTTAGGCTGCTGCCTGATGAAAACGGGGAATTTAATCCGCTGGTGTATGAACGCATGTCGCAGTTTTGCAACGAAAACGGCTACGATATCAAAGACTGCCGTCCCGATTATTTTGAGATAACTGAAGCGGCTGCCGTATCGGCGGAAGTTTTAGCTGTCGGCGTGCGTTTGGTGCGCGACGGCTATATGAATATGATATTGGCTAAAGCCGACAGATATGAAAAACAAACTGCCGCCGCTTTGCCGACAACCGACAGCGCCGAAACCTATCGGCAATATCTGCACTATCTGGAATATTTGCGTAAAATTCCCGAAGCGGAGGATTTTCCTAGGGTTGAGGTATTGGACTTTGAAAGCTGGAAAGCTAAAGAGAATGACTAACTATCAAAGGACGGAGAAAACAAGTTAAAAAACTCTTGAAATCTCCGTCTCATCATACTAATTCTTTATAAGAAGGATGATGATTTTAAGTATAAGAATTATTATACTTAGAACTTTGATAAAGTTGTCCATTCTTTATCCTTTCAGCCCTTAGGGCGGTTAGGAAAGAAGTCAACTCAACTCAAGACATTTGCTAAAAAATATTTGACTTTTTTAGTTTTTTATGTCATTATAACAACCATAGAGGTGGAAGTTATTAGTCAACTTCTTTCTACGTTGAAATGTCCGGTTGCTGTAACAGCCGGCTTTTTGTTTATAAAGACAAAAACGATAATTGTCAAATAAAAACAATTTTTCCAATTAAAAATGCCTCGTTATGCGGCCATTCTTTCGGCTGTTTCGGGGAATTTCTTATATACAAAATTTTTTAGAGGTTAAATGATATATGACATAAAAACAGTAATGCTTTTTGTGCTGATGGCGATTGCGTCAGCCTATATTCGCTATAAAGGCTTTTTTCAAGCCACCATAGACGCCGTGCTGGCGTTTTGCATGGGCTATATTATGTATTTGCTTTTAGATTACGCCGCACTTTCGGGGGCGACCCGCAGCGGTATTTCGTGTGTGGTAATTTTGTTCAGCCGCACGCTGTACGAATGGGGTAATGAGTTTATTAAAACCAAGTTATCGGCTCTGATTGCCGGAAAGGCAGGTAAAAATGACCGAGAATGATTTGCAGGTTTTAGCCCGCACTTTGTTTGGCGAAGCACGTGGCGAGGGCGATGAGGGGCTGGAAGCGGTGGCGTGCGTGATTATGAACCGCTATAAATCCGGCAAATGGTTTACCGGCTATGAGCTGCTTAACGGCAAAAAAATTCCGAGCGTAGCGCAGACTTGTTTGAAAAAAGCGCAGTTCAGCTGCTGGAACAAAAACGACCCTAACTATAAGCTGCTGTGCCAAAAGACAATCACCGCTTACGGTTTTCAAAAATGCCTGCAGATTGCGCAAAGAGCGCTGTCAGGGCAGCTGCAGGATTTTACCAACGGAGCTTTGTTTTATCATACCAAGCAGGTTAAGCCCAAGTGGGCTGCCGGCAAAACCCCGTGTTACATTGCCGGTAATCATATTTTTTATAACGATGTGGAATAAGGAGGAATAATGGCTAAGAAAAAATTAAAAGCATATTCTTTTGCCGAGAGTTTGGAAATGCTTAATCGTCTGCAGCAGATGGCGGTGGATGAGGGCAATATAAATCTGGCTCTGAAAGCTGAAGAATTAAAATGTAAAATTGCCGCGATGCAGACCGATAAAGAAGGTGCGCAGACGGCAGAAAACTTAACAAAAATATTGGTGGATTTTGTAAATGACAAACAGAATGATAGCAAGAATACCGAAAATCTTAGCGCCGCTGATGAAGCTGAAACGCCGCTATAAACTTTATTACGGCGGGCGTGCCGGCGGAAAGTCGTATGCCTTTGCCGACAGCCTGCTTTTGCTGGGGCGCATGAAAAAGCTGCGGATTGCCTGTATGCGCGAAGTGCAGGACAGTATTAAAGATTCCGTATACAAACTTTTAAGCGACCGCATCAGCTTTTATGGCTTAAGCGATTATAAAATCAGCGAAACTAAAATAATCAATCAGCTCAGCGGCACGGTTTTTATATTTAAAGGCCTGCGCGAACAGGATTCCAATAATATCAAATCTTTAGAGGGGATAGATATTGTCTGGCTGGAGGAGGCTCAGAAAATCAGCAAGAAAAGCTGGGAGATTTTGGACCCGACAATCCGTAAAGCCGGTTCGGAAATTTGGATTTCTATGAACCGGGAAGAAGAAAACGACCCGGTTTGGCTGGCTGTCGGTGCGCATCCCGATGAGCGGACTTTGGTGGTTAAGGTAAACTATACCGATAATCCGTTTTGCCCGGAAGAAATGCGCTATCTGGCGCAAAAATGCCAAAAGGAAAGCCCCGAAGATTATGAGCATATCTGGCTGGGGGCGCCGGTAGCGGTCGGAAGCTATAAGCTGATTGCGCCGATATTGGTGCGCCAGGCCTTTGACACCAGGCTGGAAAATCCGTCTTCTCCGCTGATTATCGGGCTGGATGTGGCGCGTTTCGGCGATGATAAAAGCGTGTTTTGCTTCCGGCGCGGAAGAAAGTGCCTGTTTTTTGAAAGCTATGCCCGTTTGGATAATGTAGAAGTGGCAAACCGCGCCACTTTTTTTATCCGCCAATATAAGCCGGCGCGGGTATTTGTGGATGCAGGCGGCGTGGGCGGAGGCGTGGTGGATATTTTGAACGACCGCGGTTTTAAGCGGGTGGTGCGAGCGGTGATGTTCGGCGCCAAGGCGCTGGCCGATGACCGTTATCACAACCGGCGCGCCGAGATGTGGGACGAGCTGCGGATATGGCTGAGCGGCGAGCAAAAAGTGGAGCTGCCGAACGATGAAAATCTGGCAAACGAGCTTTGCGCCGTTAATAAAAAATATGACAGCCGCGGACGTTTGCAGCTTGAAGAAAAAGAAGAAATTAAAAAACGGCTGGGCAAGTCGCCGGATATGGCTGACGCTTTGGCTCTGACTTTTGCCGAGCCGGTTTTTGAGAGGTCGGACGAAGAGTGCGGACGTCTGCCGAGCGACAGCATAGAAAGTATGTTTCGCGCTAAAAATTCCGCCGATGATAAATGGTAATTTTTTAAAAAGAAAGGATAACATAAAATGAGTTACAGACCAAGAATAATGCGTGAAAACGAAGCCTACGGCTGGCTGCCGGAAGACGAAGCTTACGGAAGAGTTTCCAACGTTCCGTCAGAGCCGGAAAATGAAAACGCTTACAGCGACAATGAACTTGCTCCGGAAAGAAGCGAGGAAGAAATATCGTGATGATTTTGGTAAAAAATAACTTGCAATTTGCAAACAGTTGATTGATAATATTTAATACAACTTATTAGTGCTGCAGAAGAATGAAAGAAAGATACTGAGATGGATATGATTAAAATTTTATTTTATGGTATTGTGTTAGCCTTATTATCGGTTTCATTTTTCTTGGTGCCGCGCAGAATTAAATTTATGTATATAGGTTTGGTTGCAGGATATTTTTTATTTTGTACAAATCAAAATCTTTTTTCTGTAATAAGTGCTGGAAATGAGGTTTTGTGGACTTTAGGGAGCGCAAAATTAAAATGATGACTGAAACGTTGGATTATAAAGCAGTTAAATATGTATTTTGGTGCTTTTTGATAATATCATTTGTTTTAGCGGCTGAAAGCTCAGTACATTATTTTATTGAGCCTGATACACCTGAAACTGCAGATATTTCAGCAACAATTTTTGTGCATTTAATACCTTGTTTATATATTCCTTTAGTCGGCTTATTTTGTTTATCAAGATGCGTCTATATAAGTTATTTTTTGTGCGGGGTTGATATTATGTATTTAGTATTTCAGCTGCATTGTTTACTGTATCGCTATCTATGGCCGGATTACGGCGATTGGTGGATATGGAAATATACTATAGGCAAGTTAATTAAGGAATAAAAATATATGAAACGGGTATTTTATTTTGCTGCAGTATTTTTGATTTTGGCGGTTATAGGTATTGCCGGATATTTGTTTTTTGATAAGCAGGCCTATTGTTTGGATATCGGAAAGATATATGACCCGGTGCAGAAAATCTGCCGTGATGACTGTCTGAGCTGGGACAATCAAACCGGATGCGTGCCGATAACAGATGAAAACCGGCAGAAAAAAGCCGCCGGAAAACTGTAGAAAATAACTATTAGCTTTAGGAAACAAAACGCTTTGTTGATATGAAAACAAGGCGTTTTTTTATACCCGGAATTTGGAGAAATATGATGACATACATCAGCAGGCAATTCGCGGAAGAAGTGCTTCTTCCGGACGGATCTGTTGCGTCTTCGGTCGCGGACGTTGACAAGTATTTACGCGCCACGGGGTTAGCCTTGGCGGGCGACTATTCACCCGAATATTATCAGAATATTCGCAATCAACAAGAAAGAGAACGGCGGCAGTCTTTGTTTGCCGATTTTCTTTATAACTACAAAAGGATGATATGGAAATGAATGACTTAAGAAAAGAAATTGAACGTCAGTTTAAGGCGTTTGGTCTTTATGAGCCGGATGAAAAAACAGCGGAACCCGCTCTGAGCGAAGAAGAGGCTTTGCCAGTAGCGGCTCCTGCCGATTTTGAACCGGAATATGCGGCGGCGTTCGGTGAGCTTTCGCCGAAATGGCAGAAGTATTTAAGCAAGCGCGAGGAAAAACTGAAAGCCGAACGTCAGGAGCTGTCGGCCAAAATAGGGCTTTTAGACAGCCTGAAAAATTTGGACGGCGAATTTCAAAAACGTAAAGCCGAAAACAACATACACAGTCTGCGCGAGTGGCTGGAGGGGCTGGCTTTTATAGATGAGCAAATGCATCATCGGCCGGTGGAAACCTTAAGCGCCATCGCTCAGGTCTTTAATGTAAAGGCTCAGTTTTCCGAAACGCCGCAAGCCGAAACAACTGACCGGATTTTAAAAAGACTGTCGGAGCTGGATTCCAGTTTTCACAGCCTTAGAGACTATTTGCAGCAGCGTCAAAGCGCAGATTTTAACAGCCAACTACAAACATTCGGCACGCAGAAAGATGAAAACGGCCGCCGTTTGTATCCGTATTTTGAGACTGTTTACAATCAGATGCGCAGCTTGCTGCAAAGCGGACTGGCCGCGGGCTTTGAAGACGCCTACAAAAAGGCGGTTTGGCTCAATGCCGATGTCCGCAAAGAGCTGATTGCCAAACAAATCAGCTCGGAAGCCGAAGATGCGCGGAAAGCGCAGAAAGCGGCATTTTCCCCAAAGGGAAAAGCAAAAGCGCCGGAAAGACCTCTGACCTTGCGGGAAGAGATTGAAAAAAATATGGCTGCTTTTATGGATTAACTTAAATTTTAAAAGGATAAAAAAATGACAAATAAAGATTATAATGAAGTGTTTACCTTAACTCTTAACAACCGTTCAAAAGAAATGGCTGATAACATTTCTAAAAACAACGCGCTGCTGACCCGTTTGAAAGACAAGGGCAAAATGCGTCCGCTGACCGGCGGTGTCAAAATTTTGGAAGAGCTGGAATACGGCGAGGGCGATATGGTGTGGTATTCCGGTTACGATACCATTAACTATACGCCGAAACAGCTGTTTACAGCAGCCGAATATGCTTTGAAATTATGTGCGGTTCCGGTGGCGATTTCCGGCGAAGAATTGCTGATGAACAGCGGTCCTGAACAGGTTATGGATTTGCTGGAAAAACGTATTTCCAATGCTGAAAAAACTCTTAAAAATCAGATGTCTGTGGCTTTGTATAGCGACGGAACCGGCTCATCCGGCAAAGAAATCGGCGGTTTGGCTTTGCTGGTTGCCGATGATCCGGCTTCCGGCACGGTCGGCGGTATTGACCGTTCGGCTGCCGGAAACGAATTTTGGCGCAATCAGTCGGTCAGCGCCTATGTTGATTCCTCCAACATCCGCAAAATGATGAACACTTTGTATCATAAATGCTGCCGCAATGCCGACAAGCCGGATTTGATTGTCTGCGATGACGCGCTTTATACATTGTTTGACGAATCATTGGCGGCTATGCAGCGCTTTTCTGACCCTAAAATGGCGGACGCCGGTTTTACCAGCCTTAAATTCAAGGGCGCGGATGTGATTTTTGACGGCGGCCAAGGCGGTCATTGTCCGGAAAAACACATGTACTTTTTGAATACCAACTACATTTACCTGCGCACTCATAAAGACCGCAATATGAAAATTATCGGCGGCGACAGATTGGCGGTAAATCAGGATGCTCTGTACCGCATTATCGGTTGGGCCGGCAATATGACTATGTCTAACGCGGCTGTTCAAGGCGTTTTGATTAACACTAAGGAATAGTGGTTTAGCAGAAAAGGAGTGATAGTTAAAAATCACTCCTTTTCAATTTGTTACGAATCTAAATTAAAGGAAAAAATTATGGATATGGAATATGCAATGTTTCAGCAAGTGCTGAATCAAAAAGACAGTGAAAAAAACGTGGCGGCCAGATTTTATGACAAGGCCGTAAAAACTAATGAGGTGGCAGAAAACGGACTGCCGTTTTTTAAAAATGTTACATATATAGAAATCCGCCTGAAAGACAACAGCACCGAGGTGTATAACCAACCGGCAACGGCCGAAAAAATCAGGCGTTTCCCAAAAGAATACGCGTTGTATCAGCTTTCTAAAAAGCAAGCGGAAAACGGCACGCCTTTAGAACAGTTTGCGTTTTTGACGGCGGCGGAAATCGCTACCTGCAAAAGCCGCGGAGTGTTTACGGTGGAGGCTTTGGCGGAATTGGATTTTGACAAGGTACAAAGCCTTGGCTTGCAGGATGAGCATGTTTTGGCGCAGATGTTTTTGGAGCAGTCAAACAACAATAAAATGCTGGATGAGTTTGCCAAGAAAGAGGCGGAATATGAACGTGAACTGGAAGCCTTGCGCGAGCAGCTGGCGGCGGTGCAGCGCGCCTTGAATGAGGAGCGCAAGAAAAATTCATACGGCAAGTTCGGAGAAAGAAAATGAAAACTATTTTGGAAATTTGCCGCGAGGTTGCCGATTTGGCGGCGACCAAGCGTCCCAATAATTTGTTTGACGCCAACAGCCAGCAGGAAAGTATTTTTTTGAGCGTGGCCAAGTCGGCGCTGGACAGCCTGCTGCGCTACGGCGATTGGCAGGAGCTGACAAAAGAGGGCTGCCTGCGCACGGTTGAGGGCCGCACTCAATATCCGATAGCCGAGTTTCTGCCGGATTTTTATTGTTTGCTGAACAATACTATTTTTATTAAAGACAGCCGAGAACGCGTTATCGGAGCGATTACACCGGAGCAATGGATGCGCGAAAAATATTTTTCCAGCCCCGGCAATAATCTTAAATTCAAAATTCAGAACGGGCGTTTTGTGTTTTTAACGCCGCCGGCCGAAGGAATGCGGATTGTGTTTCAATATCGCTCCAACGGAGTGGTGTGGGATTTTGACACCTTTGAAGAAAAAAGCGAACTGACCGCCAATACGGATGTGCCGGTGTTTGACGAATATCTGGTAAAGCTGAACATTTTGTGGCGCTGGCTGAAACGCAGCGGTTTGGATTACGGCGAAGAATATGACGAGTTTCAGCGCGAGCTTAAAAAGCGTTTCGGCGCCGAGCATGCTGCTGCCGATATTTGTCTGGCGCATCCGGCGGATAATTTTGGCAAAACAGGAGTAATAGTCAATGAAGTTAAAGTTAGCAGCAAGGGGTAATAAATCGGTAAGTTACACGTTGCCGGCGCCGATTAAAGGTCTTAACGTCCGCGACAGCTTGGCTGATATGGAGGCGTGCTATGCCGTGGTTATGGATAATTATATGCCGCTGGATACCAAAGTGGCGCTGCGCAAAGGCTATGCGGAATATGTGAAGCTGCCGGAAAAAGTCTGCACGCTGGCGGAATATAAAAACGGCGGCAGCAATTATTTTTTTGCGGTTTCTGGCGGCAAAGCCTATAATATAAGCTCGCGCAAAAA
>ERZ1034855.644-NODE-644-length-12315-cov-11.164845_pt1 | contig 12315 bp, 9 predicted proteins | sample MGYA00520699_ERZ1034855 | MGnify/ENA primary metagenome ERZ1034855 (study PRJEB33766, sample SAMN09781730) | gut metagenome | biome: gut microbiome | host: Homo sapiens | place: Madagascar | study: EMG produced TPA metagenomics assembly of the PRJNA485056 data set...
ATATAATACTTAATACATACAAGTAGAGGTTATTCTGCTTAATATTTTAATTGGATAATATAAATAGGAGGTTAGTACAATGAAAAAAGTTGTTTCCCTCGCATTGGCTCTTGTGCTGATGCTTGCAGCGTCTATTCCGGTATTTGCCGCACCAAGTCCTACAGGTACATACACTTATGTAGTAGTTGTTGTTCCTACCACAGGCGGCAGCGGTGACTATGAGTTCACTACAGACATTGATGAGGACGGTAACCAGAATGTTCACCTTACTCCAAAGCCAAAGTCTGGTTATTCTTTTGACCATTGGGTAATTGAAGGTCCTTACAGAACTGATCAGCCGCTTACAGATGGAAATCTTGATGTTATAATCACAGGTGATATTAAGGTAACTCCTTATTACACAATCAACGGTGAGTCACCTACACAGGCTGTAACAACAGATACTTCTGATAAATCGCCGCAGACCGGTCCTTCAAGCGCAATGCCGTATGTAATAATCGGCTTATCACTTATAGCTGTTGCTGTCAGCGTAACTATTGTTAAGTCAAAGAAATCAAACTAATTTTGCTAATAAAAACAGCTTTCGAAAATCGAAAGCTGTTTTTTAATGCTTATTATAGTTAAAATTTACAGAAATATTGACACGGTTGTCAATATTTGTTATAATTATTTGATGTGATTTATTATGAAAAAAAATCGAAATAAAATTCTTATCACAATTCTTGTTATTACAATTATTCTGTTAATTCTGTGCGTAATTTATGTTATGTATCAAATGAATACTCAACACAAAGAGCAAGACGATTACAGCAAACTTGCAAGTTCTGTGGCTCCGAGCATAGCCGAAGAAGTTACTTCCCCGTCAATTGACGAAACTCTTGCCGACAATCCTATTATAGATAATCCTATAGATTTTGAGTCGCTGCAATCTCAAAATGACGAAATCTATTCTTGGATATATATTCCCGATACCAACATAAATTACCCTGTTTGCAGGAGTAACACAAACGATAATTTTTACCTGGATCATGATATTTACGGAAATTACAGCTTTTCAGGCTCTATTTATTCACAGTATTGTAATTCTATATATATGCATGACAGGGTAACCGTACTCTACGGTCACAATATGGCAGACGGAAGTATGTTTGCCGATTTATATAAATTTACAAATACGGATTTTTTTAATGACCATGAGTATTTTTACATCTACAGACCTCAGCACAAACTTACCTACCGTATAGTGTCGGTTTATTCATATGACGACCGACATATAATGAATTCGTTTGATTTTGATGACGACAAGGTTTTTCAGGAATACCTTGATTATATTCAAAATCCCAGATCATTCACAAAAGTTGTAAGAGATAATTCGGAGCTGACAATCAATGACAAAATTGTCACGCTAAGCACCTGCCTTAATTCAGGTGACGGACGACTTCTTTTACAGGGGGTGTTAATAAAAGATGAACTCACAAAATAATAACGAAAACAGCAATAATACGGATACTGCCGATAAAGAAACCAAACATTACGATAATATTTATAGCAATTCAAATAATCAGCCTTCTCAAACATGTGAAAGCGCGGCAAGTGATGATGAAAAAGGAAATGTGCAATACGCCGACCGTAGTATAAGAGATGATATTAACGACTATAAGTTTGTTAAATCGTATAAAAGCCACGGTCATCATAAGCACCATCATCATTCAAGCAAAGAAAATTCCGATGATGTATTATTGGTACAAAGCTCACGCCCTGCAAAAGGCAGTTCAAATAAAATAAAGAAAAAAAGTTTGAGTACAGGCAACGAAAAATATTTGCTGGAATACGACGAACTTGTAAAAAGCAATCACCCTGCGATGGGTTCTAAAGAACAGAAAAAAGCAATTAGAGAAAAGCAAAAAATCAAGAAAAGGCGTTTTAAAAAATGGCAGAGAGTAATACTCACAATTATCAGTACAATTCTTGCGCTTGTTCTTGTTGTAAGCGGGCTTTTGGTATGGTTTATTTACAACGGCTCTAAAGAATTGCTTGACAATACAAATATAATTTCGGCTCCGTCAAATGTAGTTGTTCAAAACGGCGGTCAATATGTTGTGTATAACGGACAAACATATGAATTTAACAAGAATATGACAAGTATTCTTTGTATGGGCATCGATAAAAGTTCTTTTGACGGTGCAAGCGATATAAAAGGCGAAAACGGTCAAGCCGATGTTCTTATACTTGTTGCTATGGACACCTCGACAGGCGAAACTAAGCTTATTAATATATCAAGAGATACAATGACCGATGTTGCGGTATATTCGGCAAGCGGTTATTATGTGGAAACTGTAAACGAACAGATTTGTCTTTCATATGCTTACGGCGACGGCAAGGAGTCAAGTTGTGCAAATACGGTTACCGCCGTTGAAAGACTTTTCTACAACATTCCGATTAATTCATACTTTGCGCTTGACCTTGACGGTATATCAGCTCTTAATGATGCCGTAGGCGGAGTTGATGTTGTTTCTCCCGAAACCATAGGCGATTTTAAAGAGGGCGAAAGCTACCATCTTGAAGGTCAGAATGCAGAAGCTTTTGTTCGTTCAAGAGATATGGAAAGCGTAGACGCAAACAGCAAGCGTATGCAAAGACAGCAGGTATATCTTGATTCATTTATGAATACGGTTCTTGCGCAGACTAAAAATGACATTACAACACCTGTAAGCCTGTTTAATGCCTCTGCCCCATACTCATGCACAAATCTGAACCCGTCAAAAATTTGCTATTTATCACAGAATATGCTTAGCCACAACGGTATGAATATGAAAATGGTTTCAGTACCGGGTGAGCTGAAAAAAGGTGAAGTTTATACCGAGTTTTATGTAAACGAAGACGAGCTTTATAAACTGATTCTTGATACTTATTACAAACCGTATAACGGATAAAGCGAAAGCTGAAGTCGATATAAAAAACGACTTCAGCTTTTTATTTTGAATTGCGTTCTATCATTCCAACAAAACCCGTAAAACAAATCCCTCATCACGGAAAAATGTGGGAAATATTTGTTGGCTTTGCCCACACCCACGACCTTTTCAAAGGTCGACCAAACTTTTATAATTGCTTTTCAAATTTATTCCGCTAAACAAAAATTATAAATCAACACAAAAGCTCCCGATTTTTGTATCGGGAGCTTTTAGTTACAGTTATGTATTAAAGCTATTCCTTAGTTTCTGTTTCTGCAGGAATATCGCTTGTACAGTGTGGGCATTTTGTAGCCTTGATTGAAATTTCGCTCTGACAGAACGGGCAAATCTTTGTTGTGGGTTCTGCCTGTTCTTCAGGCTTTTTGCCGATTGCCATAATCTTATTTACTAATTTAACAATAAGGAAAATGACAAATGCCATTATAATAAAGTTAATAACCGCTGTTAAGAACTTACCGTATCCAATCGAAACATCACCTATTGTAAGCGCATACTGGTCAAAATTCATTCCGCCGAACAAACCGAGAATCGGTGAAATGATATCCGAAGTAAGTGAAGTTACAATTGCCTGAAAAGCAGCACCGATAATAACACCGACTGCAAGGTCAAGCACATTGCCTCTCATAATAAAGGTTTTAAACTCGCCAAAAAACTTTTTCATTTCCTAAACTCCTCTGTTAAGATATTTTTGGCAGTTGCCATAACCGCAAAAATACAGAATAATGCAGGACAAACGCTTTCCCACTAATAATAGTGGGAAAATGTTTTTGATTAAGTTAATAAACTGAATTATAAAACAGCCTTATGGAATTTCTTTTTGCCTTTTTTAATTACAACATAGCCTTTTTCAAAAGCAGACTTAGGAACATTTGCATATACATCTGTTACCTTTTCATCATCAACGGCAACACCGCCCTGCTGAATAAGGCGTCTGCCCTCACCCTTTGACGGAATAAGCGCACACTTTGTAAGAAGATCAAGAATTGCGATACCATCATCTGTAAAGTCAGCGTCCGTAAGCTCTGTAGAAGGCATATTGTCTGTATTTGCACCGCTGCCAAACAAAGCTCTTGCAGCCTCCTGTGCCTTGTCTGCCTCTTCCTTGCCGTGAATAAGATTTGTTACCTCATATGCAAGAATCTCCTTAGCCTTGTTAAGTTCACTGCCCTCAAGTTTAGCAAGCTCATCAATCTGTTCAAGCGGTAAAAATGTAAGCATTTTAAGGCACTTGATTACATCTTCGTCGGCTACATTTCTCCAATACTGGTAAAAATCGTAAGGACTTGTCTTTTCGGCTGAAAGCCATACAGCGCCGGACTGGGTTTTACCCATCTTCTTACCCTCGGAATTAAGGAGAAGATTAATAGTCATAGCGTATGCGTCCTTACCGAGTTTTCTTCTGATAAGCTCTGTACCGCCGAGCATATTGCTCCACTGGTCGTCACCGCCGAACTGCATATTACAACCGTACTTCTTATAGAGAGCATAGAAATCGTAGCTCTGCATAATCATATAGTTAAACTCAAGGAAACTTAGTCCCTTTTCCATTCTCTGCTTGTAGCACTCTGCTCTTAGCATATTATTTACAGAGAAACAAGCACCGACTTCACGCAAAACATCAACATAGTTGAGGTCGAGCAGCCAATCGGCATTGTTTACCATAAGTGCCTTACCGTCTGAAAAGTCAATAAAACGCTCCATCTGCTTTTTAAAGCAATCAACATTGTGCTGTATAGTTTCTGTAGTCATCATCTGACGCATATCTGTTCTGCCTGACGGGTCACCGATCATAGCTGTACCGCCGCCGATAAGAGCAATCGGCTTGTTGCCTGCCATCTGTAAGCGTTTCATAAGACAAAGTGCCATAAAGTGACCTACATGTAAGCTGTCGGCAGTAGGGTCAAAACCGATATAAAATACAGCTTTACCATTGTTGACAAGCTCTTTGATTTCTTCTTCATCTGTAACCTGAGCGATAAGACCTCTGGCTACTAATTCCTCATAAACTCCCATTTTATTATAAAATCCTTTCTGATTTTGTTTTCATTTGTTAATTATAAATCAAAATTTACAATAGGTCAATACCTAAACTTACATATAAGAACAGGGCTTTGACGGTTTGCATTTACAGTTAATTTATTTCTTTTTTCTTCTGTATTTTGCAAACTTATCTTTTGTCTGTTTTCCGTTTCTGTTACGGGAATTGTTTTTATTTGAATTGTAAGAAGATTTCTGACCTTTATTATTTCCCTTATAATTATTTTGATTACTCATTGGCTGAACAAGACATTTTGAATCATAACCTATCAAATCTTTTCTGCCTGCTTTTATAAGTGCTTTAATTACTTTCTGTTTGTTTTCGGGAATAAAGTATTGCAAAAGCGCTCTTTGCATTGACTTTTCTTCCTCTGTTTTAGGTACATAAACCTCTTTCATTGTATAAGGGTCTATGCCTGTATAAAACATACAGGTCGAAATTGTACCCGGAGTCGGATAAAAGTCCTGCACCTGCTTTGGATGTATATTCTCCCTCTTACAGAACAGCGCAAGTTCCACCGCATCTTTCAAAGTAGAACCCGGATGCGAACTCATAAGGTACGGCACTATGTATTGGTCTTTACTCATACGACCTGTCAGTTTATAGAATTTATCGCAAAACTTTTTATAAGTTTCTATGTGCGGTTTACCCATTCTGTCAAGAACTGCAGCCGAGCAATGCTCCGGCGCAACTCTTAACTGACCGCTTATATGATACTTTACAAGCTCTTCGAAAAATTCATCACTCTGATCCTCCATAAGATAATCAAAGCGGATACCGCTGCGTATAAACACTTTTTTTATGCCGTCAAGTTTTCTCAATTCTCGCAAAATATCAAGATACTCCGTATGCGACACCTGCATATTAGGGCAAGGAGTCGGAGCAAGACACTTTCTGCTTTTACAAAGTCCCGCCTTTTTCTGTTTTTCGCAGGACGGCAGACGGAAGTTGGCTGTAGGGCCGCCCACATCACTTATATATCCTTTAAATCTCTTATCGTTAAGAAAAGACTTTGCCTCGTCAATAACGCTCTGTTTACTTCTTACCGTTACCGCTCTTCCCTGATGAAACGCAAGCGAACAGAAATTACAAGCGCCAAAGCAACCACGGTTATGCGTAATTGAGAAAAGTACCTCCTGAATACCCGGTACACCACCGAGTTTTTCGTAACACTGCGGATACCATCTTTCATACGGTAACGAATACACATAATCAAGCTGTTTTGTGTCAAGCGGCTGCATAGGCGGATTCTGAATTAAAATAAAGTTGCCGTGGCGCTGAATAAGAGTTTTGCCTCGTACAGCATCCGCCTCCTCAAGCTCTTTTCTGGCAGCAATTGCATAGTCCTTTTTGCTCTCGCAAACTTTCTCATAGCTTGGCAGTTCAACAACCGTTTTTGGCACATAATCGCTTGTCTTTACAGCGTAGCAAATACCACGGATGTCATACAAAGCCTCTACGGGATAACCCTCCGACAAGCGCTTTGCCATTTCAATAGTTTGCAGCTCGCCCATTCCGTAAGAAATAATATCTGCTTTACTGTCAAAAAGTACAGACGGCATTACGGTGTTTTTCCAATAATCATAATGAGCAAATCTTCTTAGCGAGGCTTCAAGTCCGCCGATAATTATTACCGAATCGGGATAAAGTCTGCGGATTATATTTGAATAAACAGTTACAGCTCTGTCAGGACGCTTGCCGTTTTTACCGCCTGCCGTATAAGCATCATCACTTCGCTTACGCTTTGCAACGGTATAATGTGCAACCATACTGTCTATATTGCCTGCCGTAACAAAAAATCCTAATCTCGGCTTGCCAAACTGCAAAAAGTCGGCGTCATTTTTCCAATCGGGCTGAGAGAGGACTGCTACACGATAGCCGCAGTCCTCAAGCACTCTTGTTATTATGGCAGCACCAAAGGACGGATGGTCAACATAGCTGTCGCCCATTACATATACAAAGTCAACCTCGTCCCATCCACGAGCCTTAACCTCTTTAATATTCATTGGTAAAAATGCCATAATATCACCTATATAATTTATTCATCGTCACTGCCCATAATATTACGGTGTTCAAGCCATTCATTATAGGTCATAAGTACATCTCTCGGTTTTGAACCCTGATGAGGGCCTACAACACCCATCTGCTCCATATCGTCTATCATTCTGCCGGCTCTTGCATAGCCTACCTTGAGTCTGCGCTGAAGAAGTGAAGTAGATGCCTGTCCTGCTTCAATTACGCATTTAATTGCGTCTTCCATTTTTGAGTCAATTTCAATATCATCGCCGCCTCTGTCATCGCCTTTTTTACCCTGAGTAATTTCTTCTGCGGCAATTCTCTTGATTTTTTCTTCAATCTCAGCATTATATTGAGCGGAAGAAGATTTTTTAATATAATTTGTTACACCCTCAATTTCCTCATCGGAAGCATAGCAACCCTGCACACGCATTGGTTTTGGCGCACCTACAGGCAGGAAAAGCATATCGCCTCTGCCTATGAGTTTTTCTGCACCGCTGAAATCAAGGATAGTTCTTGAATCAATATTTGAACTTACTTTAAGCGCAATACGGCTTGGAATATTTGCCTTGATAAGACCTGTAATTACATTTACCGTAGGTCGTTGCGTTGCAACAAGCAAATGCATACCTGCGGCTCTTGCTTTTTGAGCAAGTCGGGCAATGTACTCTTCCACCTCACTCGGAGCTGCCATCATAAGGTCGGCAAGCTCATCAATTGCAATTACAATTCTCGGCATTTTTTCCTTTGGTACGGGTAAACCGTTTCTCTCAAGTACAGGCTGAACAAGCTCGCCGTCTTCATTTTCTACAGGCGGATTTTCTGCCATATACTTAAGATTTTCTTCTATAAGCTCATTGTATGCGTCAATATTTTTACAATAGTATTCCGAAAGAATCTTATATCTCTGCTCCATTTCGGAAACCGCCCATCCAAGTGCACCCGCCGCTTTCTTAGCGTCGGTTACTACAGGAATAAGCAAATGCGGAATACTTCTGTACTTTGTAAATTCAACCATTTTTGGGTCAACAAGCAAAAGTTTTACTTCGTCGGGTGTAGCTTTGTAAAGGATACTCATAAGAATTGAGTTTACACAAACAGATTTACCCGAACCCGTTGTACCTGCAATAAGCAAGTGAGTAAGTTTTGACAGGTCTGTAACCACAATTTCACCCGAAATATCTTTACCGAGTACGCAGGTAAGTTTGCTCTTTCCTCTTCTGAATTCATCGGAGTCAATCAACTCACGCATAGTAACCATACTTACAACCTTGTTCGGTACTTCAATACCGACTGCTGCTTTGCCCGGAATAGGAGCTTCGATTCTTACTCCGTTTGCGGCAAGGTTAAGTGCAATATCGTCTGAAAGGTTTGTAATCTTGCTTATCTTTACACCAGGTGCAGGTGAAAGTTCATACCTTGTAACAGACGGACCACGGCAAATATTTACTATAGATGCTTTTACATTAAAGCTGTCGAGCGTATCAATGAGTTTTTTCGCATTGTTATGCATTTCTTCCGCAGCATTTTTATCGTTATTGTTTTCTGAAAGACTTAACAGCTGAATAGGCGGAAAATGATACTCTGGCTTTTCTTCTTTTTCTCTGATTTCAACAGGAGAATAGCTTGCATTTTCAAGTTCTTCTTCAAAGCTGTTTTCTTCGTTATGTCTGTTCTCTTCGTATGACGGAACAGGCTCGGGTTCTGTTTCTGCTTTATGATTCTTTTCATCAAAGTTTTTGCTTGCTCTGTTGATTATGTCCATCAAATCGTCAGAAACATTTTCATTTTCGTTATGTTCATTCTGTATTATTTCTTCTTCGTATTCTTCACCGTATACTTCTTTTTCGGGGCTTTTGTAAAACTGCGGCTCTTCAACTTCATTTTCAGTCTTTGACACGGCTTTGGCATCTGACCTATAGTCGCAGTCAACCTCAAGTTTTCTGTTAAGCTTTGTTTTGTTATCATCGTGAGTGCTTTCATCAAGAGGAATATCAATGCCGCTCCTCTTGCCTCTGCGTTTTTTCTTTTGAGGAGAAACTATGGTTTTGTCATTCTCTCCGCCTGCAATAAACATCTCACGCTGTGCCTCTTCCGCCTCACGCTCGGCAATGTACTCACGCCTTACCCTTGCTTTTTCTTCGCTCTTGTGCTTTACATATGTAACACCTTGCTCAACCTTTGATGCGGCAGCTTCTGCAATATCATTGATTGAAAGATTTGTAATGCCGAAAATAACGGCAAGCAATACAAGAATACAAATCAATACCGTCGGAACATTTCCGATTAACGATGCCATAGGATAACCAAGCAATCCTCCGATAAAACCGGCGCCGAATGTAAAGTAAGATTCACTTTCGAAAATATCGAGATAAAGTTCGCCTGCACAGGCAAGATAACCTTTTTCCGAATGAGGAGTGCCTGTTGCAACATAAATCAATGCTCCTATCAGCAAAACAATAAGTACGCAGAGTGCTACCTTACTTTTAAAATGCTGTATTTGCTTTTCCTTGTCCGTAATAATTGCCATATACATAAGAAAGACGGGGACAAGAAATGTTGCAAAGCCAAATACTCCAAAAAGTGCGGAACGAACCGTACTCCATAAATTTACGCTCTGAACAAATATTAAAATTACAAAAAACAGTGATAAAGCACCAAGGATAATTGCTCTTATCCTTGGTGTCAGCAAAGGTTGTGATTCAGGTATCGGTTGACTTTTTTTAGTACTTTTTGCTTTTGAGGAGGTTGATTTACCTGAAGCTTTCTTTTTGGTTGTCTTTTTCTGGGTTGCCAATTTATACTACCTCCGCTAAAAGCATTATTGAATCATTGCACCGGTAAAGACATTTGCTCCTGTGTTCATTTCAATGCAGGAAATAACAAGGAATACTATACCTACAAGTGCAGTATATACTACGAAAATTATCATTTTGTCGGTCTTTAAGAACCATTTGAAAATAAGAATTGCAAAGTAGCCTACAATGGCAGAAACTACCATACCAACTATAATTACCACAGGGTCAATTGATATGCCCTCCGGACTTTTTATTGCGTCAACACCCTCAAGAAGAGCTGCCGCAAGTATTGACGGAACACCGAGAACGAATGTGTAGTCAAGCGCTTTCTGCTTGTTTATGCCTCTCATCTCACCGACTGCAAGAGTTGAACCCGAACGGGAAATACCGGGGAAAATTGCAGCAACAAACTGCATAAGACCTACGCATACAGCGTCAAGAACATTAAAGCTCTCTTTGCCTGCCGAATTTTCGCTGTGCTTTACATTTTTTAAATGCTTAAAACCTGCGTTTGAACCGATAGTCCTCTTGTTGCAGATAATACCGACAGTAAGCAAAATACTTGTAATCATCAAAGAAATCGAAACCACAATCAAGTATCTTTCGCCTGTAAGAACATCGGCAAGATCTTTAATTTTCATATCCGTGCCCGGAATAGGCAGGAATAACAGGAAAAGCGGAAGAAGTCCTATAATGAGCATCATAATAAGATTTCTTTCGTAATTCATCTCTTTCCATTTAAATTTACCTGTAAATACATCTTTAACAAGTGAGAAAAATTCCTTGATAAGACTCCATATAAGCTTATGGTAAAAAGCAACTACCGCTACAAGTGTTCCCACATGGAGCATAACATTAAAGAAAAGGTTATTTTCCGTTGCGCCCAAAATATGCTGTGTAATAGAAAGATGTCCGCTGCTCGATACAGGCAAAAACTCTGTTAAGCCCTGCACGATGCCCTGAATGATTGCATCAATAATTGACATAATATGTACTCCTTTAACCATAAAATATGTAAGGGCGACTTTTGACCGCCCATATAACCGCATTTATTTATATGCGGATACTGTAAAAAATAAAATTATCTGCCACGTTTTTTACGGGTCTTATTGCGTTTTATCATTGTGTACAGGCAGTCAATTGCATCCGAAACCGTGCCGACCTCGTCAATAAGACCTTCACTGACAGCCTCTTCCCCCTCAAGAATCGTTCCGATGTCCATTACAAGTTCGCCCGTGTTGAGAACAAGCTCATTGTACCGTTCTTTTGAAATATCGGAATTTTCCGCAACAAAGGTTGTAATTCTGTCCTGCATACGCTGAAAATACTCAAAAGTCTGCGGAACGCCGAGCGTCAGTCCCGTAGTTCGCACAGGATGCACCGTCATAGACGCACTCGGTGCAATAAAACTCTTGTCTGCCGCAACGGCAAGCGGTATACCTATGGAATGTCCTCCGCCGAGCACAATTGAAACCGTAGGCTTTTTCATTCCCGAAATAACCTCGGCAATGGCAAGACCTGCCTCTACATCTCCGCCGACCGTATTTATTAAAATAAGCAGTCCGTCTATTCTTTCGTCCTCTTCAATAGATACAAGCAACGGAATAACATGCTCATACTTGGTCGTTTTATTCTGTTGCGGAAGAATGTAATGTCCCTCAATCTGTCCTATAATTGTCAGGCAATGAATTACGCTGTCTTTATGCGTAGTAAGCACAGAGCCTGTTTCTTCAACCTGATCCGTATGCTGTTCGTCAATGGGACTGTCTTTTTCAAGCGACTTTTTTTCGGGCTGTTCGTTCGGATTTTTTACTGTATTATCAATCCTTGACTTACCCGATTTTTTTGCTGTGGTATTCTTTTCTTTTGCTTTTTGTGCCATATTAATGCACCTCCGAAAAATATTTTTTCCAAAAATGCGTTAATAATGTATTTGGCAATTAAATATTATAGCATTTATAGCAATATATTTCAATCTTTTTGCTCTTTTTTCTTAAAAACAATAATGATATAAAAGAATTATAGTAGTATAAAAGTAATAATGTTTTTTGGAGTGAATTTAATTGGCATCAAACATAGTAATGGCGATAGTAATTTTCGTACTTATTGCATTGTCATCGTTCTTTTCCGCAACGGAAACGGCATTTTCTTTTGTAAACAAAATCCGTATTCAAAAGAAGTCCGAAGACGGCGACAAAAAAGCAACAACCGCTCTTTTTGTTATTGAAAATTTTGACAAAGCACTTACCACCATTCTTATCTGCAACAATGTAGTAAATCTTAGCTGTTCATCACTCGCAACGGTATTGTGTATGGCACTTTTCGGCGACTACGGTTCAGCTATTGCAACGGGTGCAACTACTTTGCTTGTACTCACATTCGGTGAGGTGCTTCCTAAATGTTTGGCTAAAGAAAATTGCGACAGCTTTTCTCTTAAAACAGCAGGCATAATAAAGTTCTTGATGTTCATTTTAACCCCGCTTGTGTTTAT
>ERZ1034855.645-NODE-645-length-12311-cov-32.105693_pt1 | contig 12311 bp, 15 predicted proteins | sample MGYA00520699_ERZ1034855 | MGnify/ENA primary metagenome ERZ1034855 (study PRJEB33766, sample SAMN09781730) | gut metagenome | biome: gut microbiome | host: Homo sapiens | place: Madagascar | study: EMG produced TPA metagenomics assembly of the PRJNA485056 data...
ATAAACTGTTGACAATGTATAAAAATTAGTGTATAATGTAAAGAAAACGGAGGTTATGTTATGCAGTGGGAACAAATTGTCGCATTGATAGGACAAATCGGTTTTCCGATTGTGTGTTGCGTTATGATGTGGAAACAAATGTTGACACAACAGGAACAACACAAATCGGAAATGGACGAATTAAAAGACGCGTTAAACAACAACACAAAAGCGATCGAACTACTTACGGAACGTTTTAACACTACCCAAACGAAAGCAACAAAAACGAAAAAGAAAGACGAACAAGCGGAGGTATAACGAATGGCGAAACAAAGTTTTACCCCTTTTAACTATTACGGTATAAAGGGGATTCGCTTTTTCGATTTTACCGACAAAGTAGGGAGCGTAAAACAATATGTCGCGTATATGCTATCGCGTACGCAAGCAATGTTCGAGTATAAAGGACTACCCGACACGCTACCGCATAGAGATTTAGAACTATTGTTACAAACGAACGGGTTTGCGTGTTTAACTCGTGTTAAAGACGGTAAAGTCGATTTAAAAAACGGGGATTTATACGCGTTTTTCGGTGGACTTGGCGGAGAATATAACGCGTACTATATGCCGACAAAATGCGTTGTCGCGAACCCCGCGTTGAAATTTAACGCAGAATTGACCGTCAACGAGGATTGCGTAATAATTCCGAATGACGCGTTATACGTCGGTTTAATGCCTATGTTTAACCGTTATGCGTCCATGCTCGCAGAGAATGACGCGACAATCCGTTTAGCGGATATAAACGCGCGTATTATTTCGTTGATAACGGCAGACGACGACAGAGTGCGCAAGAGTGCCGAACAATATATCAGAGATATAGAAACGGGTAAACTTGGCGTCATTGCTGACGCGGCATTTTTCGACGGGTTGAAAACGCAACCATACGCAAGCAGCGGCACGACAAACAATATAACACAGTTGATTGAATTACAACAGTATTTAAAGGCGTCGTGGTTTAACGATTTAGGGTTGCGCGCTAATTACAACATGAAACGCGAAAGCATAAATTCAAACGAAGCACAACTCGACACTGACGCGTTATTACCGTTTATTGACGACATGTTTAATCAGCGTAAAAAAGGTTTGGAGCGTGTCCGCGATATTCTCGGTATTGAAATTACGGTTGACTACGCGTCGTCGTGGAAAGATAGGCAAATCGAAGAAGCGCAAGCAACGAAAGAACCCGAAAAAACCGAAACGGAGGAACCCGAAAATGAAAATAATTAAAGTTTTTCCCGAATGGTTAAGGGGCAAGGGTATTTTTTCGGAACTCTCGAAAAAATTCGATTTTCTTTCTTCGGATATGGATATTGAATATTTCGGAAACATTTCGGGGGATAAAGAATCCGCACCGTTGATTGATAAATTTGTCGAAACTAATATCGATAACGGTATAAACTTGTTTGCATTGACAGACGCACAGCGAACAACGCTCGCGGGAATCATTGCGCGGCGATTTAATGCAAAATGGGGTAAACTTTCGAAAGTTCAAAATATTGAATATAATCCGATTGAAAACTATTCAATGAAACAAACCGAAACCCCGAATATCACGCACGATAGAACGATCAACATAGACAACACCGATACGGAAACCCGAAAGACAGCGACGGACAAAACGACAACCGAAACCCCGACCGACTACAAGGTCACACGCGAGCACAAAGAAGCGACAGACACGACCACGACCACGGACAACAACACCAGCGCGAACGCGTACGGGTTTAACAGCACGACCGAAGTACCGACAAACAGCGCGACGGGTAACGGAACGGTTACGGTAAAAGGCGACGCGGATAAAAACGTTACGACCGACACCGAAACGCGAATCGGTAACGTAACGACGCGCGAACAAGGCGAAGCAGACAAGAACACAGAAAACACCACCACAACGACGAAAGGTAAAACGACAGACGTTGACAAGGAAACAGGCACGCGGCAATTAGAACGTTCGGGAAATATCGGCGTGACAACCTCGCAACAAATGATTCAGTCCGAAATAGAGTTGTGGCAATGGAATTTCATACAAATGATTTACAAGGACGTTGACAGCGTGTTAACATGTCCTAAATATAATTTCGGAGGTAATATATAAAATGAAAAAAGGCGGTTATCAGATAATTGATCTGAAAGGCACGGCACTTACCAAACAAGTAAAAACCGTGATTGACGGCGTATACGAGGCAGTAGAGGGCGCATATAACAAGCGTTTAGTGCTGTCGGGGTGTGTATTCGACGGCAAAGAGTTTGACGACGTGGAGGTACAAGCGCGGGTATCGGGTAAAACGTTTACGTGTTCGGCATACGGGTATGCTATCACGATATCCGACGATAACGGCGTAACTATTTCACAATTGAGCGTAGCGAATGCTACGGGCGATACGGTGACGGTTACGCAGTTTAATAATCTTTTGGCGGTGTTAAAATCCGCAGGTATAATACAATAAACGGAGGTTTAAACAATGGAAGTAAAACAGATTGCAACGTTAGTTAACAGCATTACAAAGGAAATAAAAGGCGAAATCGCGGTTTTGCAAGAGGATTTATCGAACGTCGTTGAGGTCGGAAAATCTCTCGAAAACGCGCAGGGCTACGACAATTACGTTAAGGCACTCCCCGACGTTATCGGGCGTATGGTTTTTGTTAACCGTAAATACGAGGGCGGCGCGCCTAACATTTTAATGGACGGTTGGGAGTATGGTTCGATAATGGGTAAATACCGTTCTAAAATGCCCGAAGCGGAAGAAAACGAATCGTGGGAATTGCAGGACGGCGCGTCCTATGACACGCAGATATTTACTAAACCGTACGCGGCGGCAAAGTTTTTCAATAAAAAGGTTACGTTCGAAATTCCGCTTTCCATAACCGAAAAACAGGTTAGAGAATCGTTCTATTCTGCGGGTCAAATGAACTCGTTCATTGAAATGATTTACAACGAGGTTGATAAATCTATGACCGTAAAACTTGACGCACTTATCATGCGCGCGCTCAACAACATAGCGGCGGAAACGATATTCAAAGGCGTCGGAACGGCTCTCGGAAATACGAGCGTGAAAGCGGTTAACCTTTTGAAACTTTACAATACCACATTTGGTACGACCATAAAAGCGGCGGACGCGATATACGACAAAGCGTTTTTACGTTTCGCGGTTATGACAATGGGCGAATACCGCGATTATCTCAAACGTATTAACGTAAATTTCAATATCGGCGGCACCGAAAAGTTTACCCCCGAATCGTATTCGAAATGCGTATTGCTGACGAAATTCGCGAAAGCGGCGGGCGTATATCTCTACGACGCAGAGGGACAGTTCCGCACCGATAATATCGGTTTGGGTAAATTCGAATCCGTGCCGTATTGGCAAGGTTCGGGAACCGCGTTTGATTTTACCTCGCTTTCCACTATCAACGTGAAAACATCGGAGGGTAACGCGGTTAACTGTTCGGGCGTGCTCGGTATGCTGTTCGACCGTGACGCGGTAGTCGTCGCGTGCCAGGATAGAAGAGTCACGACCGCACCGTATAACGGCAAGGGCGAGTTCTGGAATCAGTGGCATAAATGGGATTGTGAATATCTCAACGATTTCGACGAAAATTTCGTTGTGTTCTACGTTCACGACTAACACAAAACACCCGAAGCGGGTACGGTTTATCCGTGCCCGCTTTTATTTTTATGGAGGTTACTATATGAATTTAAATAAAGGTTTAGCACCGTCGCCCACGTTCTCGATAATTTTATATCAGAACAAAGCCGAAGAAAACCGCGTAAATAAAACCGACTATTTAACGACGGTAGCAACGTTAAACGGTGCTTTACGCGACGTATGCTCCGTTATAAACCCGTCGATAGTGATTGAAATGTCGTCGTTTCCGTCGTTTAATTACGTCGCTATACCGACGTTTAACCGTTATTATTTTGTTCAGAATATAACGTCAATATCAAAAAATTTATGGCGTATAGATTTACGCGCTGACGTTTTAATGACGTATAAAACGGGTATAAATGCGCTACATGCTATCACAGCGCGGCAAGAATTTGATTTTAATAATTTATTGACCGATAACGAAATGCCCGTTGAAAACGGCATGACGTTTACGTCAACGTACGTTGATTTAGCGTTAGACATAACAAAATTCAACGTAGTTACGACAAAATATCGTTATGTTTTAACGGCGTTTTCGGATTTCACTACGACAGCCACACGCCAAGATTTTGAAAAAACATTTTTAACTAACGCTAAATATTTAATGAACGACGAACAAGTCACAACGTTTTTGAAAAAATTAAACACCCCCGACTTTAAAACGTCGTTAGAAAACGTGTTCGCTAATACGCCTATGGAGGGGTTAGTATCGTTACGCGCATACCCGTTCGACATTGGTGCGTTGTGGAATACCGCGGGGCAAGAACCCGACGACATAATAATCGGCAGTTATACGACGAACGCGAAAGGTTATTTATATGTAGTAAACCCCGATGAAAAATGTACGATAAAAATCGCGCAATTCAGACCGCCCGTTAACGTTACGTGGCGCGAATATTCCGACGAATTGACGTTATATTTACCGTTCTACGGATTCACCGATATAGACGCGGCGGAGTTTTACTCTTCCGATCACTACGAAGTTTATTATATTATAGATTTCGACACGGGTGTTACTACGATAAATATTTATCGAAAAGAAGATAATCAAGATTTAAAGTTAATACGTACGTTGTCAACCTCGATTGCGATCGATATTGCGTTGTCGGCAACAAACGCGACGGAAACCGTAAAAAACGTTTTGAATTTTGGTATGATGACCGCGTTAACAATCGGTACGACGGTAGCAACAGGCGGAGCGGCGACCCCCGCGATTACGGGCGTAATAATGGGCGCGGGGCGGGAGATTTCGTCCATGCAACAGCGCATACACCGCGGCACGAACGCGGGCGGCGCGTGGGGCGGTGTAAAATCGCCGTTACGTCCGTATCTGATAACGGCAAAACGTAAATATGTGGAACCCGAACATTATGCAACGTTACACGGGCGACCGTCGCGTAAGGGCGTTACGTTGGGATCGCAACACGGATTCACGAAAATAGACGATGTACACATAGAGGGCACGGGCTTCGAATCTATTACACAGGACGAAAAAACGTTGCTTGAAACGCAACTCAAAAACGGCGTAATATTCGAAAAAATAAAACTTGCAACGCCTACGGGTCTAACATTTAATTCAACCACTATAACGTTATCGTGGGACGCGATAGAAAACGCCGAGCATTACGAAATATACTTAAATTCCGAACTATTCGCGACTACCGAAGATATTGTTTTAACGTTAACCGATTATGATAACGTTCCCGACGGTATCGTAAATGTGCGCGTGCGTGCTACGGCGTATAGTTTTGCATCGTCGGATTTTTCCACCGAAATATCGTTTAATCACCACGTACCGTTAAATGCGCCCGTCATATCTGCAACGGGTAGCGTTGTATCGTGGAACGCTGTCCCGAACGCCGTATTATATCGCGTTTATCTAAAAAATTTCGAGGGACTAACGGCAGAATACAGCGTAGAGAACGCGACAAGTACCGACATATCCACTATGTGGGAGGGAATGTCAGACGGCGACGTGTACGTTGCAATAACCGCAAATCCCGGTGCAGGTTCGTTTGAATGGGTAAATAGTCCGCGTTCTAATCAGATAACCGTTGTTAAAGCACCAAGTACGGTTATGCTTGAAAAAGGGACGTATAAATGGAAAGACAACGTTACTCTTGCCGATATTTCGCAAGATATAGAATTTACTTCTAATAATACTTCGTATCATATCATAAAAGCAAATGAAGGTCGTTCGGTTATTACTTTTACAGACTCTTATATGGCGGCAGTATACAACAATGGAGCGTGGACAAATACCGCTTATCAAACCATAACCCTTTCCGCTGACCAACAAGTATCTGCTGAATTTTACAAATGGGCTATTACTGACGGAAATTTGGTGAAACAGGCGGCAGGAGAAACGTGGTTGTTGAATGACGTTGTAACGTTGCAAGAACAAACGTTTTCAATCAATTTTAGTTCATTCGGACAAATTTTTAATTCTTTCCGCAGTACAACGACAAGCCTGTTTTATGATCATACGGCGGTATATGCGAAATATGTTCCGAGTGGTAGTCATTGGGAAGACGAAGAATATCGTATCGTAACCTTTACCGCCGCACCCACGGGCAACTTACTAACCTGGTTACGAGCAAACGGGACGAAACAAAGTTAAATATACTATATTTATACACCTGAATATTACCCCGATTCTGTCGGGGTAATTTTTTTTCTAAAAATCTTAAAAAAGTTGCGAAAATTAGTTGACATTATAAGTATATTGTATTATAATATAGACATAAAGTTAAACGAGGTGTTCAAATGAAAGATTTTAACGAAGTAAAAACAAAAAACCCTGTTTGGTTATTCGTGGAATACGAAAACAACGAAACGGCGATATATAGAGCCGACACGCTTAAAATAAACCGTGAAACGGGATTTATTACGATTGAGCGTAAAAACAAATATACGGCAGGAATCGTAATTGATTCCGTACGTAGTGTCGAAATAAAATTTTAATTCGCTCACACTCTCTTTTCTCTCTCCTTACGTCGTACGGGCGGACGATAAACGCCCGAATATATGTCGGACACGTTAGACGGTCACAAACTATTGTGACGGCGCGGCAGCGGCGCAAGTCCGACGCCACACACCGAAAGGTGAATTTATTGTCGGCGGACATAAAACGCGGAGGTGTTCTATATGAACAGTATTTTTATTAGCGGTAGACTAACGCATGACCCCAAAATCATGCAGAGCGAAAGCGGAATCGTCCATACACATTTTAATGTTGCAGTTAACAGACCTACAAGCGGCGACGAACAAATAACGGATTTTTTCGACGTTGTAGCGTGGCGCGGAATCGGCGAAGCGTGCGGAAAATATCTTTGCAAGGGCGATAAAGTTGCGATTCAAGGTAAAATGTTTATTCGTGATTATGAAGCGAAAGACGGTTCGAAGCGTAGAGCGTACGAAATAAGCGCGGATTCTGTAGAGTTTTTTACAGCACCACCCAAAGAAGCGGAAAAACCGAAAACAAACGCGCGTTATGAACAGGAAACCCGCGCCGTAAAATCAAGATACGGTGAAAACGATTTACCGTTTTAAGAGTGCACGCAAGGCGGGATATTATATCCCGCCTTTATGCTATGGAGGTTATTAAAATGTATGATTTTATAAAATGGTTATGGCATAGTCCTAATCCCGTATTTTTTCCGTCCCGTTCGCGGTACATTAAAAATAAAATTAAAAGAGGTCGTAAAAGAAAATGAAAAATAAATATACGCATGCTATTGTTATATTAAACGAATACGATTCGTTTATAAGCGGGTCAATTATTATTATTGTAGTCGATAAACGGGGTAATAGTGTTGGCGAAACATTTAGTTATGACGAAAAAAAACGATTTTTCACAAACGGCGAATTTAACGAAAGGGGCATAAAAGAATACATAAAGACGCAATACAACACGGACGCGGTAATTTTTTATAATGTTGTTAACGGGTGGGTGGAAGAATGAAAGAAAATTTATTTAAAGGTAAGCGTATAGATAATGGCGAGTGGGTGTATGGGTTTTACGCTTTGTTTGCAAGTAATAAAGGCTTAAAGCACGGAATATATACGGGGACTGAAAATGGTTGCGTTATCCCTTACGAAGTTGACCCCGAAACCGTCGGACAGTTTACAGGGTTGACCGATAAAAACGGCAAAAAGATATTCGAGGGCGATATAGTAAAAGAATGGTCGAGCCATTGGAAAACGCCATTGAAAACCGAAGTAAATATTTATGAGGTTGTTTGTGAATATTTAGGTTCGTTACATTTAATTAGAAAAACAGAGTACGGTGAAAACTCAACACCGTTATATCGAAGAAGCATTGTCGAAGTAATCGGCAATATTTACGACAATAAGGAGTTGTTAAAATGAAAACATATATAATATATTATTTCAATGAATACGGAAGCATAAATCAAGCGGAAATAAACGCACGAAACGAGCGCGCCGCGATTGCGTTTTTTCGGCGCGAATACGGAGATTATACAATAAAGGTGATAAAATGAAAAGAAAAACACTATTAAAATATATCGGGTTATCGTGTAAACGGTGGCGGCAGTCAATGGATTTAACCGTTGCGCATATATGTTATGATACGCGCTACACGCCCTCGAACGTGTCATATTTTGAAACGGGAAAGGGTAATAACGCGGTGTTGTTGTTTTGGTACATTGCGCACGGATTCGACCCGCAAAAAGATTTCAGAACAGAAAACCCGCTCGTGAAAATGAGCGCGGCGGAGTTGCTCGCGTTGGTAGGTAAAAACAATGACGAATAAAAAACAAGACGTAAACATTTTATTAAAACTAACACCCGACGATATTAACAAAATGACGTTTAACGAGTTACGGAAAAGCGTTTCGATTTTAGCGTCTGCCGCAAACAAGCGTTTAAAACGTTTAGTGACGTCGGGAGGTGGGCAAATGTCCCCCGCGTATATTATGGCACAAAAACGCGCGTATACAGGAATCGCGGGCGGTAAATTCGGCGTAGCGGGTAAAAGTATCAATCAACTACGAAATGAATATGCCGCGATACGCGCGTTTATGTCGAAAAAAACCTCCACCGTTAAAGGGTTTAAAAAAGTACGCCAAAAATTATTTACACGAATCGGCGGAAAGTTTGAAAACGTCCCCGATCCCGTAGCGGCAGAACGTGAATTTTGGATTACTTATCGAAAATTAGAAGAGTTACACCCCGAATTAGCGTCCATGAGATACGGTAGTGACGAAATTATGCGGGATTTACGGCGCGTTATCGAAAAAGGGGCGCGCGACCCGCTGTCGGTAATGGAAGAAAAAATCAAGGTGGAGTATGAAAAAGAGCAAGCAGAATTTGCGGAGGATTTTTCCGACTTTTGGTAAAATATTTCCGTTATCGGAGTTATCGGAAATTGCGCGGGAGTATCTTTCCGACGTGGTGAAAACAAACAAGAAAATCGAATATATAAATTATCCGTGCGCGTTTGATATTGAAACGTCGTCGTTTTACGAGAACGGAGAAAAACGCGCGATAATGTATGAATGGACGCTCGGTTTAAACGGGGCGATCTTTATCGGTAGAACGTGGGAAGAGTTCGAAACCGCAATTTCCACGCTGTCGGAAACGCTCGGACTATCCAAAGAACGCAGACTTATTATATATATACATAACCTCGCGTTTGAATTTCAGTTTATGCGCAAGTGGTTTTCGTGGGAATCTGTATTTGCGGTTAAAGAACGTAAACCCGTATATGCGTTGTCGCTCGACGGAATCGAATTTCGTTGCAGTTATATATTGTCGGGGTACGGACTCGCGTCGCTCGGTAAACAGTTACGAAAATATCATGTGGAAAAATTAGTCGGTGACCTTGACTATAAATTATTAAGACATTCGGAAACGCCGCTCACAGAAAAAGAGGTCGGATATTGTGTTAACGACGTTTTGGTCGTCATGGCTTATATAGAAGAAAAAATCGAATCCGACGGCAATATAACGCGCATACCGTTAACGAAAACGGGATATGTTCGTAAATATTGCCGCGACGCGTGTATGTATGAGGGGTCGCATAAAAATAATAGTTGGAAATACTTAAATTATCGGCGGTTAATGAATCAATTGACAATCGATTCGGCGGAATACGAGCAGTTAAAAAGGGCGTTTCAAGGCGGTTTTACGCACTCAAACGCGTATTATTCGGGCGAAATTATGCATAATGTTGCGTCGTATGATTTTACAAGCAGTTACCCCGCCGTTATGATTTCGGAGCGTTTTCCCATGTCACACGCCGAAATAATACACCCGAAAAACGAACAAGACTTTCAAAATAATCTCGCGTTATACTGTTGTTTATTCGATATTGAATTTATTGATATTGAGGGAATAACATCATTCGAACACCCGCTTTCGAAATCGCGTTGCCGCGCGTGTGAGGGTGTGACAGAGGATAACGGGCGCGTGGTCGAAGCGAAACGAATACAAACGACGCTGACGGAACAAGATTTTTTTATTATGGAAAAATTTTATCGTTGGCGTAAAATGAGGATCGGGACGTTTAGACGATATAAAAAAGCGTATTTACCCACCGATTTTATAAAATCTATATTGAAACTGTATTCCGATAAAACCACGTTAAAAGGGGTTGAGGGGCGCGAAGAGGATTATTTACGGTCAAAGGAAATGATAAATAGTTGTTACGGTATGTGTGTGACCGATATATGCCGCGACGAAAATATATATTCGGGGTCAAATTGGACGGTAGAACCCGTTAAAATTGACGAAGCAATACAGAAAAACAACGAATCGAAACGGCGATTTCTGTTTTTTCCTTGGGGCGTATGGGTTACGGCATACGCTCGGCGTAATTTATTCAGCGGTATATACGAATTTAAAAATGATTACGTTTATAGCGACACCGATTCCGTAAAAGTTTTGAATCATGAAAAACATTTACAATATATCGACTCGTATAATAAACGAATCACCGAAAAGTTAGAAACCGCGCTTAAATATCATGGATTACCCCTCGAAAGTATACGCCCTAAAACGGTTAACGGTAAAGAAAAACCGCTCGGTGTTTGGGACTTTGAGGGCATATATATACGGTTTAAAACGCTCGGTGCGAAACGTTATTTAATTGAAAAGGAACACGCGCTCGTGATTGACGATAAAGTATACAATATATCGTTAACCGTATCGGGGGTAAATAAAACGTGCGCGATTCCGTATTTATATGAGAATTTCGGAACCGACGGAACGTTCGAACGTTTCAAAGAGGATTTATATATACCCCCCGAACATACGGGAAAAATGACGCATACGTACATCGACGACGAATACGCGGGCATTGTTACCGACTATATGGGCAACGTTGCAAAATACTGCGAATTATCCTCGGTACACCTTGAAAACGCGGATTATTCGTTGTCGCTTGCCGACGCTTACGTCGATTATTTATTAGGCATAAGGGAGTACACAAAATGAAAAAAGCAAAAACAAAATATTATACTACAAAACGAATTGACGAAACACACGCGCGTTACCGTATGATATACGGGGAACGATCGTCGGGTAAAACTTATAGCGTTTTAGAAGGTGGACTCCGTGAATATTTCGAGAGCGGAGAGAAACACCAAACCGCCATTATCAGACGATACGCCGAAGATTTTATAGGGAGTACGTCGGCAAAAACCGCGTACGAAAATTTAATGTGCAACGGCGAGGGAAAAAACGTTGTATACGAATTATCAAAGGGAAAATATGTCGGTATTGAATATTTTTCGGGGGCGTATTACTTCACAGCACAGGACGACGACGGGAATATAAAACGTACAAAAAATATAATCGCGTACGGGTTCGCACTTACCAAAGCAGAACACTATAAAATGGCGGCATTTCCACGAATTACACGAATATTGTTTGACGAATTTATAACGCGAAAACCGTACCTTGTTAATGAATTTATCGATTTCACGTCCGTTTTATCAACGATAATACGAAAACGCGATAATGTCATAATATACATGTGCGCAAATACTGTTAATAAATACGGTTGCCCGTATTTCCGCGAAATGGGTTTATACCGCGCGAAAGAACAGGAACAAGACACCGTTGACGTGTACGACTACGGGAAAAGCGGTTTACGCGTTGCATTGGAATGGACGGAAAACAGCAGCACAAAAACACCGAATCCGTCGGACGTATATTTCGCGTTTGATAATCCGCGTTTACAAATGATTACAACGGGAGCGTGGGAAATTGCGTCCTACCCGCATTGTCCCGTAAAATATGTACCGAACGAAATCAAATTTATATATTTTATTAAATACGACGAACAGTTATTACAATGCGAAATCGTACAACATAACGACGATTTGTTTACGTTCATTCACAGAAAGACGACACCGCTACAAACCCCCGAACGCGATTTGATATTTGATACCGAATACAATTCACGAATAAATTATCGCAGACGAATAACCGAAACATGCGACACCGTGGGTAAGCGCATTATGTGGTTTTATGAACACGAAAAGGTGTTTTACCAAGATAACGACGTCGGAGAGGTTGTCCGCTCGTATCTCGGTTGGTGTCGAACAAAATCCCGTGATTAAATAATATACCCGTGCAAATGTACGGGTTTTATTATTACCA
>ERZ1034855.647-NODE-647-length-12303-cov-8.403494_pt1 | contig 12303 bp, 19 predicted proteins | sample MGYA00520699_ERZ1034855 | MGnify/ENA primary metagenome ERZ1034855 (study PRJEB33766, sample SAMN09781730) | gut metagenome | biome: gut microbiome | host: Homo sapiens | place: Madagascar | study: EMG produced TPA metagenomics assembly of the PRJNA485056 data set...
TCTAATGTGAATATGTTTTCTTTATCAGTAAAGATACCAAATACGATGGGATCTTTTTCTTTACGCTCTATGAATGCTTTTGTTTTCAGAGTTTCCTTTACTGTATAGTCTGTGTAGACAACTACGAATTCATCAAAGATATCCTTGACAGATAGGATTGTCTCGCTTACTTCATCTGGTATCTCACGTTCGTAGTCTTTAAGATAACAGATTTTTATGCTTTTATCTTTCACCTTATCGACGTAAGTCATCAAGTCTTCTTTGTATACGTAGGTAGTAATACCAGTTTCAATTAGCTTGCGTTCCTGGATAATACATGCCATTTGGAAGCCAATACGCTTTAATCCAGCCAGCTGACCTAATTTAGCATATTTATCTGCCAACTGTAAACAAGCATCATAACTCTTATTTAATGCGTTATTTGATATTTTATGTTTTTGTGATTTCAAAATACTGAAATACTCTGCAGGTGTTACTTCATCTGCATTTATCTTCTTTACAGCAATATTTAATGCATCAAGAATAGTCCAAGTATCTTCCTGACATTCTTCCACAATGTTGTCTTCAACACCAGTAGACGCTTCATAATTAATTAAATTATAGTTTTTCCACTCCATTATTATCCCTCCTTATTGGTCGTTAAATGTCTCCATACCTTCAATCTCAGAGAATTCTTGCGCCTCTTCCTCTGCTTTTGCTACACGTTGTGCAACTTCTGCAGGTGATTTAGGACGCTTCTGTGACTTACTCTTCTTTAGTGAAATTGTCCCACCAGAACCAAGAAGAATCTGTAAATTCTGTTCTCGGATATATGATGTGATAGTTTTCTTCCCCTCAAGCAATACTTGAATACCCTCATCATATGTATCCTCGCATACTAGGTCAATATAAAGAGCTGTTCCAACCATACCAATGCGATGTTGTCTATCCTCTGCCTGACTACGCTCTTCAATGCTAGCAGAGTTTTCAAAGAAAATACTACTAACACTCGAAGTTTGACATGTAAAGTCATTACCGCGACACTCAGATTGCAACTGGAGAATAAGCACATCAATATTGCCACTCTTAAACTGCTCCTTTATATACTGCCTTGCAGATGCTGATGAATGACGATCAAGAACTTGCACGTTTAGTTTACATTTATTCCTTTCTTTTCCAGTGAAATACGCTGCAAGTTTTTTAAGTGTATAAGTATGTCTTGCCCATATAATAAACTTTTCTTTGGAATTAGAAATTATATCCCATGCTTCGGCGTACTTTGGACTGTCTAACCAGATATACTCATGGTCATCTGTAAGAATGAATCCTGATGTAATCTGGGTGAACTTTTCCAACAACGCAACCACATACGTCTGTTGATAGTTCCCTGTTCCGTCCTTGGACTGTGCAAGCTGATCCAGAAGACTCGTATACCATTTATACTGATCTTCATTTACAGGAAGTTTTCGTACTTGATATACACGAGCTGGAAGATCAAGGCACTGGTCTTTTGTCCTAGCAAATGCAGCTAAATAACTGCGTGACTTTAGTTCTTCCATATTCTTATACCCAAGAACAATTTTCCCGAATGTCATACTAGCGTAATTTATGTATCTATGAGAAAATACATAGGAGTTTACACCAAATACTGTTGGATCAATTGCACTGAACTGACTGAACAGGTCTAGTGGTGAGTTTACATAAGCCATACCTGTTAACTCAACACCATAGCGGATAGTGTTACAGAGATCAACCGTCTTCTCTGTGCGCTTTGCTTTGGGATTCTTTATTTTTGTTGCCTCATCTAATATAAACATATCATAGTCTAAGGCAACTAAATCATCATATACGTTACCAACAGATTCATAGCTGATTAAAGTCCACGTAAACCCCTCTGCAGTAGATATTTTTTCTATTGCTTTCTCCTTTTGATACGGAGTCCCGACTATAGAAAATACTTCTGCTGAATCCACTAACCTTTTAATCTCTGTTTCCCACTGGTATAGCAAAGACCTTGGTGCAATAACCAGTACTCTGTTTACCCCACCAAAATGCTGTTGTGAATGACGGAGCTTAGCCAACGTTATTGCTGTGTAAGTTTTACCTAACCCCATGTCTAACCAAAGGGCACATTTGTTTATGTAGAGAGCGAATGCAAGCGCCTCCATCTGGTGCTTGTATGGCTTCAGTACGTAATCAATTGTGTCTGGCAAGGTGATCTTTGCTGTCCCCTGTTGAATATCATGTAATCGTGGGTACAGTGATTTCATATGTGTTACCCAGAGCATTGTTTCTGGGTCCTTAGAATTCAACATTCTAGGAATCTTAGTATACAGATCAAAAAATACAGATATGGAAGCCCGCGTTTCCCATAACTTGGTTTTTTTGTTGTATACAAGGTGTCGAAGCACCTTTTTTAATGCATCAACACCTTGTACTCCTAGTTTGAATACTAGTTTTTCTCCGCGTTTAAATAAGGTAGTCATCGAAGATTCTTTCAATCCATGAAAACTTCACACTGTCAACTTCTCTAGGCTGCGGGAGAAAAGTTGCAGCTATTACTTTTGCAAAATAGCTGTCACCAATGCCGGTAATGAGCTTCATGGATTGAGCCTCAACTGCTGGGAGTTTCTTGTCATCTGAATTACTTACGTTAGCAAACTCTAGATACTGTGCTTGTTTGCCAAGCATTACTCTAATGTCAGACCGATGTTCAGATGATAAGTCAGTATATGAGGAAAAATCTATGGTTGCGTATTTATTTAAATATACGGGATATGTATTTCCTATAGCTGCCAAAGACAGTAAGTCTATAGAGTCATCAATATGAAATACAATATTTATTTTTTGTTTATGAAGTCTTAAAAACAATTGCTGTGTAACCCAAGCATCATTCATACAGTCTGCATGTAAATAAGACGTGTCCCAGATAAATGTCTTGAATCCTTGTTTAGCCAAGTGTTCTATATCGCGAGTTGTGGCAATGGACCGTTCCTCCAACTGCATTGCTACTACAGTCTTTGGATTCGGCAACCAAAGTTTCTTAAATCTTTTAACTGCTTTTAATTCCATCATTGTATACCTCCTTATGAACTTATAGATAAATATACTCAAATGTATTTTTTAAACACATTTAAACCAATAAATTTTATGGAAACACCAAAGCAATTTATTCTTCGTAATTTGCATTACATCTGTTTGCGGCTATTTTCAGCATGTTTTCCGCTATTTGTCTCGTCTTGTATACCCAGCCTGCTAAAAGCAGCGCATTGTCGAGCGGAGTGTTTTCCCATTTGTATTGCTTGACTATCCATCTTGCATCATAGAGTGCCGCACCGAAGGTATAATAGCATTCTTTTTCTTTCGGTTTCCAGGGCATCGGTTTTATTGTCAGTTTCCCTTGACACAGCTGCATAAAAATTGTGCTAGGTGCCGGCCAGCTGATGCTGTCTTTTTCTCCGCGCTGGTACAGCTCGTTGTCTTTTTCATCAAAGAAAAAGATTCTGTCGCTGATTTCTTTTCCTTTGCAGATGATTTTGAATTCTTCCTTGCTTTCGAGGCCAAGTTTTTTTATTATGGCCGGAATGATGCTCCCCATGGCTTTCCTCCTTTAAAAAGATAGACAAATATATTCAAATGTATTTTTTAAAACACATACAGGTGAATTTTCCTTCTTCCCGATATCCCCGAGAAGTTCATGCCTTTCTCTGTTATCTCCGCAGGACATTAGCGGAGTTTCTTGGTTATGACTCTTAGAGCAGCAGGCTGATGGTTTACACCCGCAGGTAAGTCTTTAGCTTTTCCCGGTAACGTAGTTCATCCCGCAGACGGCTTTCACTGCACACGGTCACTCGGGCTAGAGATGGCTCTTTAAGCACCTGTATATAAGATTATTGTCCACTTATATACAGATTTGTCTACATTTTTGACTGCTTATTAATTCGTCCTAATCTGTTATTCCTTTTATGTTGTTGTACATACAGTGAAATTCATGGTTATCGTAAGTTATATCAGAAATCACATGGAAGTGACCAAAAAACCATTCCTTGAACTGAATTTGCTTACGTAGGTCTTCTAAGAACTGGCAAGATTGATCCGTCTTCTTTTGACCCCAGAGTCCTGTGTCATATGGTGGAAGCTCTTTTTCAAGTTCAAGTGCTACAGGAGTTGGACAAGTATGTGTGACTATGTAATCCACAGTATTATTGCATTTAGCAAGGTTGTTCATGGCATTGTCATAATCACTCTGACAGATTAACTCTTCTGGCCACCAACTTTCGTTTTCCTTACGAAGATCTTTGTCTACGGATAGTGCACCACCCATAGCTAACAATGTTTTTCCCTGAATATTGAATACCTCTCCCCTCATTAAGTGGTAGCAATATGGTGTTAACTGATGTACACATCCTCCCCACTTTTTGGAGACGGGTAACTCGTTTAATACTTTATGATTCTCATGGTTACCGTCCACAAAAAGAGTAATAAACGGCGCGTCTTCATATATGTACTCGATTGTGTGAAGATCATTAGAGTTTACCTTTAAATGTGCACGTTCTGGGTATCTCCAAATACATCCAAAATCTCCTGCAATTATCAGATAATTCTCCTTGTCGTCTGTTATTCTTGGGATTCTTGCAGAAAGTTTAAAAACTTTATCTGCGTCGTGAAACCCATGAGTATCTCCTGTTAAAAATATCATATACGTGTACCTCCTATATGTACTTTATTATATCAGTTTTTCACCTGAATGTCCACTAGGAAATCATTCCGCCGATTAAAGCCTTATTTCTTGTGTTATATGGGAATGTTAACCAATGATCTACTGGATTCCTTATGTCAGTATGCTTTATCTCAGTGTAAAGTCGAAATATTAATTTCTTTTTTGCTCCCCTATAGCCTACATCTGTATCTCTAATAACCGTCGCCAATACTTCATTTTCCGAATGAGTCGCATGAATAATTGGCACGCAGAGTAACTCTCCATAGGCATTCTTTTGTTTATGAAATTCAATGAACCTCATTGAAACTCCTCCTTAGCACAATAATACTCTTGTTAGTGACAATATAAACTTCATGTTAGAAGTATTGTTTAGTCCTGCCGCCATAAATTCACTTGGTGCATCAGTATCTAACGTGTTGAATACTGCAGACATTCCGCTTGCAGAAACTCCTAGGTAAAGTAAAGCTTGTATATTATTTGTATATAGTTGCCCTGGTGATAACGTTGCAAGAGTTGTTGTACTCTTTTTTATAGTTATTTCCTTAAACATTTATTCCTACCTCCTTTTAGTTAACATAACAAAACTCTACTGTAGAATCCAGATTTAGTTTCATTTGGATCAACATTATCAACATGTATTGTTTCAAATGGATCCCATAAACCTATATAGCAAATCTTAAGTATATTTCTGTTTTTACTATTGCTGTTATTAATAATGCGATTTCCAATATATAAATATGAATTGAATACTATAGTATATATACTACCAGGAAGTAACCCCGGCACTTTTACTTGCTCATCTTTTGTTATTACTAGTTCAAATGCAGTCGATGGTGTGGTTATATTCTTGTAATTCTTGTAACCCATAATTAGTATTCCTCCTGTGTAGACTTGGAAATCCTTACCGCTCCACATCTTTCTGGGGTGTTGAGACACTTATTAGGACAAGGAGTTAAACATTCTTTACAACATCTTTTCTTTACGTCTGACCAAATACACCCAGGGAATGTATATGGACATTTCCAACACAGTTTAGATTTACTTTTTGTAGGCTTTTTACGATCTATGTCACACCCACAGTTAGGCAGTTTTCCTTGAATTACAATTGTTGCTCTGTAAATAGCTTCTCTACCACAGTCACACTTGCATTTACATAGAATACACCCGTTGTCATCTCTCTCTGGTAGTATCTGTAATAAAGTTAAATGTTTAAACTTTTGTCCAATGTATTTTTCATATGGCGAGGGACAGTTCTTACAGGTTGTAATGGAAGCACTAGTAACCTTGCTTAACCTATAGACTACATGATTGCCACAATCGCATAGGCACTCCGCCATAGCTACATGTGGGATGACGTCAAGTCCTGGATCAAATATGTTTACAATTGTAAGATGTCCATATTTCTTTCCTATGTACTCTTTGTATCGTTTAACATTTATTGGTTTTGTTTGCATGGTAATCTCTCCAATTTAAAGGCCCCTAGGGTACTAATCCTAGAGGCCATGATGTTATCTTTTTTGTAGAGTCAACTGCACGGGAGGCAACATAAAGTTACTAAGTTTCCCCTTATTAGTTGCAAGACCACCAAAGTATAATGACCCAGCCAAGAATCCCGGGAAATATTCCAGACATTCTTTACACATGTAATCATTATAGGAATACCCAGTATTGTCTACCTGGAAATCAAGCACTACTTTGTGCAACGGGTTTCCTCGTTGTTTTGGACGTCCGCAGATTCCGCATACTGGTATTTCTGGTTCCTTTGGTCTTCTTGTTCTTCGCTTTGGCTCTGGTTCTTGGATTGGTTCTGCTGTGACTTTTCTTCTAGGCATTTCTTTTTCCTCACCGCCTCTCTTTTTAGCAACGCGCGTTGACGTAAACGTAACGTCTTGTAAAGTCCGGATAAAGGACTTTGTCTATCTAGTACGTAAAGGTCTATTGATTGAATAAATTTTTGGAGTCTTGCCTTGGCTTCCTGCTCTTCAATGATCGTCATTTTAGTATTATAAGGATCACCAAAAAGATTATCCTTATGTCCAGGAGCTCTACGCATTATTCCACGTTCCTCAAGGAAGTAAATGAAATATGCTGTTAACTTTGTCAGACACTGACTACATAATGGTTGAACTGGATATAGTTCTACACCGTTAATCACGAACTTACCATTCCAGTCAGGGAATAACTTGTTCTTGCTGATCTCTCTGTGACCATCCATTATACAATACTCGCGTTTTCCCTGTAACTGATGCAGTGTACTGAGTTCACTTTCAAGCCTACGTAAACGTTTGAATGCACATGTTAAGCATTCTCCGTCGATAGTCTTGATATACACTGTACGCTTCTTACAAGACTTACAGAAAACTATTTTCTTTGGGTCTATATCTTCTATAGGGTAAGCTGGATCGTCTTCTGTAGAGTCAATTCTGGAGCTCTCAGAGGTATCTTCAGAGTCTAGTGTCTCATCTAAAGTACCTAGTTCATCTAAATAATCATCAAGCATATTATTCCCCCTTTAAGTTAGTCAAAACAGTTACCCCATTTTTTCTAAGATGTACTCCTAGGAGGTGATCACCATAGATCAACTTCTTGGTCTGGTGGTCATATAATTGAATGCAAACTGGAGCATCTGATCCATACTCAGACTGAATCTTCTCCAAAATAGATATTAGTTCGCCAACGTCAATCATTGTCAGCCTCCGTTGTTTCGTTTTTAACGTAGTCTTTACACCATTTTCTTATCCCAGCTGTGTTTACAATGGTTGTTTTACCTCTCTTGTTGCATCCCATGTGAAGATAATTGCTGTAAGTTACCTTCTTAGTTCTTGGATCAACTAGTTGCACGCATATATGAGTGTCAGAATCACATATTGATTGAATCTCTTCTAATATTCGTATTAGTTGTTCAATGCTAATCATCTGCACCATCCGCCATTTCTTCCTTGTATTTTCTATAGCACTCTCTGCACCACTGTTTGCCCCCAACTTTAACAATTGGAACTTGATCGTCGTCTTTGTACATCAACTGACGTCCGCAGGAGTCACATTTAAATACGTTTAGCCTTTGTTCAATGTGAGCTACTGGTTCTCCTACGTTTGTCATGTTTACCTTAGAGTTATAATATCCGCATCCTAATGCTTCTGGGCATCCGTGCAAATACATGCATTTGGGCACTAATAATTCTCCCCAGAAAGGTTCAATTTTTATAATTTGTTTTACCATTCGTTGTACTACACCACGAATCTCCCATTGTGCTTTGGAGCATAAGCGTTCATGACATAGATGGATTAGTGCCTCTGGAGTTAACGCAATATTAATACTAGTTTCAAGTCCCTGTGGAAGTAAATACCTGGAATCACTTGTAGAGATGCCACGTTCGCGCAGCTTTGTGTAGATTTGTTGGCCCTTGGTGAATAGATCCTGTATTTCACGTTCTAACTCAGGTTCATTGCTGCAAACTCCCTGAACTGTATATGGTAATACAACCTTGCTGTTAGCCTCTTGGTAAACATTGCTAGCCTGATTAATAGCAACGCCAACGTGGTGTCTTACGAGTTGATGAGAGCATACTCTAGAAATGCCTGTGATTTGGAAATGCCACATGATTCCTCTGCAAGTGCTAAAGTGACCTTGTCTCATACAAGATTTACCAATTTTAATGAGTTGCTCACGACTAGGCAACTCTCCGTTTTTGCAGATTGAGGCGAACTGCCCAATCTTTTCTAAACTATACTTTACTACTAAATCGTTCATTAACTTAACATTCATTTTTCTTCCTCCTTTTATAAAAAGCGGCGGCGTGGGAATTCTTGGATTTTACGCAGGCCTGTTTCATCAGTCCATAACAATAATGGGCCTACCGTTGCCAAGTCCGCAACCTACTGCCATTCGGCAACCCAGCCGCCGTGTCCCATGGGTTAATTAAGAATGAGATAACACCAGCGTATTACTGATTCTTCTCCACATACATGTGAGGCATTACTTTGTTTACAGATTCCATTGCCCTGTCTAAAACCAATAAAAATACTTTTTTCGTCATACTGGTTAATTTCAAAAATACAAGTTTCATATTCTCTAGGAACAACATCTTGTTCATGCCATTTACTACAAATAGGTCTAGTTTCCATAATTTAACCTCCAAGTAAAACATTATTGTTTGCTGAATTTGTACCAGCGTACTTGCTGTAAAGGAATTCTACGTTCGTCGTTGTCAAGCTTAATGTATAACAAGTAAGCGCCAGCTCTGACTTCTTTTGCTTCAAATGTTTCGATATATCCGTCCCACCAGCGCACTGTTACAGTGCACTTATCTTGTTAAATAGTCATTTTTATTCCTCCTTTGCCATATGTAGCCTTCCTTGTCTCTTATTTTATATGAGTTTAGTCTCTGCTGTAACTATTTTAGCACATATAATACAAAATGTACACTAATGGTCGTCCAGTATATATATTGGCCATATAGTATGATAAAAGTATACCATGAATGTCTTTATACTCTGTAACCCTAGATTTCTTGCGTGCATCTGCATACATAATATCCTCTCCTTGCCTCTCATTTTATATTAATTTAAGCTCTGCTGCAGCTATTTTAGCACATAAAATGCCGTATGTCCAGCAGCTCTTCATTAATTAGAGCATATACATAATTTGATGACAGTAGACCCATTATGTCTTCATACTCTGTAACCCTAGATTTCTTATCTTCGTATGCAGGCATAATATTCCCTCCTTAAAACTAACTTAATAATATTGCTAATGGTAGAACCTTTTCAATATCATTGTATAGGGATCCTTTTTCATGAAAAACTGTATGGATATAACAAAAATTATTGCAACAAATTTCTGCTGTTACACGCCTGTGATAATACCAGTTTATACCCCATAATGGTGTCAGGTAATATACGTCGGTTAGAATCCATGAGCAATTATCTTTCTTCATAATAGTCCTCCCTTAAGTATTAGCAGAGAAATGGATAAATTGGAAATACTGGAAAGACTATATTTAATGCAACTACTAGGCGGCAGAATTGTCGACTTAAAGGCAACTCGCTAGTGTTACCCTTAAATGTATCAATGTCTGGCATTCCCAATACAAGTTTACTGCTGCCTTTAATTTCGTAGTGATTATTAATATAATACAATAAGGATTCTTGTGAAATTTGAGTATCCATTGTTACCTCTTTCTTATTGGTGTATCTTCAATAATCATAACTAAACAGTATACCCCGATTGCTAACATTATGATGATAGCTAATAATGTTGCTGCAAAACTGTACATAATGTAGAATCATCTCCTTTGCATTTAAAAAATGGGGGTAGATAGTAATGTATAATACTACTACCTACTCCCAAACTAGAGCACTCTCCAAGGATTGGATTGTAGGCGACTAGAATATTCTAGCCGCCGGCAACCATTAAAGGCCCCATTTAAAGGTAGATAAGAGCTGCGTTGCAAGATCTACTGTATCTTTACTGACACAGATAAACATATCTTGTCTAACGTCCTTTCCTACCTTTACCTGCAGGTCGATTACGTTTCCCAGGAACTGGTCGCGCAGTGGTATACCTGCTTGCGGTTGGGCTGATTGCTGTACCTTGGAGTCCTCCGTTTCCATATGTGCCCTCCTTTCTTTTTATGAGCTGTGTATAAAGGTAGTCGGAGTAAGACTCCGACGGATCTTGCTGTAATCTGTTAGCATAGATCCTCATTGCTTCTACATACGGAGGAATGTAGGGGTTTAATTTCCCTTTTAGTACAGCTCGTTCAGCGTCCCAGTCTAAGACAGTATGCATGTTTTTTCTCTCTAAGTCTTTATATGCTAGCACGTAGTTTGCTAAGAGTGCCGTTGCATACTTGCCTAAAGACGATGTCCGCTGAATCTCCAATGCGAGGTTTATCTCCTCAGACATTGTGAGAGTGTTATGATAACCGTTGACTCCATCAAATACAGATACGTTTTGGGGAAGCCAAGAATCGGTTATAACTGAGTAATGGTACAACCTAAGATACATCTTTTCTTCATATGCTACATTTATTGCACATACGGTGGCAGAAATAAGTCCACTGAGAAATAAGAAGACACCTGAAAATCCTGCGTCTTTCCATTTGCGAAATTTCTCTCGTATTGTAGCTTCCATGAATTTAGTATCTCTAGGATCATAAATGGATACTGAGTCAAAAAGTGTATCCTTTACATATTCTGGGTAGGGATGACGATTATTGAAAACCATTGAATATTTAATTAGTCCCATTAGTATCACTCTCCCCAGACTTATCTTGTTTTAGTACTTCCAGCATATATTTACGCCAAATCTTGTTCTTTCTAACGTCTGCTACTCGGATATCTTGATACGCTTCTGTTATTGGACCCTTTAGAGCATCAACGATTACCTGAAGCCGAGACATTGCAATAGATATGTCTTTGTATCTAACACATGCCATGTTTTGTAGAACTTTTGAATCGCAGAATCTGACATGTGGTGATGATATATACTTTAGGAACACCGGGAGTACAGAGTTGATAGTAGATAGTGAAGAACTCATATCATTAATTATTTGATACAGCTTTGCTAAATGTAACAATTGACTTATATATTTGGTGTAAAGTAAATCTCTTAGTGGCTTTTGTTTTACAGGATTCCATATTATACTCCTTGAATTATCAGAGATTGTTTCGTAGAGGGAATCTAGTGATGTAGATAATGCATATAACCCATGCAACTCTCTTGGTAGACTGTTAAATTTTGGAACAAGGGATAGTAAATCAGAGTTACATGGAAATGCACGTTTTAATGCGTCTGTAATACTACCTACTTTTAACTGCTCTTTATAGATATAAAAGCAATCGTCATCTGTAAAGCATTCGTCATCCAGAATTATTGGTGCACCGTGTATTCCATTGGGGTAGTCTAATATTTGCTCCATGTTGGCTATAAATACTGTGTTTAAGTTACATATGTAGTGTATCTTACGAACAACGTCTATATCTATTAACTTGATGCGTTTGTCGTCGAATGTAGTAGCATAGATAACGTCGTTTTCTTTGCTAAGATAGCTGCGTTTATTTAGCAAATACATTAGATTTTTTGTAGGCTCAGAACAGCAAACAGATATGTTCTTAATATTTATTTGCTTTATTTTTCTATCTGGTAACTTAAAAGACATCAAGACGTGAGAACTATAGGTATCAACCTCAATTAAACTATTATCCTGGTTATGCCATAATGCACAGCATTTTAAAGGACCTTTATATCGTCTTAGATATTTTTTCCTACGTACCCCTGGTTCATTATTGTATTGGACGTGTAGTGTCCACGTCCTAAGGGATTTACACATTGCAACCTCTCCTTTCTTTACTAAAAGAATAACACTTTATGCCCGCACTGTCAATAAAATTTCGAGTGACATAGTGCCCCTAATATACTTATACCATTTTTTTATAGGGTATATTTTTCAGAAAATACAGATTAACGGTTACACCTTTCTACACCTTTCTACACTTGTTTTTTGAAAAAGTGTAACCGCTGAAAGCCTTGTGTAGCAAGGGTTTTAGCTTCTGTAGTAGTAGTAGTTACACTTTCTACACTAAAATATATATATTATATG
>ERZ1034855.649-NODE-649-length-12281-cov-8.091608_pt1 | contig 12281 bp, 7 predicted proteins | sample MGYA00520699_ERZ1034855 | MGnify/ENA primary metagenome ERZ1034855 (study PRJEB33766, sample SAMN09781730) | gut metagenome | biome: gut microbiome | host: Homo sapiens | place: Madagascar | study: EMG produced TPA metagenomics assembly of the PRJNA485056 data set...
TTTTTAGTACGGAGTTGTTAAGACATACAGCTCCTTTTTTTAAAATTATGTTAGTGATATTTCTGTTCTTTTTAGTATAAATCGCCAATAATCATTGATTTATATGTCGAAATGTGTTATATTATAATAGTATAATTATATTTGCCAAAGTGATATAATGCTTAAAATGTAATACGAGGGAGGGCTGACAATGATTTTAGATAAAAAGCAGATGACTGAGGAAGACATAAAGCTACAATATATAACTCCTGCAGTACAAGCAAAATGGGGACTCGACCGTATTACGATGGAAACCAAAATAACAGACGGTCGCATCAATCTGAAAGGAAATATTGTAACCCGTGAAAAACCAAAGAAGGCTGATTATGTTCTTTACTTAACAAAAAATAAACCTATTGCGATTGTTGAAGCCAAAGATAATAATCATTTTATATCTTACGGTTTGCAGCAAGCGATTACCTATGCCAAAATGCAGGATATTCCGTTTGCATACAGTTCAAACGGTGACGGATTTCAGGAACACGACCTTCTGACCGGTTTGGAACGCACACTGTCTATGGACGAATTTCCGACTGTGGATGAACTTGCTGCCAGATGGGAAAGCGAAACAAACGGCGGCAAAGGCATATCTGATAACGAAAGAAAAATAATCAATCAGCCTTACTACTCAAGCCAGAACACATATGATCCGAGATATTATCAGCGTAACGCTATTAACCGTACCGTTGAAGCAATCGCAAACGGACAAGAGCGTTTACTGCTCGTTATGGCAACGGGTACAGGCAAAACCTATACGGCATTTCAGATTGTTTACCGCCTTTTAAAAAGCGGACTCAAAAAGAAAGTTCTGTATTTGGCTGACCGCAATATTCTCGTGGATCAGTCGATTCAGCAGGATTTCTCTCCTCTTGAAAAAGTAATACATAAGATAAATTTTGCAAAAGACGATCCCGTTACCATAACTTCTCACGAGGTATATTTTTCTCTTTATCAACAGCTTGTAGGCAACGAAGAAAACGAAGATGAAGAAAGAGGTGAAGAAACAGTTGCTCGATTTGCAAAGTTATTTAATCAGGATTTCTTTGACCTAATTATTGTTGATGAGTGCCATCGAGGTTCTGCAAAAAAGGACAGCAACTGGCGCAAAATTCTTGATTATTTCTCCTCTGCTACACAAATCGGTATGACTGCAACTCCGAAGGAAACCAAATATATTTCAAACATTGATTACTTTGGAGAGCCTGTATATACATACAGTTTGCGAGAGGGTATTGAAGACGGCTTTCTTGCTCCGTTCAGGGTTATAAATATAACAACCGACATTTCAGACGGCTGGCGGCCTTACAAGGGACAGCTTGATAAATTTGGAAATGAAATTGAAGATCGCATTTATACTAACAGCGACTTTGATTACAATATTATTCTTGAAGACCGCACATACGAGGTTGCAAGGGAGATAACCGAATATCTCAAGAGTACCGACAGAATGCAGAAAACCATCGTATTTTGTGCTACTGAAGATCACGCAGAGCGTATGCGTATTGCGCTGAATAATCTCAACGCCGATATGGTCAAAGAAAATCCCGACTATGTTGTCCGTATCACAGGCTCCGATACTTACGGCAAAAGCAAGCTTGACTACTTTATTTCCGTATCTGCACCCTATCCGGTAATTGCAACAACCTCAAAGCTTCTTTCCACAGGAGCGGATTGCAAGATGACAAAGCTGATTGTTCTCGATGAAATGATTAACTCTATGACAGAATTCAAGCAGATAATCGGTCGTGGCACTCGTCTGCGTGAAAAGGAAGGTAAAAATCATTTTGTGGTAATGGACTTCCGCAATGTGACAAGACTGTTTTCCGATCCCGATTGGGACGGCCCTATTGAGATTGTAGAAGGCTTTGACCCTAATCACAAGCCGATACCGAAACCCGATACACCAGGTAATGGCGGTGATTCTGTTTCGCCACCCCCTACTGTTGACAAATATGTTGTTGATGAAAACGGATGTGATGTTCATATCATCGGAAAGCGGGTGGAAGTTTATGACGCCCTGGGCAAGCTTCTCCGTCAGGAAAGCATTGTTGACTATACAAAGTCTAATATTCTCGGCAAATATGCTTCTCTTGACAACTTTATTTCAAAGTGGACTTCCGAAGAAAAGAAAGAAGCTATTCGGGAACTGTTGAAAGAACAAGGCATAGACCTTGAGCAAATGAAAGCGGAGCAAGGTATGACCGATGTGGATGATTTTGACTTCATTTGCCATGTCGCCTTTAATCAAAAGCCGCTTACACGCAAAGAGCGTGCGAATAATGTAAAAAAGCGTGATTTTCTGAGCAAATACAGCGGTGTTGCAAGAGAAGTGCTGGAAGCCCTCCTCGATAAATATATGAACACAGGTATTTACGAAATTGAGAAAACCGAGATTTTACAGCTTGATCCGTTTAAGAAATTCGGAAAGCCCTCAAAAATCGCCACCTATTTCGGCGGAAAAGCAGGCTACATTCAAGCTGTAAAAGCATTGGAAGAAGAACTATATAAGGCAGGTTAATTTTAATGAGCAATCTATCGGGATTTGTAAAAAGACTTCGTGACATTATGCGCAATGACGCAGGTATCAACGGTGATGCCCAGCGTATTGAGCAGATTGCATGGATGCTCTTTTTAAAAGTATATGACGCAAAAGAACAGGACTGGGATATGGATGAAGAAAACTATGTATCCATCATTCCCGAAGAATGTCGTTGGTCAGCTTGGGCGGCAGACGACCGTTCCGGCTCTGCCATGACTGGAGATACATTACTTAATTTTGTAAACAACACGCTGTTTCCGACTCTCAAAAATCTGCCTGTTACCGCATCTGCTCCCATAAAAAAGGCTATTGTGCAAACCACCTTTGCCGACGCAAACAACTATATGAAAGACGGTGTATTACTCCGTCAGGTTATCAATGTCATTGATGAACTGGATCTCAGCGATTATGAGGAAAGCCACGCTTTCGGCGAGATTTATGAATCCATTCTGAAAGAACTGCAAAGCGCTGGTTCTGCCGGTGAATTTTACACACCCCGTGCTGTAACCGATTTTATGTCAAAGATGATTCAGCCGAAAATCGGCGAAAAAATGGCGGATTTTGCCTGCGGCACCGGCGGATTTATCACAAGCTGGCTGAAAGAACTGGACAAGCAAGTCACAACCACCGAGGATAAAGAAAAATACAATAATTCTATCTACGGTATCGAGAAAAAGCAGTTTCCGTATATGCTCTGCATTACAAATATGCTTTTGCACGATCTTGATGTTCCGCAGGTTTTCCACTCGAACTCCTTGCTCCACGATGTATTGGACTACACCGAGGACGATCAGTTTGACGTTATTCTGATGAATCCTCCTTACGGCGGCTCGGAAAAGGCAGAAGTAAAAAATCATTTTCCCTCTGACCTTGCAAGCAGTGAAACCGCCGACCTCTTTATGTCGGTGATTATGTACCGCCTTAAAAAGAACGGTCGTGCCGCTGTTATCCTGCCTGACGGCTTTCTGTTCGGCACAGATAATGCGAAGATAAATATTAAAAAGAAACTGCTATCCGAATTTAATCTGCATACCGTTGTGCGTATGCCGAGCAGTGTTTTTGCTCCATATACATCTATCACTACCAACATTCTGTTTTTTGACCGCACCAAGCCTACCGAAGAAACCTGGTTTTACCGTCTTGATATGCCCGAGGGATATAAGCATTTCTCAAAAACCAAACCGATGAAGCTGGAGCATTTTGAGCCTGTTATCAAGTGGTGGAACAACCGTCAGGAAATCAGCATAGACGGTTTTGACAAAGCTAAAAAATATACTGCTTACAAAACAGAAAATGGTGATATTGAGTTAAGAGATTCTAATGGTTTAGCAATTACGAATTATAACCTTGACCTTTGTGGTTATCCCCATATTGAAGAAGAACTACTTGATCCAATGGATCTTATTCAGCGTTATCAGGAGGAACGGGCGTCGCTGAACGCAGAAATTGACCGTGTGCTGGCTGACATAACCGCCATTCTCGGAGGTGGTCGGGAATGACACCGCAGGAATTGAAAGCGAGTATTTTACAATTGGCTATTCAGGGAAAGTTGGTAGAACAACGCCCAGAAGAAGGCTCAGGCGAAGAACTGTATAAGCAGATTCAGGCAGAAAAGCAGAAACTTATTAAAGCGGGCAAAATCAAAAAAGGAAAGCCCTTGCCGGAGATTACGGAGAATGAAATTCCGTTTGATATTCCTGTAGATTGGATATGGATTAAGCTCGGTGAGATAGTGTCTGTCTTAGGCGGCAAACGAATTCCAGCGGGCAGAACGCTAACAGCAGACAACACAGGATATAAATATATCCGTGTTTCTGACATGAAGAACGGTAGCGTGTTGGCAGATAATCTGCTATACGTTCCGACCGACATATATCCGTCTATTTCCCGCTATGTAATACACAAAGAGGATGTGTATATTACAGTTGCAGGAACGATAGGCAGAGTTGGAAAAATTCCTCCGGAAATCGATGGAGCCAATCTTACAGAAAACGCAGATAGACTTGTTTTTTCCATTATCGATCAAGATTGGCTGATAAAGTGTTTGGAGTCGTCTTTGGTACAACAGCAAATTATAGACGCAACAACCAAGGTTGGACAGCCAAAACTGGCAATTAAAAGGATTCAAGAACTTTTGATTCCGCTCCCACCCCTTACCGAGCAAAAGCGCATTGTAGCGAAGATTGAGGAACTGTTGCCGTATATTGACCGCTATGAAAAGGCATGGAACAGGCTGGAGGACTTAAACAAGCGTTTCCCTGCGGATATGCAGAAATCAATTCTTCAAATGGCTATTCAGGGAAAACTGGTTGAACAGCGCCCCGAAGAAGGCACCGCCGAAGAACTGTATAAGCAGATTCAGGCAGAAAAGCAGAAACTTATTAAAGCGGGCAAAATCAAAAAAGAAAAACCCCTGCCGGAAATTACAGAGGATGAGATTCCGTTTGATATTCCGGAGAGCTGGAAGTGGGTGCGTGTTGCGCAAATTGTTACACTCAACCCTAAAAATGATATAGATAACAATATTGATACTTCGTTTGTTCCTATGTCCTGTGTGTCAGATGGATTTAGGAATACTCATACTTTTGAAGTTAAAAAATGGGGAGCAATAAAAAAGGGCTTTACACATTTTGCTAATGGAGATATTGGCATAGCAAAAATCACACCGTGCTTTCAAAATAGAAAATCAGTTGTGTTTCGAGATTTGATTAACGGATATGGAGCAGGAACAACAGAATTATCGATTGTTAGAGTTATCAACAATACTGTTCTTAGAGAGTACTTGCTGTGGTTCTTTAAAACTGAATACTTTATTGCCAACGGTGTCAAGTCATTCACTGGAACAGCTGGTCAGCAGCGTATCCATAAGGACTATTTAGCAACCAGTTTACTACCTCTCCCACACCTTGCCGAGCAAAAGCGCATCGTTGCCAAGCTGGAAGAAATCCTGCCGTTGTGTGAAAGGTTGAAATAATGGATAAAAAATGGTTTGAAATATTCGCAGACAGAGCCAAATGGGATGATCTTGTACAAACGTATATCAAAACAGGAATTGCACCCGGGAAATTGCCTTTTTCACATTTATCAGATTTGTGGGATTATTTCAAGTTTTGCATACTGACTGACAATCGATTTTTCTTCGATCACCCACTGCTGGATGTAGTAAAAGCTAAAGTCGGTGAACACGTAATCACACTACCTGCCAACACAACTCTTTTTAGAGCCAGAATTGATACTAACGATTCATTGGGTGATCGGGCTCGCAATTTAATGCAGGTTGATATTTTAACCGAGTTGAAGGAAAAGGAAACAGTTCCAGGAAAAGCCGAAGTCGACAAAATGATTGCAAGGTTTACAGGAGTTGACGGGTATGATGCCTACCGAGAGCAGCACCAATGTGGTTTTGAGGGGTTTTCGGCAGACGAATGCATGTGCCCGCCGCCGCACAAAGTATCTCATGGGAGATGCAATCTTCCCAATTCACCACATTTATATGCTGCAGCAGACATCCACACAGCCATAGCAGAAACGCGTCCGTATATTCGTGACACGATCAGTGTTGCGTCGCTTTGCTGCAAAAAAATCTTAGGATCATTTTCGGGATTGGTTCTATATGGCCATGAGCTCGGAATTTTCGGCTATCAACAAGGGAAAGGAAAACGATTATTTTGCAACACAGTATCTGTCTATGTTAGTAAAGAGCATGGGATATGATGGGCTAAGGTTTAAAAGTTCCTTGGTTATCGATGGCATAAACTATGTTATTTTTGACGAAACAGCATGTAAACCGATTTCATCAAAGTTATATACTGTTGTACAAGCTCGTTACGATGTACTTCCTGTGTCCATCGATTCACATCTTAAAGATTCGGCTGGTTCAGATATAGATAATCCGCCCTTGTCTCGTTGAATTCATAATCTAATTTGAAAAAATCTGGTTTCTATGCGGCAAAAAACAAAAGAAGATAAACCACCTTGAAACACAAGCAACCCTTTTGTTTCAAGGAAAATCTGAATTAAACAGGAGGTTATATTATGGCTTCATTACTGTCTAAACTAAGTGGTGCATCAAAGCCTGCACCTATTGAACCTAGAGAGATATTTATGGCGTTGCCACAAAAAGATAAAAGATATGAGTATCCTAGAGATGTTCAATCCGAAGTATGGAAAAAATGGTTTGATGTTAGGAATAATAAAAACTGTATTATTAAAATGAATACTGGAAGTGGAAAAACCGTTGTAGGTTTGATGATTTTACAAAGCTGTCTAAACGAAAGGAAAGGCCCCGCTGTATACGTAGTGCCAGACAATTACTTAGTGGCTCAAGTTTGCGAAGAAGCTAAAAAATTAGGGATACTGGCAGTAACAGATAGAGATGATTATTCCTACACAGAAAATAAAGCTATATTAGTTACTACTATTTTTTCTTTGATTAATGGTCACAGTGTTTTTGGAATGAGGCAAACAAATAATTATCCAATTGGTAGCATTTTAATGGATGATGTTCATGCATGTCTTGATACAATCACAACACAATTTTCTATTAGAATACCTTCAAACCACGAGCTTTATAAAGAAGTGATTGATTTGTTTGCTGAACAGTGGAAGAGCTATAATAGCAGTTCTTATATTAACATCGTAGAAAATTGCGATCCTGCTAAGAATGCCATTATTCCTTTTTGGATGTGGCAAGAAAAGCAGACTGAAGTTTACACTTTACTTTCTAAATACAACACCAATGAGGAAAAGAATCATTGTATTTATTTTAATCTTCCGCTTCTTGATGAATCCCTTGCAACATGTGATTGCTTTGTAACGGCACGTGGTATTGAAATTATACCTGAGTGCATCTCTATCTCAAAGATTAAAAGCTTTGTAAGTGCTCAAAGAAGGATTTTTATGAGTGCCACTCTTTCTGATGACAGTGTTTTTGTTTCAGCCATTGGACTACACAAAGAGGATGTTCGCAGTATTATATCACCAGATAACGCAAATGATATCGGTGATAGGCTCATTCTTTTTCCAAGACATCTAAATAGCGAAATAACAAATGACGACATCAAAAATAAGGTTCTTGCTGTTGCCCAGAATTACAATGTTGTTGTGATTGTTCCTTCGTTTGAGAAAGCAAGATATTGGGATCCCAAAGGCCTTAGAACCATAACCAAAGATAACATTGAGAGAGCAGTATACGAATTAAAAGAAAAGCATATTGGGCTTTTTGTTTTTGTAAATAGATACGACGGGATCGATTTGCCAGACGATGCGTGCAGAATGCTAGTGATTGATGGTTTACCACCTTTGAGGAACGAGAAAGATAAATACATTCAAAGTGTGGATCCTGCTAGTAATATTCTTATAAGAGAACAGATACAGAGAATAGAACAGGGAATGGGACGAGGAGTAAGATCAAACAGCGATTCCTGCTGTATTGTACTAATGGGAGATAATCTTGCTGATGTTCTGCTGCGAAATAACGGAATATCATTCTTTAGCAACGCTACAAAAGAACAATATAATTTATCAAAAGATTTATGGGACTTGTTAAAACAGGAAAATCCAAAACCTAGCGTTGACGATGTGTTTGAATTGGCTGATTTTTCACTTAATATAGAAGTGGAATGGATTCAAAAGAGCAAAGAACGTTTATCAACCGTTATGTATACTGCTGAACCGCAATTTGACAATAATGCATTGGCATTGCGAAATGCTTATGATTTATCAATGGTATTGCAATGGCAAAAGGCGATAACTTCCCTCGATCAAGCAATAAATTGCGAAGTACAAGACACAACAAAAGGATATTTACTACAAATAAAAGCAAAATTCACAAACTTTATTGACAGAGCCCAGGCACAGCAGGTTTTACTGGCAGGAAGATCTATGAATATGAGTACACTTGCTCCTATTAGCGGTATTAGGTACGATAAGTCCATTAACAACATCAAGCAAGCTAAAGCAATATGCGAATATATAGTTAAAAACCAAATTACACAAAATGACTATGTAATCCATGCCAATGCAATAGAATCATCACTTTTATTTTCTCCAGATGCTGATGAGTTTGAAAGTGCATTACAGTCCATTGGAAAACTCATTGGATTTATTTCAACTCGCCCAGAGAAGGAAACTTACGGAGAAGGGCCAGATAATCTTTGGGCAACTGGTAACAACAAATATTTTGTAATTGAATGTAAAAGTGCTGCTGTTTCAGATACAATATCAAAGGATTATTGTAATCAACTAGGAGGAGCTATTAGATGGTTTTCCAATGAATATGGTGAGGCATATACAGCAACACCAATAATGGTACATAGATCAACAATTATCGATCGGCAAGCAACCGCTGTTCCTAATATGATGATTATTACTCCCGATAAGCTTGAGTTGTTTAAAAGGAATATAAACGAATTTGTAATTGCCGCATCTCAAAATGATAATTGGCTAGATGAAAGCAAAATTAATAATCTATTAATTCAATACAAATTGAGAAGCAATGATATCCTCAATAATTACATGCTAACTTTCCGTGAGTGTTAAGTCTCATAGATTTCAGAATAGGATGACATAAATCAGTTGTTTTGTTTATTTTATAGACGCAGATTGTAAAATGAAGATGAAACAATAAAAAAGAATATCCATAGAAACGATTTCGTAGTAGAATTAAGTTACCACAACAAAAATTCGAAAGGAAACCGTCACTATGGATACACTTAATTTTACACCAACACACAAGAAAGGTCAACACTTAACAAGAGAAGAACGATACTATATATCAATCAGGCTTAATATAGACCATTGGTCGATTTACAAAATCGCTAAAGAACTTCATCGTCCGTACAACACAATCAATAAAGAGGTACAGTGTGGAACTGTGTATTTGTATAACGGCAAAGTCAAAAGGTATAAGCCTGATATAGCTGAACAGAAATACAAAGACAATAGAGTAAACAGTAAAAGGAATTACCGTTGCCTTGAATGTGTTGAATTTCTCAATTATGTAGTCGAAATGTTTACCGAAAAAGGTTGGTCGTTAGACGCCAGTGTCGGATATGCCAAAGAAAACAATCTGTTTTCTTCTGATAAAATGGTATGTACCAAAACTCTTTACAACTACGTGGATTTAGGATTACTGACAATCAAAAACATAGATTTACCGGAAAAGCTTAAGCGAAACACCAAATCTTCGAACGCACGAAAAAGCAGGAGAATACTGGGTAAAAGCATTGAAGAACGTCCTGAAACAGTAAATTCAAGAGAAGAATTCGGTCACTGGGAAATAGACAGTGTACTTGGCAAAAAGAAAGATACAGAACCGGCTATAATGACAATAGTCGAAAGACAAACACAAATGTCATTGTGGATAAAGGTAAAGGATCACTCTTCGTTGGCTATTGATGAAGCCTTACAGAATTTAATAAATCAATTTGGAAATAAGAAGTCTGAAGTGTTTAAAAGTATCACAGGCGACAATGGTTCTGAGTTTGCCAATCTATCTAAAATAGAGAATAACGGAACATCTGTGTACTTTACCCATCCATACACATCATGTGAAAAAGGAACTAATGAATGTCATAATAAAATGTTAAGACGATTTATTCCTAAAGGAAAGAGTATGAGTGATTATAAGACGGAAGACATACTGTTCTTTTCAGATGTAATCAATGGACTGCCAAGAAAAATTCTTAACTATCACACACCTGAGGAGCTGTTTGAAACTCAGTTAGATAGAATATATGCTACTTAAATATTTGATACAACATTCCTTGCTGCGGTGACTTACAAATATCTACAATGAACATGATATTCTTAAAAAATTGTTTCAACTTGCTATTGCAATTTGCGTTTATTTTATAGATTTCCCAAAATATACCTAAAATATATTTATGGACTTTTATTTGTACTTGCAAGCAAAAATACCAAGAAACACATAAGGGGGTAATTATCAGCAAATGAACGAAATCAAAATTGGTTCTTTTATTGAGTATTTATCATACGTTGAAAAGAACTATAATCGAGATTTTATTTTTCGAGGATTGAACAATTTAGATTATTCATTAGTCCCTAAAATAGGGCGCGAAGCATATGTTGCGAAGTGTAATCCTGATTTTGTAGTTGACGAGCTACAAGATTTAGAAGAGCAAATTATGCATGATTTTATAAAAATGTCAATTCCCCATATGGATTTAAGAAATATAAGCGCTTGGGATCAATGGACTATCGGACAGCATCATGGCTTACCCACAAGATTTTTGGATTGGACAGAAAATCCTCTTATTGCAGCATATTTTGCTACTGAGAATTATAATAACAATGATGTTGCCATATATGTTGTAAATAAAACACAATTTAATTCTAATACGGACGAGGATTTAGATGTCTTTTCCTTGTCCGATAAAGATGAAGTGGTTCTCTACTCGCCAAGCTATATACATCCTAGAATTATCGCTCAAAAAGGAGTATTCACTGTACATAAAAATCTCACCATCCCATTAGATCAAACCAAGATCAACGGTGTGCTGTGTGTTGTTGACAAATTAATTATCCCTCATACTGTTGTAACAGATTTCGTCAATGATTTAGATTGGTTTGGTATCAATCGTTCCTTTATTTACCCTGGTCTTGATGGTTTAGCATACCATTTAGATAATAAAGCAAAAGGAGGAATTTAGTAATATGTATGTTCCCATATTAAAAAATCGAACAGTAGAAATGACTGTACTTTCACTGCTTGCAAGTGTTGGCGTTTTTGATAATACTAATGTTTTGCCACTTGTTGAATTAATTCAAGAAAAAACTCGAACAAATAACAAAAATACTATTATTGATGATTTAGCTGAGATACTAAATGAGACTCCTCGAATGTCAATTATGATAGACTTTTTCAAGTCAACTAAACTCAATAACACTACGGATGCGATAAGAAATTATGTAACACAATCAACTAGGCAATCGGAGTTTTGTATTGAAGAAATGCTCAAACTTAAGCAATATCCAACAAGAATAATACCAGTAATTTCTTATTTAAGTGAAAATGTTTCTTTAGAAAGAATATCACATGAATCATCCGAGTATAGAAAAACTTTTTCTCGAATAGCGTTTCGTATAAAGACACAGGATTTTGAACACATATTTTCTTTCATTGAAAATATAATAAGTGAAAATGATCTGTTGATTTTAGATATTGAATCTTCTTCTCACTCAAATCCTGTTTTTAAAAAAATATATAAACGGATAGCGGACAGTAAAAAGCAGAAGAAATTTATATCCGTAGTAATAAACGATAATCGTCCTAAAACATTAACAAATAAAAGTATGGCTAACGGAGAACCAATTGCACAGATTGACAACAGCCTAAAAGAATCATATAATTTGAATATGATGAACAAATTTAATGGATTTGGCGATTATGCTTGTATTGTTGCCTCACTCCCATCAACTGGAGGTACAATTAGTCCTGCTGGCGTGTTTTATTCAAATGAAAATAATTTTTTTGTCTCATATACAGGAAGAACTCCTCATCTATCAGAATTTCCTGACTTCATAGCTCCAAGTATTGTAGATTCTGAATACTGGACAGAATTTGAGGATGAACATCACGAAAAATGTCCAGGTTGCCAGGAAATAACTTCAATAATTAAAGGGAAAAAAAGTGGTAAAAATCAAGCTCAATGGAAAATGATAACTATGCTGCACTATATTT
>ERZ1034855.650-NODE-650-length-12249-cov-5.599229_pt1 | contig 12249 bp, 9 predicted proteins | sample MGYA00520699_ERZ1034855 | MGnify/ENA primary metagenome ERZ1034855 (study PRJEB33766, sample SAMN09781730) | gut metagenome | biome: gut microbiome | host: Homo sapiens | place: Madagascar | study: EMG produced TPA metagenomics assembly of the PRJNA485056 data set...
AGTTTATAGTTAACAGTTAACAATTAATAGTTTATAGATTGTTAACTGTTAACTATAAACTATTCCACAACAATAGGCTTGTACTTTGGTACCAATGCCTTCATGATGCACCAGCCTACCAGGTAAGCCACACTACAGATGCAGAATACAATCATGTAGGCTCCTGGCTTGCCATCGAAGCCCATGAAGGTGAAGGCTGAACCCTGACCCTCAGCGTAAGTGAAGAGCATACCGGAACCCTTGTTGATCAAGAAAGAACCGATACCACCTGCCATTGCACCAATACCTGTGATGGTAGCAACAGTTGACTTAGGGAACATATCACCAATAGTAGAATAAAGATTGGCAGACCATGCCTGATGACCTGCACCAAGCAAACCGATGATGATAGCTGGCCACCATGCACTGTACTCACCCATAGGCTGAGCAATCAAACCGAGCAATGGGAAGCAAGCGAAAATCAACATCGCACGCATTCTACCGATATATGGATTCATACCCTTCTTATCTACAAAGTAAGTTGGCAAGTAACCACCACCAATACTCAATACGGTTACAATCGCATAGAGAGTAAAGATGAGAGCAATACCCATACCAGAATCTGAAGAATAACCATACTGATCTGAGAAGTAAGCAGGAGCCCAGAAAAGGAAGAACCACCATACACCATCAGTCATCAACTTACCCACGATGAACGACCAGGTCTGGCGATAGCTGAAGCACTTCAGGAAGCCGATGGTCTTCTCCTCAGTTGCCTCTGCGTTCTGATTCTCAGCCTCAACCTTGTCAAGGTCTTCATCCTGCTCAATGTAAGTAAGCTCAGCCTTGTTTACATGCTTGCTCTGAGAAGGCTTCTCATAAAGCCACATCCAGAGACCCATCCATACATAACCGAGCACACCGATGATGATGAAAGCCCACTCCCAGCCCATGCTGCGAGCCAACAATGGAATGGTGGCTGGAGCTGCCAAAGCACCTACAGAGGCACCACTGTTGAAGATGGCAGTAGAGAACGCACGGTCTTTCTTTGGGAAATACTCGGCTGTTACCTTGATGGCAGCAGGGAAGTTACCAGCCTCACCCACTGCAAGAATCAAACGGCAAGAGAGGAACAACCATACGCTAATGGTGGCGATAGCTACGGCTGCATCACTACCAGCCTGTACCATGCGGAGTGCCTCGATAGAATCATAACCCTCCATCTGCATAGCTACCCAACCGCAACCTGCATGCATCACGGCACCTGTTGACCATACGAAGATGGCAATGAGATAACCCTTCTTGGTTCCCATCCAATCCACGAACTTACCTGCAAAGAGGTTGGCGATGGCATAGAAGATGGAGAAAAGACCGGTAATCGTACCGTAATCGTCATCTGTCCAGTGGAATTCTGGAGCGATGAAGTCTTTCCATGTTAACGACAGAACCTGACGGTCCATATAATTCACTGTGGTCGCAATGAAGAGCAACGCACAAATCACCCAACGGAAGTTGGACATTTTACTAGTTGAAATAGAGCTCATTTGCTAAGTTTTTAAGCGTTTTGTTATTCTAATGTAGGAATCTTCACTACCTGCATATCGTTATAGATAAGGTTTTCACCTGCCATACCCCAGATAAAGGTATAGTTGCTGGTGCCGGCAGCGCAGTGGATTGACCACTCTGGAGCAATCACAGCCTGCTCGTTGTTCAGCCAGATAGGACGGGTCTCCTGTGGCTCACCCATTACGTGAAGAATCTTCTGACCCTCTGGAACATTGTAATAAAGGTATGTCTCCATGCGGCGGAGGTGAGTATGAGCTGGCATGGTGTTCCATACAGAACCCTCCTTCAACTCGGTAACACCCATCTGCAACTGGCAGGTACGAACACCAGCCACACCATCGATGATCAACTGATGAATCACGCGGTCGTTGCTCTCCTTAAGGCTACCAGCCTTGATGTTGTTGGCATCCTTCAGAGTCACCTTCTTGGTAGGATAAGTCTGATGAGCGCAGGCACTGTTCATATAGAACTTAGCTGGCTTGGCTGCATCCTTGCTGCTTACCTCAATGTTCTTGGCACCACGACCTACATAGAGGGCCTCCTGGAAACCAAGGGTATATTTCTTGCCATCCACGTTAACTGTACCCTCGCCACCGATGTTGATGATACCCAACTCACGGTTGTCGAGCAGGTTCTTCTGGTCGTTTGGCTTGTCTGTATAAAGAGGAGCGATTGAAGTCAGCTTCAAAGGAGCGGTTGTTGGCTCTGCGCCACCGATGAGGAAACGATCGAACATGGTGTAGGTCCAGTTTACCTCACCAGGAGCGAACACCTTCTCGATAGCGAACTCGCTGCGAAGGCGATCTGTTGTGTAATGCTTGGCATCCATTGGGTTGCTAGCATAACGAACGTTGTAGTTGGTGTAGGCATTCTCAGCCTTCACCTCGTATCCACACTTACCACACTGGCCAAAAGCCTGACTTGCTGTTAATACCATTGCTGCTAATATTAATGTTAATTTCTTCATTACTTTTTTATTTTACTTTTTTACCTTTTTACTTTTTTACCATTCTCTCTTCCTTCACGATACGCTGGCGGTTGATAACCATCAGGGCGATGGTGATGATGGTGAGCACGCCCATACCGATGTAAGAGAGCTTCACGCCACGATAGATAACCCATCCGAAGAGAGAAGAGGCGAAATCGAGGGCACCACCAGCGAAACCGTCAGGGATATGAGCAGCATTATCGCCTGTAGCTGCATAAACCTGGTTGGCTGCCATCGTAAAGTCGGGAGCCATATCGGTTACGAAATAGAGACCGATAATTAGGGCTACCAAACCGATGATCAGGGTCTTCACCACATTACCCTTGGTAAATGGCAAAATCATTGGGAAGAGGTAGAACATACCTGCCAATGATGCCAATGGCAAGAACTGGTTGCCTGGCAGGAATACGGCGATGGCAAGAATAACCGGAATCAGGATTACCGATACTACCAAGGTAGTAGGATGACCAATCACCAGGGCTGGACTCATACCGATATGCACCTTCTTGCCGTTGAACTTGGTCTTCACCAATTCCTGGGTCTTCTCAGAGATAGGCTTCAAACCGTCAATAAACAGAGAAGTGATACGAGGAATCAGCTCCATCACGGCTCCCATGGTCACACCGAGGAAGAGAATCTTCTTGATGTCGAGCTGTGCTGCCCAACCAATCAAGGCTCCCACGATAACACCCAGAACCAATGGCTCACCCAGCACGCCAAACTTCTTCTTCAATCCCTCTGCATCGATATCGAGCTTAGAGAAACCAGGAATCATATCCATTGCCTTGTTGAAGAGGATGGCGAATGGCATGAAGCTCTGGCAGAATGGCTGCGGAATGGAGATACCATCCAAGTCGTAGTACTTCTGGAACTTCTCTGCGGTCAAATCTGCACATACCAATGTAATGATGTAGCAGACGATGGCTGCAAAGTAACCCCAAAGCAGACTCTCACCCATCACGAAGTAAGCCACGGCTCCGATAAAGGCGAAATGCCAGTAGTTCCAAAGGTCGATGTTCACCGTACGGGTGGTCTTGGTTATCAACATCAGGAAGTTGACTCCCAAGCAGATTGGGATAATCAAGGCACCCACCGCTGTGTTATAAGCCACGGCAGCGGCTGCAGGCCAACCCATGTCAAACACGTTCAACTGTAGGTGATAGATGTCTGAGATTGCCTTCAAAGGGTCATTGAAGTTGGTTGTCAGCAAAGCCGTCACCACACCCAAGCCCACGAAACCCACACCTACGAAGAGTCCCGATTTCAAAGCCTTTCCGAATTTCATGCCGATACACAAGCCGATGACCGTGAAGATGATTGGCATCATCACGCTCGCTCCCAAGCTTATGATATAGCTAAATACCTGTTCCATTATTACTTTTGAATTGTTAATTAGTTAAGGAAATACATGCAAGTGTACCCCTTCACTTGTTTTTAGATGATTTGTTGGTTGCAAAGATACACTTTTTTCTTCAATTTTAATACGTTTTCTTAGAAAATATTACTTAAAAAAAATCCCATCCGAGCTTTTCGGACGGGATTTCCCTATTTTTATACGTTTTTCTAACGATTTTTATCCTAATCTTGATAGTAAACTCGCTTCACTCGGCTGCTGATGGTGGTCAGCACTTCGTAAGGAATGGTGTCAAGAATATCGCTCAGCGTCTGAACCGGCAGATGCTCACCGAAGATTTCTACGGAATCACCTTCCTTGCAGTTGATGTCAGTTACATCTATCATGGCTACATCCATGCAGATGTTGCCCACATACTCAGCCTTCTGTCCGTTGACCAGACAGTAGGCATGGCGATTGCCCAGATGACGGTTCAAGCCGTCGGCATAGCCGATAGGAATGGCGGCGATGACGCTGTCTCTGTCGAGGATGGTCTTGCGACTGTAGCCCACGCTATCCCCTGCCTTGATGTTGTGCATCTGCAGGATGGTGGTCTTCAGGGTGCTCACGCAGTTGATGGTCTCATTGTTGCGTGAGTTGATGCCATAAAGGCCTAGACCCAGGCGACACATATCCAACTGGCGCTCCGGGAAATGCTCGATACCTGCCGAATTGCAGATATGGCGCAGAATCTTATGGTCGAAGGCTGCCTGCAACTGCTTGCTGCCCTTATCGAACAGTTCAAACTGATGGGCTGAGAAATCATCGAAGCAATCGGCATCACTGCCCACGAAATGAGAGAACACCGAACGAGGGATGATGGCATTCTGATGCTTCAGCTTGCCTATCAGCTCCTCCATATCGTTCTCTGGGTCGAAGCCCAGACGATGCATACCTGTATCCAATTTGATGTGGACTGGGAATCCGGTGACTCCCTCCTTCTCGGCTGCCTTGATCAGTGCATCGAGCAGACGGAAGGAATATACCTCAGGCTCCAGGTCGTAATCAAACATGGTCTTGAAGGCGGTCATCTCAGGGTTCATGATCATGATGTTGCTGGTGATGCCGTTCTTGCGAAGGGTAACACCCTCATCGGCCACTGCCACGGCAAGATAATCCACACGATGATCCTGCAGAGTCTTGGCTATCTCCACGGCTCCTGCTCCATAACCGTCTGCCTTGATCATGCAGACCAGTTTGGTTTCCGGCTTCATAAACGCACGGTAGTAGTTCAGATTGGCTACCACGGCATTCAGGTTCACTTCGAGCGTGGTTTCGTGTACCTTCTGAACCAGCAATTCCGTCAACTGGTCGAAACCAAACTGGCGGGCACCCTTCAGCAGGATTACCTCGTCACGAAGCGATGCAAACACCTCGCTCTTGATAAACTCCTCCACATCCTGGAAGAAGAACTTTTCTGAAATCTGAATGGCATCATGCTGCTGGCAGAGTTCTGGTCCGATACCGATGAACTTCACCACGCCACGCTTGCGAGCCAGGTCGCTCACCTCCTTATAGAGAGCCTCAGGCGACAGACCGCTCTGATAGATGTCGCTCAATATCAGCGTATGGCGACGGCCACGATGGTCTGGACGGCGGTTCATGAAGTCGAGGGCGATGTCGAGCGAATTGATATCGCTGTTGTAGCTGTCGTTAATCAAGGTGCAGCCATGCTGTCCCACCTTCACTTCCAGTCTCATCGCCACAGGTTCCAGTTTTGCCATGCGCTTGTCGATATCCTCGGCAGAAACACCGAGCTTCGAAGCCACCACGGCACTGATGATGGAGTTCTGGATAGATGCATCATCGATGAATGGAATGGAGAAGCTGTCAATCTCACCTTTATATATATAGGTGATGACGCTCACGTTCTGCTGCTTCTCGATGTTCTTCACATAGAAAGGAGCCTCAGGGTTCTTGAGCGACCAGAAGAGTTTTTCTCCCTTGTAATCAGGATATTCAGCCACCACCTTGGTAATCAGTTCGTCATCGCCATCGTAAACCACGGTCTCTGCATCATGGAAGAGGATGAGCTTTTCTCTGCACTTCTCCTCCAGGGAAGAGAAGTTCTCCTGATGGGCAGAACCCACATTGGTGAGTACGGCGATGGTAGGCTGGATGATGTCACGCAGGGCAAGCATCTCGCCCGGCTGACTGATACCAGCCTCGAACACGCCCACCTGGGTCTGCTCGTTCATGAGCCAGACCGACAATGGCACACCTATCTGCGAATTGTAACTGCGTGGACTGCGGGTGACGAACATGCTCGGTGAGAGCAGCTGATAAAGCCACTCCTTGACCATGGTCTTGCCATTAGAACCCGTAATACCCACGATAGGGATGTTGAATTCATCACGATGACGTTCTGCCAGGCGCTGGAGAGCCTCCAGCGTGTTGACAACCTTCAGGAAGTTGGCTCCCGGATAATCAGAAGCATATCCCTTAGGGACATCAGTCACCACAAAGTTCTTGACTCCACGACGATACAACTCCGGAATGTAGTTGTGACCGTCATTACGCTCAGACTTGAGCGCAAAGAACAGAGTTTCCTCTGGGAAACAAAGTGAACGACTATCGGTCAGGATAAAACCGATGCTGGTATCATTGTCTCCATAGCGACGCGCACCTATCAGTGTGGTTACCTTTTCAATAGTATATGTCATTGTCTTTATACTTTAATGTTTCTATTATCAATAAGAGAAAATCATCTTTATTTTATAGAAGATGATACTTCTCCTCAAATTGTCTTTTCTTCTCTTCCGTCCGGGCGATGAACTTCTGATGTTCCTCACTTTCGGGGTGGAAGGGCTTGTGGCCGAATGCTTCCCGGATGGGTCTCCAGTCTTCCAGAAACTGTTCTGCGGCTTTGCCGAAATAGGCGGCACGGAACTTTTCCCAGATATACTCCACAGCCTGCTGGCTCGGATGCAGCATGTCTTCCTGATAGAAGCGATAATCACGAAGCTCATCGTTCATGATTTCGTAAGCAGGGAAATAACTCACCACTCCCGGATTCGCCTTCACCAGTTTATCTGCTGCTAACTGGAGCGTTGCCTTCGAAAGTTGGCTCCCGTGGTAGCCGTATTTGGCGTAACGGATGGGACTGACGGTTATAATCACCTTTTCAGCTTTCAGCAAATCAACGGCCTTCTGCAGATACCCGGCACATTCCTCCACGCTCAATTCCCTTTCCTCGAAAAGGCGCTGCGGACGCTTTTGGCAGTTATCCACAATCTCGCCCGTTTCCTTCAGGATATACACGTGGTTCGTACCCAGCGTAAACACAGCCACACGAGGCTGAACCTCCAGGCTCTTCTCCACGGTATGGAGAATGCTTGCCGGATTATACATCACCCCGAAGGGATTCACCGTGGCACGGAAGCGGTTTTCCACAAACCTGCGACCCAGATTGTCGGCAAAGCAACTGCCCACAAAGAGCATTTGCTCTGCCGGTTGTATCTCGAAGTCGGCCTTCGGAATCTCTATTTCTGTTCGAAACAGCATCTTCTCGGCTCACTTTTATTCCTTCACTTCCTGTGAAGCCTTCTTGCGTCTCTTCACTTCCACTCCTATACCTATTATAATAAGGAGTACGAGAACGCCATAACCGATGTAAGCGATGGTCTCGGTGTTCTTCAGCGACTGAGGATGGAAGTCGAGCACCACCTTGTGGCTGCCAGCCTTCACGTTCAGGGCACGCAGAATGTAATCCACTCTGCCCAGCTCCACAGGCTCTCCATCCACCGTAGCCGTCCAGCCCGGATAGTAAATCTCTGAGAAGACGATGACACCACCCTTGCTTGACTTCACCTCGTAAGTCAGGTTGTTTGGCTTATACTGAACCATCTTCACCACCGAAGTATCATCCTGCTTTACGCTCTGATCCAACTGCTCCTTGAACTTGGCATCAGCCACAGCCACATGGCGGAGGTTCACCTTGCCCACACCTTCGATTTCCTCGTTGGCATTGTTCACATACTTCACCTCATCCACAAACCAGGCATTGCCGTAAGCGTATGGATTCTGCACCGGAACGGTCTGACCGCCCTGCAGAGGCATGATGAAATATTTGGTGTTCAGCATGTTCAACACTGGGAAGATGCTGTCGCCGTTCACCTTGGTCATGTCGCCGCCGGCAGCAGCCACAGCCTGCATAGTCTTCTGCATCTCCGGAGCGATATGCGCATCAATCATCTCCTGATAACGGCGCAGCTTGGCAGCATGATAACCGCCGATGCTCTTATGATAGTAAGAGGTCTCGTTCTCATTGAAGGTATTCGATGCCAGATTGAGCACACGATAGTCGAGCGACTTGTCACGACAGATAATCTTGTCGGTCTCCGTCATCTGCTGAGGTACATCACGCTCAATCTTATCTACAAACATATCATCGTAGAGATAACGCTTGTTCACCATCCACATATCCACCAGACAGAGCACGGCGATACCGGCAATCATGAACTCGGCACCCAGCTTCTTCATCTTGTAAAGCATCAGGAAGCCGAAGCCGATGAGGATAATCCAGAACGAACGCCAGCAGTCGGATGTAAAGATGCCCTTACGGATTTCGATGAGGTTGCTCATCAGCGGACCCTGATATTCGGCAGGCAACTGCTGCAGCGCCTGGGTCTCCTGCACGGAGATGAAATCAGGGAAGAATACGCTTGGCATCAGGGCGAAAAGCAGGCAGAAACCTGCCGTCAGACCCAAGCTGGCATATACATATTTTATCTTGGTGTTCAGCACCTCAGGCTCATCCACCAGTTTCTTCAGCGCCATCATCGCCAGCAGCGGAATGGTAAACTCGGCTATCACGAGGATGGATGCCACCGTTCGGAACTTGGCATACATCGGGATATAATCCAGGAAGAAATTGGTAAACGGCATAAAGTTTCTACCCCAGGAGAGCAGGATGCTCAGGATGGTGGCTGCCAGCAAAGCCCACTTCATCGGACCCTTTACAATAAAGAGACCCAGGATGAAGAGCATGCAGACGAAGGCTCCCACATAAACCGGACCGCTCGTGCCAGGCTGGTTGCCCCAGTACTGTCCCAGCTGCTGATAAATCTGCACAAAGTTAGGATCCGCCTTCTCCATCGCCTTCTCGTTATGAGAAAGAGGCACAGAGGCGCCACCCTTGGCATCAGGAATCAGCAGTGTCCAGGTTTCGTCGATGCCGTAACTCCACTGGGTGATATAGTCTCTATCCAATCCGCTACTAGTCTGATTGGCAGCGTCTTTCTTCACCAGCTCACTCTTGCCTCGCATGGTTTCCTGTCCATACTGCCAGGTGTGATAAAGGTTCGTCAGGTTGAGCGAGATACCGATGAGGGCACCCACCACGCACACTGCCGTAGCCTTTCCGAAGCGGGCGAGTTCTCCCTTCTTGATGGCATCCACCAGGTAGGCAATCACCATGAAGAGGATGATGAAGAGATAGTAGTAAGTCATCTGCACGTGGTTGGCATTCACCTCGAAAGCCGAGAAGATGGCGGTGAGGAGCAAGCCTTTCAGATACTTTCCCCGGTAAGCCAGCACCATGCCCGCAATCATTGGCGGCAGATAGGCAAGTGCCCACACCTTCCAGATATGACCGGCGGCGATGATGATAAAGAAGTAGGATGAGAATGCCCAAATGATACTTCCCAATGCAGCCAGCGACTGTCGGAAATCGAAGGCTCGCAGCATGATATAGAAGCCCAGAAGATAGACAAACACATACCATACATAGTCGGGTAACCACAGATGATAAGCCTTCGTCACCTGGTCGAGCACCTTGGTACTTCCATACGAAGGTGCAATCTGGTAAGTTGGCATACCACCAAACACGGAGTTAGTCCAGCGAGTTGTCTCGCCGGTCTGCTGCTGGAAGAGTTCCTTCTCGTGTCCCAATCCCTTGCTTGCTGCAGAGTCGTGACGGAAGAGGATTCGTCCGTCCATGTCGGCAGGCATGAAGTACACGAAGGAAATCACCGCAAAAACAATCACCACTAGAATATCTAGCAGATACTTCTTCAAAAAATTCATTTTCCTGTATAAACGTTTATAATTTGCTTGCAAAGATAATGAGAAATGAAGAATCTACAAAATAAAAAAAGAAACTTTTTACTTTTTTTATGGCATAAACCGGTTTATGCCCCCAACGGCTTACCCATATAGGGGTTTTCCCCCATTTTTTAGGGATTCCCTCGCAGCAGCTTTCTTAAAATATATTACCTTTGCATTGACAAGACAATATTTCTTCACCCCCATACGTTATAATAGTCAATAACATTAAAATAAAAGGAACAAAAAAACATGAAAAGAATTGTATTCTTCCTGATGGCAATGCTCATGATAGCACTCCCATCATCAGCACAGAACTATAAGAATAGTCAATACTACAACGAGAAGACGGGTCATCTCGACTACAAGTTCAACAATTATCTGGGCGAGGCCTACCTGGGCGTGCGCCTCGGTCCTGCCTTCACCTACGTTACTTCCGACGATGCCCGCCTGGATGGCGGCAAATGGCAGACCGGTCTCAACGTGGGTGTTGTAGGCGGTTTTGCGCTCAGCGAGTCAACTCCTGTATTCATGGAGACGGGTCTCTACTATATAGAAAAAGGTGGAAAGAAAGACCTGGGCGGAGGCAAGAAGATGACCTACGACCTCAACTACCTGGAGATTCCGGTGCTCGTGAAATACAAGTACGAGGTGGATGATGAGTTCACCGTAGAGCCATTTGCCGGTGGATATTTCGCCATGGGCGTGGGCGGCAAGATCAAGAACTTTGCCGAGCGTGAGGCTCAGAGCTCCTTCAGAAGCAACAACTTCAGAAGATTCGACGGCGGTCTGCGCCTCGGATGCGGCGTGGGCTACGACATGTTCTATGCCGACCTCACCTACGACCTGGGACTTGCCAACATCTGCCACGACGATTTCGACAAGGCAAGAAACAGAGCCCTGATCTTCAACTTTGGCGTAAACTTCTAATTTTTCAAAACGGGAAAGAAATCAGCAGATAACAGATATCAGAATATATCATTAGAAATGAGAATAGGAATTATCGTTGCGATGGACAAGGAGTTCGCGCAACTCAAGACATTATTGACAGAATCGCAGACAGAGCGAAAGAATCAGAAAGACTTCGTCATCGGAAAGATTGGTGCCAACGAAGTGGTGATGCAGCAGTGCGGCATCGGTAAGGTGAACAGTGCCATCGGAGCGGTGGAGATGATTGATAACTATCATCCCGACCTCGTCATCTCTTCAGGCGTTGCCGGAGGTGCCGATATCAACCTCAATGTAACCGAAGTGGTGGTAGCCACCAACTGCGTATACCACGATGCCTACTGCGGCGACGAGTGCGAGTACGGTCAGATTCTCGGCATGCCAGCCACCTTCAAGACTCCACAGGAGTATGTGGAGAAGGCGCTTGCCATCAACAACCTGCCCGACAACAAGCACCCTAAGATTCATGCCGGACAGATAGTTAGCGGTGAGTGGTTTGTGGATAGCAAGGAGAAGATGCGTTCCATCCTGGAGCACTTCCCTCATGCCATGGCCGTGGATATGGAGAGCTGCTCCATCGCCCAGACCTGCCACATCTACAAGACGCCGTTCATCTCCTTCCGCATCATCAGCGATGTGCCGCTGAAGGACACCAAGGCGCAGATGTACTTCGATTTCTGGGCAAAAATGGCAGAAGGCTCGTTCAATGTCACCAAGGCTTTTCTGGAAAGTCTGTAAACTATAAATTGTAAATTATAAACTATATGAATAAGATTCCAAGTTTCACAATCAATCATAACAAGTTGCTCCGCGGCATCTACGTAAGCCGCAAGGACGAAGTAGGCGGAGAAGTAGTCACTACCTTCGATATCCGCATGAAGGTGCCTAACCAGGAGCCTTGCCTCCACAATGGTGCCATCCATACCATCGAGCACCTGGCTGCCACCTACCTCCGAAACGACGAGGAGTGGAAAGACCGCATCATCTATTGGGGACCGATGGGATGCCTCACCGGCAACTACCTCCTCATCCGTGGCGACCTGCAGAGCAAGGACATCGTGCCGCTGATGCAGCGCACCTTCCAGTTCATCGCCGACTTCGAAGGCGAAATTCCAGGACAGGCTGCCAAGGATTGCGGCAACTATCTGCTCCACGACCTGCCAATGGCCAAGTATGAATCCAAGAAGTATCTCGAAGAGGTACTCAACTGTATCACAGAACAGAATCTGATTTATCCTACTCAGGATTAATCATCCATCGGCTTAGGATATCACCAGGAGGGTGTGTCATTATTCATCGGATTACGCGGAATAAACGGAACCTTAACCGC
>ERZ1034855.654-NODE-654-length-12177-cov-8.659297_pt1 | contig 12177 bp, 11 predicted proteins | sample MGYA00520699_ERZ1034855 | MGnify/ENA primary metagenome ERZ1034855 (study PRJEB33766, sample SAMN09781730) | gut metagenome | biome: gut microbiome | host: Homo sapiens | place: Madagascar | study: EMG produced TPA metagenomics assembly of the PRJNA485056 data set...
ATAAAAAAATCTGCCGGTTTTGAGGGCAGATTTTTTTGCATTAGTTTTAAAGAGAATCGTCACGGCGCGAATGTTTGATGCGGCTGGATTTTTCTTTATCCCACGCAGAGGCGTTAGAGCTTTTAACACCGCGTCCCAAAAAATCATCAGGGTCATAAAGGCTTTCGGCACCTTTTTCAACAGAAGCCTGAGGCTTGTGATTGTCTTTATAAGCTGTCATAGTCGTAAATAATTAAAGTGAATAATTAAAATGTAACCGCTTTATAGCAAAAATTTTGTCATTTGTCAAATTATAAAACAAAAAAGACATCCGGTTAAAGATGTCTTTTTTGTTTTTACAGGTATAAACCTTAGAATTTTACGTCCAAAACGCCGACAGGGTCAAGCGGAGTGTGGATAAGGTTCTTAATCTCGGTTTCAGAAGCATCGTAATAGGATTGATCCTGATCGCAAAGCTCCCACTTGCCGTCTTTCAGCGTGACAACGTCAAAATCGCGTTCTGACTTGTAGTTGACAACATAAATCTTGTCGTAAACCCTATCAAAATAGGTCTTGCCGTCAAGCGATGTCATACCCCATTTCTTACTCTTCTTAGAGAACAAGAAGTTGTCAGTAGTAACAACGTCGTCATACATACCCCAAGATGTCTTAGCCTTAGTGCTATATACTGCAATTCCTTCATCATTGCGGAAGCGGTAAAAAGCGCTGTCTTCATCCATCGTAACATTGTCGTACAAGCCCTCGCGGAGAATTTTGCCGTCCATGTCTGCTACGGTGTACTTCTTAGGATCAGTCTCGCACTTGAAGACGTTCATTGCAAAGTCAAAGACAATGCCGTCATACTTAGGCTGGATAATAATCTTATCGCCTTTCTTGAGACCGGTCTTAACAACAGGCTTTGTTGCACCGTCAGGAGTAACTTCGCCGCTGATTAAGACATAGTCGTCAAACAGAGGAGTCTCCGTAAAAGAATCGTCTGCGCCGGCTTCGGATGAATTACCAGACTTGTTGCTGCTGCAAGAAGTCAAACTAAAACTCAAGGTGAACAATGAAACCATTGCTACCAACATAGAAAAAATAAGCTTTTTCATAAGACAGAAAAATTAAAGTTAAAAATAATCTAAATAATCAAAATATGTCTATTGTATATGACATTCTGTTTATTTTGTCAAGAATTTTTTTTATTTTTTTGCACCGCGTAAAAAAATGCTTGATTATTTTAAAAGATTATAATATTTGTAGGGTGTTTTGAAAGTGCGGCCATGGCGAAATTGGTAGACGCGTAACGTTGAGGTCGTTATGAACTAAGTTCATGGAAGTTCAAGTCTTCTTGGCCGCACCATTTTGAAACTTACTTTGCAATCATATGTGTCAAAGGAGAGAGCTTGCTATGTTGAAAATCTATAAAACCGAAAACGGTGGAAAATTAGTAAAGCTCAAGCAGTCTAAAAATGTTTCTCAAGCCTGGTTCAGCCTAATCAACCCGAGCGGAGAAGAAATTGAACAGGTTTCTTCTATGCTGAAAGTGGATTCGGATATTTTAAAGAATTCTTTGGATGCCGATGAACGCTCCCGCACCGAAGTGGATGACGGAGTCTTTTCGGCGATTATCAACCTGCCTTTGCTGGACGAAGAGGGAAATTTTGACACTTTGCCTTGCGGCTTGGTGTTTTCTGCTAAAAACTTTTTGACTATTTGTTCTAAAGACAACCGAATCCTCGGCGCCTTTAATAAAAATACGGCAAAAACTTTTGACACGCGCGAGCGGACTCGCTTTATGCTGCTGATTTTATATAAAATTACCCAGTTTTATTTGCGCTATCTGGCAATTATCAACCGCAAAACCGAGCATATTGAAGACGCCTTAAAGCAAACTACCAATAATCAAGAGCTTTTTCAGCTGATAGAAATTCAAAAATCTCTGGTTTATTTTACCACGGCTCTGCGCGATAACCACTTGGTTTTGGAAAAGATTCTGCGGATGATAAAATCTCCGGCCACCTCAAAGCTGCTGGCGTTTACCGAAGATGATATTGATTTGCTTGAAGACGTGATTGTGGAAAACAAGCAGGCTATTGAAATGGTGGATATGCACCGCTCCATTTTAGAGGGAATGATGGACGGCTTTGCCTCCATTATCAACAATAACGTTAACTTGGTTATGAAATTTTTGGCGGCTATCACGATTGTGCTTTCAATCCCGACCATGCTGGCCAGTTTTTGGGGAATGAACGTGGCGGTTCCGGCGGCCAATATGCAATATGGTTTTTGGGTGGTGCTGTCGCTTTCAGTTTTTGCGACTCTAATTGTGATTATTTATTTCCGCAAAAAAGGCATGTTTTAACAAAAAAATCTGTAGACTATTTAAATTCCGGCTTTTCATCTTAAATCCTTTTGGTATACTCTTTGTCAGGTTTAAAGTTTGAGGAGAAATTTAGTGCGGCTTGGTCTGATTATAATTGTTTTAACCGTTGCGGCTGACCAAATCAGTAAGTTTTTGGCGTTTACGGATTTGTCAGAGGGGCTGCCGGTGGCGGTAACAAGCTTTTTTAATTGGGTAAAGGTTTGGAACACCGGCGTAAGTTTTTCCATGTTTAACAATCACGGACAGGCCGGCGCTGTTGTTTTAAGCGTGTTTGCTCTGGGAGTGGCGGCGTTTTTATTCCGCTGGATGACAAAGGAAAATGACAGATTGAAAATAGCCGCGCTGGCTCTCATCATCGGCGGCGCCGTGGGGAATGTGATAGACCGCGTGCGTTTCGGCGCTGTGCTGGATTTTTTGGATTTCCATTATCGGAATCTGCATTGGCCGGCGTTTAATTTAGCGGATAGTTTTATCTGCGTCGGCGTGTTTATTTTGATTTGTCTGGAATTTATGGATAGTAAAAAGAAAGGATTAGAGGAGGTTTAAAATGAAAAAACTGAGTCTTTTAGTGGTTTTGGGACTATTGGCCGCCGGTCTTTCGGCTTGCGGGCTGACTAAAGAAAAGCTGGGCTTTACGCGTACCGGTCCGGATGAAACAAAAGTTGTGAAAAAACAGCCGCTGATTCTGCCTCCGGAATACAGCGTACGTCCTAAAAATGTGGATACGGCAGAAGATATTGAAGAAGATGAATAAAAATTTTGCTGTTTTGCTGACCGGACTGCTTTTGCTGCCGCAAATAGCAGCCGCCAAGCTTTTTAAAGCCGAAGAGTTTACGCTGGATAACGGCCTGCGGGTGGTAGTGATAGAAAATCATAAAGCTCCGCTGATTAAGCATATGATGTGGTACAACGCCGGTGCGGTTGATGAAAAATACGGCCGGGGCGGCAGCGCTCATTTGCTGGAACATTTGATGTTCCGCGGCACAAAACTGGTTAAAGACGGCGAATATAACCGGATTATGCATGAAAACGGCGCCGACAGCAACGCTTTTACCAGCTATGATATGACAGTATATCATCAGTTTGCCGATATCAGCCGGCTGGAAGCTTTGATGGCTTTGGAAGCTGACCGGATGCAAAACTTGAACTTTGATAAAGAAGCTTTTGAAACAGAACAAAAAATTGTATATCAAGAACGCAAGCAGGTAGTAGAAAACAATTCGGCGGCGCCGTTCAGCGAGCGCCTGAATCTGCTGCTGTGGGGCAATTCGCCTTACGGGCATCCGGTAACCGGCTTTTCGGAAGAAATTATGGCTTTAACCGCAGACGATGTGCGGGATTTTTATAAAAACTATTATGCACCTAACAACGCGGTTTTGGTGCTGGCCGGAGATATAGACGCGGCTGCTGCCAAAAAACTGGCGCAGAAGTATTATGGCAAAATTCCCGAAAAAGAAGTTATAAAACAGGAAACCGCTTCTGAAAGCCAACAGTTTAAAGAACATCTGCAGATGAAGCTGCCGCAGATAAATACGCCGAAGCTGGTTTATAAATATCTGCTGCCGGACAGCAGCGGTCTGAAAGGAAGCATTTATGATTATATCGTACTGGCTGAATATCTTGGCGGCGGGCAGACTTCTGCTTTATACCGCGAGTTGGTGGATATCCGCAAAATAGCAGTCGGTGTTTCGGCTTCTTACAGCTTTAACGCCGCAGCCAACAGCGTGTTTACGGTTTCGGCAATTCCGGCGCCGGAAGTTTCTCAGCTAAGCTTGAAAATGGTGCTGCGTGAGGCGCGCGCTCAGGCTTTGCAGAATTTAACGCCGGAAAAACTGAATAAAGTAAAAAAGAAAATGGTGGCGGATTTGGTTTTTGCCAATGATAATCCAGAAGACGCTGCCTATTGGCTGGGCTACATGCTGATAAACGGTTTTAGTCTGGAAGAGGCGCAGAATTATGCTGATAATATAAAAGCAGTTACCGCAGACGGCGTGCTGCAGGCGGCCAAAGAAGTCTTTTTACATTCGTCAGAAGCAGAGGGCGAGCTGCTGCCTCAGGCTGACTCTAAAGGAGATAAGTAAAATGATTAAACATGCAAAGCCTAAAAATCTGGTGTATTATCTCAAACGCTTGGCGGCGGTAATTGCTGCGGTATGGCTGGTTTTCCAGCTTGTCGGGGCTGTTAAGAACTATAAGACCATAAATGTGGAAAGCATTTTGAATAAATCAGAGCTGAAAAACAAGACGCTGGCCGCCAAGGTGCAGAAAATAGAGCAAGGCGCGCTTATCGCCTATTTTATGGAAGAACACTCCAACCCGATTGTCAGCATCAGTTTTATCTTTAAAAATGCCGGTTCGGCGCATGATGCGGAAAATAAGCAGGGCTTAGCCCGTTTGGCGGCAATGCTTTTAACCGAGGGCGCCGGAGAATACGACAGCCAAACTTTTAAGGATACGGCGGAAGAAAACGGCGTCAAGCTGGGATTTTCGGTTTCAGCCGATGATTTTTCCGGCAGCTTGGCTTTTCCTAAAGAAAATCTGGCGGCGGCGCAAAAATTGCTGCAGGCTGCTTTATACGCTCCGCGTTTGGATGAAGACGCCTTGGCGTTAAAAAAACAGCAGCTTCTGACCGCTTTGAAAATGCAGGATGAAAATCCGCAGCAGGTGCTGGCAAACAAGTTTAAAGAAGATATTTTCGCCGGTCATCCTTACGCCCGCAACTCGCTGGGGCAGGCGGAAGATATTCATAACATTTCGCCTGAAGAATTAAAAGCCTATTTGCAAAACACGCTGGCTCAGGATAATTTAATTGTCGGTATGGCCGGAGATTTATCTAAAGCAGAGGCTGAACAGCTGCTGAAAGACTTGTTTGCTCCGCTGCCGGAAAAAAGCAGCAGCAAGGCTTTGCCGAAAATAGAATTGTTTACAGACGGTTCTGAATATAGCGCAAAACGGGATTCGGCGCAGGCTCTGACCCATTTTGCCGCCGCCGGAACTTATCGCGACAGCATTGATTTTTATCCGCTGTATTTGGCAAATTATATTTTCGGAGAGTCCGGCTTAAGTTCGCGATTGTCTAAAGAAATCCGTGAAAAAAGAGGTCTAACCTACGGAATTTACACCTATTTAAGCAACAGCGACGCCGCGGCTTTAATAGAGGGAGGCTATTCGGCAACGCCTGAAAATTTTGCAAAAGCGCAAGAGCTGCTGAAGCAAGAATGGTGCAAGTTTGCCGAAAAAGGCGTGACAGAGCAGGAATTGGCAGAAGCTAAAAAATCTTTGATAAATTCGTTTTATCTGCGGTTTGCCAATATAGACGGCGTTTCAGATATGCTGGCGGCCATGCAAAAATATAATTTAGGACTTGATTTTTTGGATAAGCGCAATGATTATATAAAACAAGTGTCATTGTCCGAAGTTAATGCCGCGGCAAAAAAATATTTTAGCAAAAGTCCGGATTTTGTAAATCTCGGGATAGAATAACTGGAGGAAAAATAAAATAATGTTTGGAAAAAGTCAAATTAAGTCATGGAATAAACTGGAAAGCATTTACCGCCGTTTCAAAAAAACACAGATGAAAGATTTATTTGCAGCAGATGAAAATCGGGCTGATAAATATACGGTTCAGTTTGAAAATTTGTTATTGGACTATTCCAAAAACCGCATAGACGGCAAAGTTATGAGCGCATTGTTTGAATTGGCGCGCGAACGTGATGTTAAAGGGCATATTCAAGCCATGTTCAGCGGCGAAAAAATTAACAAAACCGAAAACCGCGCGGTTTTGCATACGGCTTTGCGTCATCAGGATAATACGCCGGTTTATGTGGACGGACGCGATGTTATGCCGAAAATCCGAGAAGTTTTAGGACGTATGAAAGATTTCTCAGAGGCGGTGCGTTTGGGGACTTTTACCGGCTATACCGGCAAAAAGCTGACGAATATTGTCAATATCGGCATCGGCGGTTCGGATTTGGGACCGTTTATGGCGGTGGAAGCTTTGCGTCCGTATTGGGCAAAGGATATTAAATGCCACTTTATTTCTAATATTGACGGCACCGCCTGCGCCGAGGTTTTGAATAAGATTGACCCGGAAACAACCTTGTTTATTGTGGCGTCCAAAACATTTACAACCATAGAAACTCTGACTAACGCCAAAACCTGCCGCAAGTGGCTGATAGACGCCTTGGGCGAGCATGCCGTAGCCAAGCACTTTATTGCGCTTTCCACCAACAAGGCGGAAGTGGAAAAATTCGGTATCAATCCAGACAATATGTTTGAATTTTGGGACTTTGTCGGCGGCCGCTATTCTATGTGGTCGGCTATCGGCATGATTATCGCTATTGCCGTCGGGTTTGAAAATTTTGAACGCATGCTTAAAGGCGCGGCAGCTATGGATAAGCATTTTGCCGAAACTGAGCTGGAGCATAACATTCCGGTAATTTTGGCGCTTTTGGGCGTTTGGTATAACAATTTTTACGGTATTCACCGCTATTGCGTGGTTCCGTACGACCAATATCTGAAATATCTGCCGGCTTATCTGCAGCAGCTGGATATGGAAAGTAACGGCAAGTCTATCAGCTTGGATAATAAGCCGGTTAACTATGCAACCGGTCCTGCTCTGTTCGGCGGCGCCGGAACCGATGTTCAGCATTCATTCTTCCAGCTTTTGCACCAAGGTACGGAAATTGTGCCGGTTGACTTTATTATTCCGGCGATTTCTCATAATGAAATCGGCAATCATCATCAAATTCTGCTGTCTAACGTTTTGGCGCAGAGCGAGGCTTTAATGCAGGGAAAAACAGTAGAAGAAGCGGCGCAGGAATTGGAAAAAGCCGGTAAGAGCAAAGCCGAAATAGAAGCTTTGAAAAAGTATAAAAGCTTTTCGGGCAACCGTCCGTCAAATACGATTGTGGTTAAAAAGCTTGACCCGTACACGCTGGGTATGCTGGTTGCTATGTATGAACACAAGGTATATGTTCAGGGCGTAATCTGGAATATAAATTCGTTTGACCAGTTTGGGGTTGAGCTTGGCAAAAAGCTGGCGCTGAATATTCTGCCGGAAATTGAGGGAACGGCTTTCGGAGTGGAGCATGACAGCTCTACAGCCTCGCTGATTAACTACATCAAAAAAATCAGAAAGTAGGTTTAGGCTATGCTAATCCGCGTTTTACCGTCTAATTTAGTCAACCAAATCGCTGCCGGAGAAGTGATTGAGCGTCCGGCGTCGGTTATAAAAGAGCTGGTGGAAAACGCGATTGACGCGGGTGCCGACAAAATAGAAGTAACGCTGGTCGGCGGCGGTAAAAATCTGATAACGGTCAGCGACAACGGCAAAGGTATCAGTCCGGAAGAGCTGCCGCTGGCGGTGGAAAGACACGCTACGTCTAAGCTGCCGGATAATGATTTGTTCAATATCAATTTTCTAGGCTTCCGCGGCGAGGCGCTGCCGTCTATTGCCTCTGTGGCAAAAATGACTATCAGCTCGCGCCAAAAAGGTGCTGACAGCGGCTGGCAAATCAGCGTAAACGGCGGGGATAAAGGCGAGGTTAAACCGGCGGCAGTAACTTACGGCACCAAAATTGAAGTGCGCGATTTGTTTTATACCACGCCGGCGCGCTTAAAGTTTATGAAATCGGATTCATCAGAAGCGGCTCAATGCGTGGATATGCTGCAGCGTATAGCTTTGGCAAACCCGCAGATTTCTTTTTATCTGGAGAGCGACGGCAAAAAAAAAGTAGCTTTAAACGCCTGTCAGGGCGAGCTGTTTGACCGCCGTCAGCACCGGGTTGCCGATGTAATGGGCGGCGAGTTTGAAGAAAATTCCGTAGCGATTGACGCGCATAACGACTTTTGCAAAATCAGCGGCTTTATCGGGGTGCCGACCTATAACAAGGCTAATTCTTTGTCGGAATTTCTGTTCGTAAATAACCGTCCGGTGCGGGATAAATTGATTTTGGGCGCAATCAAAGGGGCTTATCAGGATATGATGACTTCCGGGCGCTATCCGGCCTGCGCTGTGTTTATTGAAGTGGAACCGATGTATGTTGACGTGAACGTGCATCCGACCAAAGCGGAAGTGCGTTTTTATGACAACGGAGCCATCCGCGGGCTGTTGGTTGGCAGCATCCGCCATGCTTTGAGTTTCGGCGGGCAGAAAAGCGCTGAGACCGGCGGGCTGGAACATCTGCTGGAACGAACTATAGAGGGCGAAGAAACAGATTTGGCGTCGCTGCATGCACCGCAGCCGTCCGAAAACTATATGCTGCGCGAACCGGCTGCCGGTTTTGCGTCAACCCCGTTTAATCATGTGCATAGCTTTGGCGGCGGGCGGGCTAAAAGTACGGCTTCCACAATGTCTATACCGGCGCTGGAAAGTAAATTTTCGGTGCGGGTGGCCGAAGAGCCGGCCGCAGAAACCGTGGCGGAAGTCGGCGAGCTGGGACTGGCTAAGGCGCAGTTTCACAACACTTATATCATTTCGCAAACCGAGGACAGCATTGTGATTATAGACCAGCACGCCGCACATGAGCGTATAACCATGGAACGCATGAAGCAGAGCATGTCCAAGCATGAGCAGGTGCCGACGCAAATGCTTCTGCTGCCGGAAGTTGTGGATTTAAGCCTGTCGGAAAAAGAAAATATTTTGGAATATGCGCCGCAGCTTTCGCAGCTGGGGCTGAGGCTTGAAGAATTCGGAACCTCAGCGGTTTTGGTGCGGGAAATTCCGGCGCTGCTCGGCGATACGGATGTTAAAAAGCTGGTTAAGGATATGGCGGCGGAAATTTCCGAATGGGGCGGCGAATATGCCTTAAGCGATAAAATCCACCATATTTGCGCGACTATCGCCTGTCATGGTTCGGTGCGGGCAGGGCGTCCGCTGAATATAGAAGAAATGAACCGCCTGCTGCGCGATATGGAAAAAACAGAGCATTCCGGACAATGCAACCACGGACGTCCTACATACGTCAAAATCAAACTGGCGGATATAGAAAAACTCTTTGAACGCCGCTAGTAGCTTCCTCTTGAAAATACGGCAAATGCACTTATCTCTTTTTATAAACAACAAAGGAGATATAGTATGGGTACATTTTTGAAATATGCGTTTTACATTGCGCTAGTTTTTATAATTTATGTAGTGATTTCCGGCTTTTATGACGGCAAAATCACGAAAAACTCCACCGTAAGCGAAGTAGGTTCAGAGGTTTCGGAAAATGCTAAAAACATGCTGAACAACGCCTACAACAAAGCTAAAACAGAAACCGAAGAGGCTGAACATAAAACTGAAGAACAGCCCGAAAAATAAACATTGACGGCAGAGCTGGGAGGGGCTATAACAAAAGCCTAAAGTGTATAATTATCTAAATTATTAAAGTATGGATAAACAATCTAAGTTTAAGCTTTTGCAGAAAATTGCTTTAACGCCTGATGAAGCCGCCGAGTTCTTTGAACAGCAAGAAAGCAAAGACGAAAATCCTACCCACCTTTTTTTGCCGATGTCAGTAGTCTATGAACGAACAAACAAAAAACTATTTGTTTTGCCGTATTTGGATTTGACGCAAAAAGAAAAAGTCTGGGGTGTTTCGTTTCACGGATTATTGGTGCATAAACAGAATATTGCTGCAACTACCTATAAGGAAATACGGTTGGCGCAGCATAAAGAAAATATTCAATGCAGCAAATACACCCGTTTCCGCAGTCTTCCTAGTTTAGGAAATTGGGAACACTTGTTTTCTAACATGACAGCATTCAACAACATGATGTTTGCTTTACGGAACAAAGGTATTGCCGCGGATGATTTGCAAACCGAAGTTATGTATTTGGCCGAAAAGGATATTTTGAGTAATTTTTTGCCGGAACCAGGAGCTTTAGCTTTTGCTAAAGATGACGACACGCCGATAAAATCGCGCTTTGTCGTTTATTTGTAGATTTGTTTTGCGTTTTGAAAAGCCGTTCTAAATTCTAGAACGGCTTTTAATTTATATTGACAAATATACAAAAACATTTTACTTTAAGTGTATCAAATTTATTATTAACAAATTTTTTTAGATTATGTTTTGGAATTTATTTTGCCGTTCCAATGATGCTAAAGAGTATCAGGAACAAAAACAGCTAAAGTATGTGTCAAATAAAAGTAGTCACAAGGTTATAAGCTATCTTACTGAAAATGATGTTCACTTGACAGCTGCTGCGCAGCAGGCAATTATTGACCGAGGCGATAGTGATATGATTAAGGCAATGCTTTTAACTAAATCAGAATTTACTGATGAAACGTTGTTCTCAATTATTGACCGCAGCTTCAAAGATGAAATTATCTGCGCGTTTGCTCATGAGGTTTTTACCTCGTTTCCACGGACTAGCGACAGTTTGGCAAAGTTCGCTTTACGTTTGGCTGAAAAAGTTTATGATATCACGCTTTTAACCAGATGCGCCAATGAGCTGCACAAACGCAAGCTGTCTAAATATGAGTTTGAAAATGAGTTGTTAACAACTTTGAGTATGGATGAATTTCTTTTTTATGTTAAGAAAAATGGTCTATGCGAAAAGACGGAAGTTCATCTGATTAAATTTGCCAGCGATTTTTCGTTTAAGGAATTGTTGGAGGCAAATTACGTCTGCAATTACAAGTCAGCTGAAAAAATATTGGTTGATATGGCAGATGATGACGAGCTGAGACGCTATCTGGACACTTTGCAAAAAGAAAATTTGAATCTTTGCGCAGAGGCGGCTGAAGAGTTGCTTACAGAGCATCCTGATGTAGTGAAAGAATATATTGCACAATTTAAGCTGCTGGGAAGTGCGCAACAGCTCTTTATAGAGAAATTTCCGCAGCTGATTGATGAATATATCAAGCACTACGGTTTTAAGGGAGACGCTGCGCAGGCAGCCTATGTGAAACAAGCCGGCCGCGAGCAAATTATTGGTTATGTGCATAAGTACGGGCTAACCGATAAGGCTGAATTGGAGCTGTTAAAGCGAGGCAGCAATGAGGAAATTCTAGCCTACATCGCCGAGCGGCAATTTCATAAGAAAGCGGAAGCTGAGTTATTAAAAAGCAATAACGGCGAGCTTTTGAGCGAATATCTGCCAAAGTATCGTTTGCATGACGGCAATGAAATTGTTTTGCTGGAATATGCAGGAAACGGATTTATGAAAATATATCTGCGTTATCACATGCTTTCGGCCAAAGGCGACGCTTATCTTCGTGAATTGTTGGAACACTTAACCAACTCGCACGACAGCTTGGTTGAATCAATGGAAACCAGTCTTCAGAAAAGGCAAAAAAGTTTCTGTATCTCGCACGATATTTTCAACGCTTATGTCGTAAATCATTTTTGGGAGCTGAAAGAGTTTTATAACACTCATCAAAACTAATGCAAAAAAACGGTTGTTAAATTAGCAGCCGTTTTTTTTGTTTGGTGCTTGCCTTTAGTGTTAAAAAGCGAAAACAACAGAACAGGCGTCATTTTCTGTATGTTATTAAAGATATTTTGACAATATAAAGCGGTCTTAGTTATTTCCAAAACTCAATACCAGGGAGCAAGTTGTATTGTCATTCTCTGAACATATTTGACATTGATTATTTATGTCTTCAAATGTCATATTTCGTATGCACTTTAATTCGCCGCTGCAGAATCTGTTGCCATAATAAATAATTTCCGTATTTTTTCCAGCTTTCCATATATGGGCAGATTTTAATTCATTCTGATAGCCTTTGACAATAGTGTTGAATAATTCTCGGCAAAAATAAATTCTTTTATTGCCCAAACGGGCGGTTCCTGAATTATTTCCTATATTTCCTATATTTCCTATAT
>ERZ1034855.655-NODE-655-length-12165-cov-30.486870_pt1 | contig 12165 bp, 14 predicted proteins | sample MGYA00520699_ERZ1034855 | MGnify/ENA primary metagenome ERZ1034855 (study PRJEB33766, sample SAMN09781730) | gut metagenome | biome: gut microbiome | host: Homo sapiens | place: Madagascar | study: EMG produced TPA metagenomics assembly of the PRJNA485056 data...
AATATAAAGTATTTAATGTAAAAATTGTAAATAATGATATTAAAGAGGAAACTAAACCAGGTACTGTTATAAAAGTTAGCAAGAATGAATTAGTTATTTCTACTAAAGATGGAGGAGTAAGTATACTTGAAATTCAACCCCCAAATTCTAAAAGAATGGATATTGTTTCATTTTTAAATGGAAATAAAATATGTGAAGGAGAAACATTTAATGTTTAAAAATATAAATCACCTGCGATAAAAAATATCGCGGGTGATTTGCTTTAGGTATAATCAAAATTACTTATAATTAATTTTAATTAAATTTGAATTGTTATCATAAATAAAGATATCATTTTTAGATATAATAATTTGATTAGTATTTGAAACTTCAATATTTTTTAATAAAATGTTTCCACAACCAGATATTATGGTACATTTATCGTTTATATCTTTTAAAATTACCATATAAGGTTGCTCCTTTGAACCACTCATTAAAAAGCAATTTGCAATCAGATTTTCTAATTACATTATACATGTCATTCTCATTAGAAATTATAGCAATTTCATTGTTGGAGTAAAATATACTTTTTATGTTTATATCACTGTTCAATTCTTCAAGGGGCAATTTACCAATTGAAGGTATTTTAAATAGGTGATAAAAATTTATATCTTTTAAAATAACAACATCTGAACCATTGAATGGTTTGAAATCATAAAAAAATAGAGGCTTGCCATTTATCATTATAGGAAAAGATAGTTCAATATTTTCATCATCATATTTAGGTTTGTTTATAAGTGTGAATTTTCCATATAAAAAGTATAATAGCCAGTAATTTTCATCAAATTTATGAATTTTAATTTGCTTGTTTTTGTACAAAGAGCTAAAAACAAATTTACCTGTTTTTATATTTATTACATCATACTTTACTCCATCAAAAGCAAGGTAAAAATCATCCTCGATATGAGTATAATCATTTGCCCAGAGATCATTTTTTAAAGGCTTTATAGCCTTATTATAAATTCTTGCTGGACATATTAGTTCGTTTGAATCTAAGAAATAATTTCCAGAGTCAAAAAATATATCTGAATATTTAATTTTTACTCCTGTAATGATTTGGCCTGACTTCTTTGATATAAGGAAGCAATTTTTATCTTTATCATATCCTTTGTAATAGTCTGGGCTAAAGTCTGTTATTTCTGAAAACCATTTATCTTCAAACAAATAGTTACCATCATTTTTTTTAATTAGAGTGAGAAGTTCATCACTCCTTTGAACCCTAAATAGATTATCTGAAAAATTAAACCAGCTTTTATACCATGTTCCTTTTTTTAAAAATGCAAGATTATTTTTTCGTAATAATGTATAAAGTCCACTCATATTCTCAACTAAAATGAAATAATCATCGTAATTTTTATATGAATTAAACCAACAGTTTTCGTGTACAAATTCTAACGTGTCCTTTGTTACAAAAGAAAGCATGTCTTTTTCATTATATACGATAAAATATTTATCGTTATAATCAATGATTTTAGTTATTCCTTCTAAGTGCTTTTTAATCTTTTTCATGAGTAAGTCTCCTTTTTTGTAATTAATTTATTTTGTTCTATAATATAATTTCCGAGTATGAGTAATGTGGCAAACAGGGCAAAATTCATAAAAATCCTCCTTTTACATATTTATTTAAACCTTCATTTGCAAGTTTACCCCAAATTCAACTTATTGCTATTATATAATGCGAAGATATTTAAAGTCAAGTAAAAGATACATTTTGACATAAAAAACTTGCTATTTTTACATGTTTGTAGTAATATATATAAAAGAAAAGAGGATATGATGGAAAAGATAGATATAAACAATTTTACATTAGAAGAATTAGAGGAGTATGTTGTATCTTTGGGAGAGAAAAAATTTCATGCAAAGCAAATTTTTAAATGGATACACAAACTTAAAGTAATAGATTTTGATGAAATGACAGATATCTCAAAATCATTAAGAGAAAAATTAAAAGAAAATACATATATATTAACAATGAATGTAATTAAGTGCCAAATTTCACAAAAAGATGGGACAATGAAATTTTTAATAGGACTTAACGATGGATGTGCTATAGAGTCTGTATTTATGAAATATAATCATGGAAATACATTATGTGTTTCTACCCAGGTTGGCTGTAAAATGGGGTGTAAATTTTGTGCATCAACTAAAGAGGGGTTCGAAAGGAGTCTTAGAGCCTCTGAAATTGAAGGACAAATTTTGACTGTAGAAAGATACACAAATGAAAAAATATCAAATGTTGTATATATGGGAATAGGTGAACCTTTAGATAATTATGATAATACTGTAAAGTCAATTAGAATAATTAATAATCCCCAAGGTTTAAATATAGGGGCAAGACATATAAGTTTATCAACATGTGGTTTAGTACCAAATATATATAGACTTGCAGATGAAAATATACAATGTACACTTTCTATATCACTTCATGCAACTACAGATGAAAAAAGGCGTGATATTATGCCTATAGCAAATAGGTATAGCATAGATGAGTTACTTAATGCTTGCAAAGATTATATCAAAAAAACTGGTAGAAGGATAAGTTTTGAATATGCTCTTATAAGTGGAAAAAATGATAGTTATGAAGATGCATTAGCACTTGCTAAACTTCTTCGTGGTATGATTGCTCATGTAAACCTTATACCTGTAAATGAAATTAAAGAAAAGGACTATAAAAAAGCAAAAGAAAAAAATGTTGAAAAATTTATGAATACATTAAATTCAATGGGAATAGTTACAACAGTAAGAAGAGAATTGGGTTCTGATATAGATGCTGCATGTGGCCAATTAAGAAAGAAATATATAGAAAATAGTAATAAATTATAATAACTATTGAAAAAAGTTTTTAAAAAATGATATAATATATTAAAATAGAGGTGAAGTATGGAGTTTGTTGCAAAAACTGATGTTGGTTTAAGAAGAAGTAATAATGAAGACAGTTACTTTGCAAAAAAATATAGTGATGAAATATCCTTATATGTAGTAGCTGATGGGCTTGGTGGATATGAAGGTGGAGAAATTGCAAGTAGACTTTTAACTATAAAAATGTCAAGATATTTTGAAGAACATTTAAATGATGATTTAAAAGATGAAAGTATTGTCTCTGATATTTTGTTAACTGCACTTGACAAAATAAATGGTGAAATATATAAGATGGAAAAATCTAGTCCTAAGTATAACGGTATGGGAACAACTATTGTTCTTGTTGCTGTTATTTATAATAAAGTATATTATTTATCTGTTGGAGATAGTAGATTATATTATATCAGTAATGATAGAAATTCTATAAAGCAAATAACAGAGGATGATACATATGTAAATACTCTGCTAAAAACAAATGCTATTGAACAAAAAGACGTTGAAAATCATCCTCAAAAACATGTTCTAACAAAAGCAATAGGTGTCTTTAAAGATATAAAAACAGAGCTTCATGTTTTAAATGAAACTTCAGGATATCTTCTGCTTTGTACAGATGGCTTAACAAATATGTTAGATAATGAAGCTATTTTGCAAGTGTTACAAATGAAAAAATTTGAAAACACTGCAGATGAATATATAAAAAAAGCCAACGAAAATGGTGGGGTTGATAATACAACCGTTGTAGTAATAAAACTATAAAGGAGAGAAAATTTTATATGGATATGATTGGTAAAATACTTGGTGGTAGATATGAAATTATAGAAAAAATTGGCGAAGGTGGAATGGCCGAAGTTTACAAAGCAAAATGCCATCTTTTAAACCGTTATGTTGCAGTTAAGATATTAAAACCTGAGTATGCTAAAGATGAAACTTTTGTTAAAAGATTTAGAAGGGAAGCGCAATCTGCTGCGGCTCTTACACATGCAAATATTGTTTCTGTTTATGATGTAGGTGCTGAGGGAGATATAAATTACATTGTAATGGAATTACTTGAGTCTAAAACATTAAAGGATTATATTGAAGAACATGGCGCTATGCCTTCTGACTTAGTTTTAAAAATATCAGCTCAGATTGCTTCAGCACTAGAAACTGCTCATAAAGCGCATATTATTCATAGGGATATAAAGCCACAAAATATAGTTTTAAATAAAAATATGGTGGCTAAAGTTACAGATTTTGGTATAGCAAAAATTACAAATGTACCAAGTGCTACCATTACAAGTTTTGGTAGTACAATGGGTTCAGTACATTATTTTTCACCAGAGCATGCTAAAGGTGGATATACTGATGAAAAATCTGACATATATTCTTTAGGTGTAGTAATGTATGAAATGGCTACAGGTAAGCTTCCTTTTGATGCGGATTCGCCAGTATCAGTTGCTCTAAAACAAATACAGGAAGATCCTGTACCTCCAATAGATGTAAACCCAAATGTAAGTCCTGCATTAAATCAAATAATTCTTAAAGCTTTACAAAAAAGTACTGCACTTAGATATCAAAATGCAACTGAGGTTATTTCAGATATTTCACAAGCACTATTAAGGCCAAATTCATTGATTTTAAGACCTGCTTCTTCTGTTGAAGCTGGTGCAACGCAAGTAATTCCTATACTTGGAAATAATGAAGTACCAGAAGCTGTTCCAAATCTAAGGACAAGAGAACCAAGAAGAGCAAATGTTATATCAACTAGGGAAGCAATGAAAGAGGAATTACCTGCAGAAGATTCAAAATCTGATGAGGAAATATCTGAAGAACCTAAGAAAAAAGATCCTAAAAAATCAAAGAAAAAGAAGATTATAATTATTTCAGTAATTGCTGCTGTTGTAGTGATAGGTGCAATAGTTGGAATATTAGTATATAACAATTCTAAAAAACAAGCTGAAGAAAATAAAGAAATTGAAGTGCCAAATTTAGTTGGTAGAGTTTATGATGAAGTTGTTGAGGAGTACTCTAAACAAGGTATAGAAATTATTAAAGATAAGGTAGAATATAGTTCAGAACAACCAGAGGGATCAGTTATTTCTCAAACTCCAGAAAAAGGAACTAAAACAAAAGATAAGAAGATTAAAGTAGTTGTAAGTAAAGGCCAAAAAATGGTTGAAGTTCCCGATGTTACTGGTAAAGATATAAAGGTTGCAACATATGAATTAGAAGATACTCTTGGATTTAAAATTGAACGTGAGGATGTTGTAAGTGAAAAAGTAGCTTCTGGAATTATAATTTCACAGGATGCTAAAAAAGGTGAAACATTACCATATGGTTCAACGATAAAATTGCAAGTAAGTAAAGGTGATGGAAAGGAAACAGTTGTGGTACCTAATGTTTTAGGCAAAACAGAGTCTGATGCTAAAAGTGCTTTAGAGGCTTTAGGTCTTACTGTAAGTGTAAAATATTCTGAGGACAAAACTAAATCTAATGGTGTAGTAATTGCTCAAAGTTATCCTCAAAATCAAACTCTTAAACAAGGAACACTTGTTGAAATAACTGTTAATAAAATTTTACTTACAAAAACTGTAACACTTGATTTGTTAGAATTACAAGGTGGAACAGCAAGTTCGGCTGATACTATTAATGTAAAGGTAACAGCAAGTATAGATGGAGGAGCATATAACACAGTATATAATCAATCAGTTGATCCTAGTACAAAAACTGTATCTGTTGAAATTAACGGATATAGCAATGCGACTCTTAAGGTATATCTTAACTCAAAACAAGTAAAAGAATTTACTGTAAGTTTTAATTAAAAATATAAAGTACTCATATTAATATATTAAAATGTATGAGTACTTTTAAGTATATAAAAGAAAGATAGAGTGATAATTTGATAGCGAGAGTTAAAGAAATAGTTTTAAATGAATATATATTAGAGAATATTGAAGATAATAGTGAATTTAAAGCAAGTTTAAGGGGAAATATAAAAAGAAAAAATGGAATATTAGTTGGTGATTTAGTAGAAGTTGAAGTATCTTATGATAGGTATATGATTAAAAAAATATTACCAAGGAAAAATAGTCTTATTCGACCACCAGTTGCAAATATTGATAATCTTGTAGTAGTGGTTTCACTATCAACTCCAAGTCCGGATTTCTTTCTATTAGATAAACAAATAGTACTTGCAAAATTTAAAGATATTCTACCCATAATTGTTATAAACAAAATTGATTTAAATATATCAGATATTACAAATAAAGATTTATCGTATATAAAAAATGTATATGGAAATTTAGGATTTCAAATTATTGAAGTAAGTGCTAAAAATAATATTGGAATAGATGTATTAAAGGAAAAATTACATAATAAAATATCGGCATTTTCAGGTAATTCAGGAGTAGGAAAATCTAGTATTATAAACAAGATTTTTGGCACAAATTCTTTAACCTTTGAAGTGGCAAAAAAGACAAATAGAGGAAGGCATACTACAAAACATGTGAAAATATATAAAAATGAAGATATGTATGTTTTAGATACACCTGGTTTTTCAAGTTATGAACTATATGATATAGAATACAAAGAACTAAAAAATTATTATCCTGATTTTTTAGAATGTAAATGTGATTATTTAGATTGTAGTCATGTGTTTGAAAATGAAAAAGTATGTGGCGTAAAAAAGGCAAAAAATGATGGCAGAATAGATAAAAATAGATATGACAGATACGTGGAATTGTTTAAAAAATTAAAAGATGAATATGATAGAAAATATAAATAGAGCGGGTGATAATATGAAGGATAATATATCTGTTTCAATACTTGATGTAAACAATAAAGAAACATATATAGATAACTTAAAAAACATAAAAGAAAAGATTAATGACTTAAATATTAAAACTGGAGTATTTGATGTTTGTATACATTTTGATATAATGGACTCTAAATTTGTACCAAATACTGGCATAAATATTGAAAGTATTAGTTATGCAAAAAAATTAGGCTTTTATATTGATGTTCATTTAATGGTGGAGGAACCTGTTAAGGAAAAATATGTTGATAGAGCAATAGAACTTGGTGCAGACAATATAACTATTCATTATGAAATAAGTAATTTTGAAAAGAATTTAAATTATTTAATTGATAAAAAAAGAAAATTAAAGGAAAAAGAAAATAGAGATTTAAGTTTGGTGTTGCATTAAAACCTAAAACAAAAGTTGATGTCATAAAAAAATATAAATCAAAAATAAATAAAATACTTCTAATGAGTGTTGAACCTGGATTTGGTGGTCAAAAATACATTAAGTCAACTTATGATAAAATTATCTTTGCAAAAAACATTTTTCCAAAAATAGATGTACAAGTAGATGGAGGCTTAAATGAAGAAACAATACCAAAATCTATAAGAAATGGGGTAAATAGTATTGTTATAGGAAGTTATTTATCTAAAGAGAGTAATCTGGATTTGCTTTTTGAAAAGTTTTTACTTGTAAATGTTATACATACCATTGAAAAATTACCAAGAAGAGCAAATATGAAATTAGACACAACCACCCTTCAAGTTGTTCCAGGTGGTTATGGTGAAAATGATATTTTGCTTGGTATAAATGTACCTGATATAAGAAAATGTGCTCTTATGTGGTACAAATATATAAATTTAAATATTTTACTTTATTTTATAACTTCTAAATTTCATGACTATAGAAGATTTGCTATTTTTTGTCTGATTAATAAAATAAGTATTCTATATAAAAAAGTAATTAAAGATAAGAAAGATAAAAAGTCTTTAAAGGAATTGAAGGATATTTTTAACTTCTTTGAAGATAATATTGGATATATAAACAACTGGGATTTAACTGATGTATCAGGACCAAATATTTTAGCATATAATCTGTACACATTAAGTGAAAAACAAAGAAGAAAAAAAATATTTATGTATTTAAATAATAAAAATTTTTGGGTAAAAAGAATAGGTATTGTCTCACAGCTTAATTTCGTAAGAAATGGTTTGTTGGAACTTCCACTACAGGTCTGTAATTATGTGTTATATGATGAATTTCATTTGTATCAGAAGGCTACTGGATGGGTATTAAGAGAATTATATAAAAAGAAACCAAAAGTAATTGTAGAATATTTGTGTGATAAGAACCATGAAAAAAAATTACCTAGTATTTTGCTTTCATATGCATGCGAAAAGATGACAAAAAGTGAGAAAGATAGGATAAGGAACGAAATAGGAGAATAAAAATGATTGGAATAATTGGTGCAATGGAGATGGAATTAGATAGATTAATTTCTGATATGGACGTAGCAGAAAAAAAGAATGTTTCCTTTCTTGATTTTTATATAGGTAAGCTATATTCTAAAGATGTTATAATTGTAAAATCAAATGAAGGAAAAGTAAATTCTGCAGTTGCAACACAGATATTAATATCAAATTTTGATATACAATATGTGCTAAATGTTGGAGTGGCTGGAAGTATATCAGATAATTTAAATGTATTTGACGTGGCAATTTCAAATAATACTGTTGAATTTGATCAAGATGTAAGTGCTCTTGGATATGAGATAGGACATACTTTTGGAATAGATAAAGTAAGAGTTCCTGCAAGTGAGAGATTATCAGTTAAAATACAAAGTGTATGTGATAAATTATCTATAAAATCGGAGATTGGTACAATTTTATCTTCAGATAAATTTATTGTTGACAAAAATGAAAAAGAAACATTAAAGAAGAAATTTGGTGGTATTGCTATTGATATGGAAAGTGCAAGTATAAATCACGTTGCTTATTTGAATAATAAAGAATTTGTTACATTAAGAATTATATCGGATAGTGGCAATAACATTGAATATAGAAAGTTTGCAGAGGTTGCAACAGAAAATATTTCAAGAATATTAAAGGAATATTTAGAGGAGGAGAATATATGAAAAAAATAGCTATTATGACAGCAGGTGGAGATTGTGCAGGACTTAACGCTGCAATTAAATCAGTGGTTATGGCAGCATCTAAAAATAACATTGTTGTAGTTGGAATTATTGATGGATTTATTGGATTTGTAGAAAGAAAGTATATGGTACTTGATAATAAAATTGTTGAAAATATTGAAAGACAGGGAGGAACTATACTTGGTTCTTCAAATAAAGAATGCCCTTTTCATTATCCTAGTAAAGAGAAAAAAGATGAATATGAAGATAGAGTAGATGATTCAATAAAAGCTTTAAGAAAAATTGGTGTTGAAGCTATGATTATAATTGGCGGCGATGGTACCCTTGACTCTGCAAGAGTAATTGATGAGGCTGGTATGCCAACAATTGGAATTCCAAAAACGATTGACAATGATATGGTTGCTAGTAATCCAACTATAGGATTTGATACTGGTGTAGAAAATGCTGTTGAAGCAATCAGAAAATTAAAAACAACTGCAGCTTCACATAGAAGAGTAATGGTAGTAGAAATGATGGGAAGAACATCTGGTTACTTAACTTTATATAGTGGATTTGCTGCTGGAGCAGATATTATACTATTACCTGAGAGAGATTACGATTTAAATATTGTATGTAATAGAGTAAAAGAAATAATGAGTACAGATAAAAGATATGTTATTATTGCTGTATCTGAGGCATGTAAAGAAAAAGGCAAAAAAGAAACCATTTCTAAGGTTATAAAAGACAGTTTTGAACAAAAAAGATTTGGGGGAATTGCTGCTAAGCTTTCAGCACAAATTGAAGAAATAACTGGATATGAATCAAGACCAATGGTTCTTGGTCATCTGCAAAGAGGAGGAGATCCTTGTGCATCAGATATAATACTTGGTTCAAGACTTGGAGACTATGCATTTAATCTTCTTTCAGATGGTAGACATGGATATATTGTAGGTGTAAATCAAAATGAAATTCAAAAAATGCCTTTTCCAAGGGAAAGAAAGCCAAGGCTTCTTGATCTTGAAAATGATGACATTTATAGAACTGCTAAAGATACAGGTATTTGTTTTGGAATATAATAATAACACTAAAAATAAAACTTATGTTTGACAAAGAAAAAATTATATGATATAATTTTTTAAAATAAACGTAAGTTTGAAAGGAGTTTGTTATATGGGTACTACATTAAATGTACAAGAAAAAAGAGTTTTTGATTATTTAAAAGAACAAATAAGAGAAAAAGGTTATCCACCTTCAATTAGAGAAATATGTGCAGCACTTAATTTTAAGTCTACATCATCCGTTCATCAATATATTGCTAGACTTGCTGAAAAAGGGTATATTGATAAGGGAGATTTGAAAACAAGAGCAATTAAAATAGTTGGAGATGAACCAACAATATCTATTCCAATTGTTGGTAAAGTTGCAGCTGGTGAACCAATTTTAGCACAAGAAAATATTGAAGACTATTTTTCAATTGGAGAAAGTTTCTTTTCTCAGTCTGATTTAAAAAATGAGACTTTTGTATTAAAAGTTCAAGGCGAAAGTATGATAAATGCAGGAATAAATAATGGAGATTATATAATAGTTTCAAAAGAAAATACAGCTAGAAATGGCCAAATTGTTGTAGCTATGATAGATGGAAATGCAACAGTTAAAACTTTTTATAAAGAAAAAGATCATGTAAGACTTCAACCTGAAAATGATACTATGGAGCCAATAATTGTAAAAGATGTACAAATTGTTGGTAAAGTAGTAGGGTTATTTAGAAAAATATAACAAATTAACCACCTTTGACATAAAATATTATAGTCGGAGGTGGTTTTATGAAACTTGAAGGTATAAAAATTGGACTTGGTATAACAGGATCGTTTTGTAATTTTTCTGAGACAAAAAATGTTATATCTAATTTAATGACTGAAGGCGCAGATGTTTATCCGATTATTTCTTTTTCAACAAAAAATTTAGACACTAGATTTTACAAAAAAGATGAATACATAAAAATGTTAAAACAAGAATCAAAAAATAATATTATTGATACAATACAAAAAGCTGAACCCGTTGGCCCGAAGAATTTAGTTGATATAATTTTAGTATGTCCATGTACAGGAAATAGTTTAGCAAAACTTGCAAATGGTATTACCGATACGCCTGTGCTTATGGCAATAAAAGGACATATAAGGAACAACAAACCTGTAGTAATCGGAGTTTCAACTAATGATGGGCTTGGTGCAAGTCTTCAAAATATTGCAAAATTAATTAATACTAAAAATATGTATTTTGTACCATTTAGGCAGGATGATTATATATCAAAACCAAAGTCTTTAGTCTTAGACTATAATTATATAGTAGATACTGTATATGATGCATTACATTTTAAACAAATTCAACCCATACTGTCAAAGAAATAAGAAAATACTAGGAAAATTAATTCCTAGTATTTTTAGCTTAATTTACAAAAATATCATAAATTATTGCTTTTTTTAAGTTCTCGATTGTATTGATTTTTTCAGGTAAGATGTAGAGTTCTTTGTTTTGTAACTCTGTTGATATCCTACTATCATCAATAACACAAACCTCAAGCTTTTCACCTTTAATTGTTTGCTGGTATATTTGTAAAGAGTTTTTATTGCTTGAAATAACTTGGTTTACAAATATGTTTGTAGCTTTTGTTGGTTTATCTGAGCGTCTGAGCTTTCCGTTATAAAAAGAAAAATAATATATATTTCTTTGGGGTGATTGAATCATTTTTTTACTCCTTTAGCTTTAAAATTCTTGAGTAATAAATTTTTTATAAAAGAAAATTTTCATAAATTCTCTTTTAAATTCAACAGAATTTTGACTATACTCTTTTATCTTTTCTTGACTTAGAGAGAGATTTGTTTTTCTTAACCTGTTAAGATCTATGTTTTCTATGTCATTTTTTGAAAAAACGCACAAAGGATAATCATGAGAGTCGAGGACTAAAATATGATATATTTTTCCTTCTTTGTATCTAAACCTTAACGTAAATGTGGGAGGTAATTCTTTAGTTTTATTAGTAATCACCTCATAATTTGAGTTAAGATATAATTCCTGTATTGGTCTTAAGGCTGTTTTTGGCATTTGGTTATTCCTCCAGTAATTAAATATTTTAAAGTAACATTTGTTACTATTATAAACAAATTAATGTACTAAATATTATATCACAAAAATTATGTAAAGTCAAATGCTTTTCGAAATCTTTTGTATCATTTAATGAATTCTTTGTTACTATTCAGACTAGAACCTAAAATTTTAGTAACAGTATTATGTATTTGTGGAAAACTTTTGTAGTTAGTGGTATTTTTAAAGATGTTGTATTTAAGTTTCCACCTATCT
>ERZ1034855.656-NODE-656-length-12153-cov-25.154654_pt1 | contig 12153 bp, 22 predicted proteins | sample MGYA00520699_ERZ1034855 | MGnify/ENA primary metagenome ERZ1034855 (study PRJEB33766, sample SAMN09781730) | gut metagenome | biome: gut microbiome | host: Homo sapiens | place: Madagascar | study: EMG produced TPA metagenomics assembly of the PRJNA485056 data...
GGGGGGGGGCGGGGGGGGCTTTCCCCCCCCGACCCGCCTATATCTCAGGAGGACATCCCCATCGTATCATGGTTCTTTTTTCCTGTTACCACCATTCTGCAATTATTTTTCCAAAAACCGCAGTTCCTGCGGGAAACTGGCCTCTAGCTGCCGCAAGCCCTGGGCCACGAAGTCAAATCCGGCCCGCATTTGCTCCCCGCCTTGGGCGATGATGCTGGCATCCCCAGGCTCTGTGCGGCATTCCAGCACCTGCTCCGCCGTATTGTGGACCCACCCCGCCAGCGTACACACCAGGCCGGAGACCATGTTGCACACATCCGTCTGCCCGTGATCCCTGACCCAGAGGATACAGGTCTCCCCGGTCCGCATCTCTGCCAGGATCATGCGGGGTTCCCTGCATTCATGTTCGGGCCGGATCTGGCGGCCAGCTTCTGCTGGTATCCCGTGAGGTTGCTTTCCTGGCTCTGGCTGGCCTTTTCGTCCAGCGTCTGACCCTTCACACCGCCCTGCCGGTTCTGCCCTTCCTGGGCGTTCTGCGCGGCCATATCCACGCCCACCCGGGCCGACATCTGCGCGGCCAGCATCTGCACCTGCTGGGTGAGCTGCTGCACCACGTTGAGTAGGGTCTGTCCCTGGGCCACATAGTCCCGGACATCCTCCTTGCCCTCAAAGTCCATCATGTTCAGTGCGCCCATGGCCGCCTGGGCGTTTTCCGGGGCAAAAAATCCGGCGGAATAGAGCTCCAGCGCCCGCTGATTCTGCTCCATCCGGGAGAAGGGATTGCGCTTCTGGGCCTTGATCTTGAGGTCAAACACCGGCTCCCGGAATAGCATCTGCCCCATGCTGTCCATCCCCACCGGCTGGGGAGTCAGCCCTGCGTTGGAAAAGTCCACGAACCGCGCGTCCGTCCCGTTGGGCCCCACCACGCGGAAGGCCCGCGCCACGTCATAAAACTGCCGCATCCGCTCGATGACCATGTCCGTGATCTCGTTGTGTGCCCGATAGCTGGCCGCGATCATATCCCGGGAGCTCTTGTTTCCCGCCTCCTGGAGGGCGGAGATGGCCGCCGCCGCCGTGACAGAGGAGCTCGTCCCGCCGGAGTTGACGTCCCGGTTTGCCGCTGTGTCCTTCATCTCCTCGATCTTGAGCTGGAGGATGTTGGCATAGATGCTGGGCAGCGGGTCCATGGTCATCTGCTGGAGCTTGCTTGGGTCGATGTTGCCCTCCACGTGGATGACGCTCTTGTTCCAATCCAGAAACTCCCGCTCGTTGATCCCCGCGCTCTCGCTGGCAAAGACCCTCGGCTTGCTGGCCCGGAGGCTGTACTCCAGGATATTGCCAAACAGCCGGTCGATATAGAGCTGCGGATCCTTGCAGATCCCCACCAGGCCAAAGCCCGCCGGGGTCCCCTTTTCCGGGTAGAGGGTATCCATCACCACGGGATAGCGCCCATCGGCATACCACCCGCTCTCCTGATACCGCCCCTCGTTCTCGGAGGCGTACAGCAGACAGTCCCCGCAGAACTTGGCGTAGTGCAGCACCGTCTTGCCGGAGATGGTCCGGCGCTTGTAATACCAGTCCACCACGACCGCCTTGTCCGTGGTGTCCACCGCGTCATCGTACACATACTGTTTGATGTCCAGCGCCCCGCCCAGGAGCTTTCCCGCATACTGGGGATACTGCTCCTCCAGAGCATCCACATCCACCAGCTGGGCGATAAAGAGGTTTCGGCTCTGCTGGATGTCCTGCACCCCAGGCTCCCAGAAGATGTTGAGCAGGTCGATCCCCCGGATCTCGATGTCCCCCAGCCCGTTCTCTTTCTGCGGGTCCCAGAACACGCCATAGACCGCCGTCCCGTGCTTGAGCTTTTCCCACCACTGGCCAGAATACGTCCCCTCAAAGCCGCTGGACTCCATGACGGCGGGCAGGATCTCTCCCAGCATCTCGGCGCTCTGCTGATCGCTCTGCTCACGGGGTAGGACGATAGCCTCCGGATAGTTGTCCATCGCGTCGGCGTGCTTGTTGAGGATCGCGTTAAACAGCCATGCCGAGGTGGGCGTCACCTGGGTCTCGTTGTCCTTGAGCTTGTTCCGCCCGATGGCCTCCCAATGCCGCAGCTCCCACCAGAGCTCATCTTCCACCACCCGGGCCTCCAGGTTGGCTTTGCCGCTCTTATACTTGCGGAGAATATCCTGCGCTTTGCGCACCTCATCCTCCCCGATGATCTGCGCCCCCTCCGGCTGGGTCAGCACCATGGCAGTCATTTCCCCGTCCATGGGCTTCTCCGGCTCCTCCTGGGCTCGTTTTCTGTCCAATCCGAACATTTGTTCCCTCCTCATTTCATCAGATAAAAGTCATACCGCCCGTTCCTGGACTCGTCGGCCTCCAGCGGGCTCCACGTCCGCTTGGGCTGCTCCTTGCGCACCGGCGCGGCGATGGGGTTGGCCATGCACACATAGCGGCATTGGTCATAGATGTGATCCTCGCCCTCGGTGTTGATGTCCTCCACGTCAGTCTCGTCATACACCAGCGCCGGGACTGTCCGGATAAAGTGCTTGCAGGTGGAAAAGACATACAGCATGGGGATCCCGTCCGCCATGGCCAGCCGGTGATGCAGCTGCATCTTGCCGGAGATCCGCGCATGGTCCCCCTTGTCGAAATGCACCCGCTCCCGGCTCATGAGATCCCCGATGCTCTCCGTCCCGTCGCTCATCCAGATGGCCGGGTCCCCGATGCGGTGGATCCGCTTGCCCCGGAGGTTGGGATCGTCGGCCTCGATCTGCCGGATCCGCCGGGCCACCTCCCCCGGCTCCAGCTTGACGCCCTGGTTTGGCGTCCCCGTGCAGCCGTAATACTCCCGGATGGCATACATCCGCCGCTCATGGTCCACGGCGTACCACCCGACGGAAAAGGGCCGGGAATAGCCCCAGTCCAGCCCGCACCAGATGCTCCAGTCCGGCGGCACGGCAAAGGGCGCGATGACGTGTGTCCCGATCCGGTCCTGATAGTGGGCCGGGTCGTTGCGCCACTCGGTGAACACCTGGCCGGAGAAGCCGTCCCAGTCTCCGTACAGGAGGGCGTTGCGCTCTGCCTCCGGCATAGATGCCAGCCGCTGGACATACATCGGGTCGTTTTGCATCAGGATCTGGTTATCAAACACAGAGCTGGGGACAAAGATCCGGCTCTGCTCCCCCGTGTGGGTTTGCCCTGCCGGATCCACCCAGGATGCCTCCTCCCGGATGGTGGTCATGGGCGCGCTGGCCGTGATAAACCGGTCCTTGACCCATCCATGCCCCACGCCGCCCGGGTTGGCCGTCGCCCGCATATAGACCCGCGTCCCCGGCCCGTTTGGGCGGTTACGGGACTTCAGGTATTCATATTCTTCTTGGGTAAAGTGCGTCAGCTCGTCAAAGGCGATAAAGTCATAGGCCTGGCCCTGATACTGGATCTTGTCCTGGGGCCGGTTGAGGCTGCCGAAAATGATCTGCGCCCCGGAGGGGAACCGCCAGGTATGGCTGCTCCCGTTGTACTTGGCCTTGGGATAGATCCTCGGATAATAGTTCAGCGTCTTGTCGATGAGCTCCCGCAGCTGCGGGAATGTTTTGCGCAATATCAAGGCCTTATACCAGGGGATATGCACCTGCCGCAGGGCCTCGATGACCAGCGCATCGCTCTTGCCGCCCCCTGCCGCGCCGCCATACAGCGCCTCATACTCCGGCCGCGCCATAAACGCCGCCTGCCTGGGCTGGGGCCGCCAGACCACCTTGGGCACACTCATCCCTTGTCCTCCGGCGCGATCTCCGGGATGAGCACCACGCCCCCGCCGCCGTCATTGTCCGCCCGGCCCATCTGCGTCCACTTGTCGATGAGCGTACCGATGGCCGTGGTGATCTGCGCCGGGGTGGCCTCCTTTAATTTTTCGGGGTCGTTGAGCACCGTCAGCCCCTTGCCGATGATCTCGCACACCACCTGCCGCTGGCTGTCCATATATGCCAGCACATCGGCCTGGATCTCTTCTTTTTTCTGCGCAGCTTTCTGTCGGAAGTCACCAGATTCTTCCACAAATCGCTTTACCGTGTCCCCGCAGACGCCAAACTTCCGCCCGGTGGCGCGGTAGCTGCCGCTCTCCAGATAGTCCGCAACGATCTTCTTCTTTTGCCGCTCCGTGAGCCTTGCCGCCATACGCGCCTCCATTTCCCGCGGCTGCTCCCACCCCTGCATCCTGCCGCGATACTCCCTTTTCCCGGCTCTCCCGGGCTCCACGCTCTCATGGTATCATTTCCCAAATCTCCATGTCACCACCACTGTGCAAAAATCTCCCAGAACAGCAAAAAGGGACCGGGTGACCGGTCCCTTTGTTTTGATTATAACGCCCGAAATCTGGCTGCGCGAGGTCATTGCCTCCTATCCATCTCCGCGCCGCAGCCTGGGCAGTACGGAGTTTTCACAACGGAACCCCGACTACAACGACTGCAACGGTAAGTTATGTGCGAAACAATTACTCCGCCCGCGGGTGTCCATCGCCAATAGGCGGAGTCTACGCCTTCCCACCACCCAAGCCGCACGGATGCCCTATTTGCGGCGGGTGCATCCTCAAGGCATCCGATCAGCTCGCCGTATGAACTGAGCCCTTTGCCGATCAAGATGGTCCCAACGGAATCCAGCCAGCGGTCGATCTCATCCTGCACGTCAGCCCTTCGGACGAGCTCATTCATCTTGTCTGCCACCATGTTTCAATGCCTCCTCCATTCCGTCCCATTTCGTTTCCCGCTTCCAGTATTTGCATTTTTGCGTAAAGCACTCCACATAGCCGATACGGTGGTTATCAATGGCGCAATACGTCTCGATGCCGCCCCGTTCAGGCCGTCTTTCGCAGTTGCCGCAGTTGCAGCAAACTTTATCCTCCATTGTCAACCCTCCTGTTCCAAGCGTCAATGTTGCATTCCTTAATCACAAACCCAGAAAGAACGCACCCGTTATACCAGTGCTTCCACTCTCCACGGTTTGCTGTTCTCATGATTGCGCCCATAGGCTTATTGTCTGCGCCACAGAACGGGCACGGTTTCAGTTCAGCCATCGCGCTTCGCCGCCGCCAATGCTTTCTCAGCTTCTTCGCGGGAAACAAACACACATTTCCCCCATTTTTTGCCGAGTAAAACAATTGATTCCACGCTGTTTATTGTAAGTTCATTGATGCATTTGTATCTTTTCGAAACAAAATAAACCGTATCTCCAACCCTGCACGGCAGCACCGCCACGCGGCCTTCCTTGTCGGCCTTAGCCAACTCCATAAGACGGTCATAACTGCCGATGCTGTTGAGTACAGACATCATCGCACACCACTCGGCCGACATACTGAGGACTTCTGCTGGCGTTAGCCCGGTGTCCTCATATTTTTTCAGCTTCCAGTAAATTTCCATCGCGCGTTCTTTGACGGCTTCCGCATCAATCATTGTTCTGCGTGTTGTATGCGCATCCACTTTCACATCCGGGATTGTTAATCTATCCATGTTGTCCTCCTTTTGGGGCATATTTTCTGAAATCCGGCTCTACCCTAAAGATCTTCCGGTTGTTGCACCACCGCTGGAGCAGCCGAGCCTCCCGCGGGGCGTTGGGCTTGTCGTACACCATCACATAGGGGTCATAGCCCAAATCCCGCAGGGTATAGATGCGATACAGGTCCTCCTCCAGGGTGGTGTCGTAGTTGACCAGGGTATACACCGTCGCCCACTTGCCATGGGGCCGCCGCGCCGCCAGCTCCCGATACAGCTTGAGCCCGGCCAGGACCTGCTCGGTCTCGCGCATATAGTCCCATGCAAAGTGGATGTCTTTGAGCTTGAGCCGGTTGATGGCCCCGATGTTGTCCGGGGTCAAAAGGCGGCAATCAAATCCCTGGTTGACATCCACCCACGCCTTGCTCTCTGCCAGCTGGCCCAGGAGATCCATGTGCTCCGGACAGGCCAGCAGATTGGGGTCCATGAGCACGATGTGCTTTTGCCCGCTCCACCACTCCGAAAGATCCGCCTGCTTGCGCGATGCGCGGCCCTCCTTGGCGGCGACGATGCAAAAATGGCAGCCCCGGGGGCACCCTCGGGTCAAAAACCCGTATGCCGTATCCCGAGTGAGCCCTGGGTACAGGCTGTAATCTGGGCAGATGTGCTCGATCTCGGGAGGGAGCCGGTTGTCCAGCCCGTACCCGGTCCCGCCCTTGATCACCCGGTCGGCGTTGTACGGCTCGTCCACATCCGGGCTGTAGGTCCCGTCAAAGACCTTGGACATATACACGGTATCGTACTGCTCCCAACCGGTCCACCAGGCCACCATGTCCCCCTGTGCCTTGTGCCATGCCGAGAGCTTCATCAGCGCGAGATTTGGGTAATGGTGGCTGTCAACGTCAATCAAGCCAATCTTCATTGCTCGTCACCTTTACGGTCATGGCCTCACTGCTCCTCCATCTGCCGTTTGAGCTCTGCCATGTTCACTATCACGGCCCCGTCCTGTTCGTAGGCCTGCCAGATGGGGCTTTCCGGGTCGCTCACCATTCTTTTTATCACCGCTTTGTACGCCTCTGCAACGTCCGGGCCTTTCCGGAAAAAAGACGTATAGACCGCGTTGATCATTCGGCAGCTGTCGGTCAGGATGTCTTCCAGGGTTCCATTGACCTCGAGGCTCACCCTTTCGCGGCTCACGTTTGCTTTGATCATTTCCGTTTCCTCCAATTCTTCATTCTTTTGGTTTCTTCTTCCAGCGTTTCCCGCTGCTGCATGGGGTATCGCTCCTCCCACGGCGTCCGGTCATCCTCCGTGGTCTTGGCAAACAGCCGCTTGTCCACATCGGCCCGCACCGCGTCGGCCTCCGGGTCCTCCGGATCCAGGCCCCGGTACACATAGGCCGTGTTCTGCCGCCATTCCAGGCAAAAGCGCTCGATCCGTTCCCGTCCCCACCGATCATTACCCATACACTCTCCGTATGCCAGAGTGAGGATGAGGGCATCCAGATCCACTTGCCCCACCAGCTGGTGCATGGTGATCCCGGTGTCGATGGCCCGCTGCTTCTGCGCCGCATCCCGGCGGCGGAACCCCTTATTTTTTGCCACAGAAACACCCTCCCATGGCCTCCAGGATGACGGCTTTGTAGCTCTCTGCCTTAGCTTTCCAGGCGGCGGTTTCCTGTTTTTGCATGAGTAGCTCGCCATTTGCCATCGTGAGATCCCGCTCAGCGTCGGCCAGCCAGCCTTGCAGATCCTCCCGGTCAGGGTCCCCGCCGATAACGCTGTCCACGCCGCACAGCACGGCCTCCAGCTCCTCGTCTGTGAGGGTGCAGATGTAGTCTCCCGCCCGGTCGATGTCCACCGTGTAGATGTGCTCGCACAGCGCCCACCCGCGAAGCCCCTCATGGGTCATGGGTACATGGGCTCTGTTTTTTGTCTGCTCCTTGTGGCTGAGATAGACCACCGTGACCACATGGCTGTCTTCCACCTGATTCTGGTCCGAGATGACGATCCCGGGCCGGGTCTTGCGCATCTCGGCGCCAACGGCCCCGACAGAATCCTTGATGTAGTACACGTCTCCGCGCTTGAGATTCTTTTTGGTCATTTTTTACACCTCCTGGATGATGATGTTTTTTCGCTCCCGCATGATCTTCTTTTTCAGCTCATACACCTGGGTCTTTTGCCCCTTGACGTCCTCCACCACCGGGATCCACCACTCCTGCCCGGTGACGTCGGGCCGTGTCTTGCGCTCATAGCTAAAATCTGCCACATACTTGATGGCCTGGACCCGGTCCCCCTCCGGCGCGATATAGCTCTCCTGGAGGGTAAACTGCGGCTGGAGCTTGAGATCCCGGATCTCTCCCGCCCGGAGGAGGAGCAGCAGCTCCTCATATCTCCGGGCCTCTTTTTTGCTGGCGAAGCGGATGCCCTGCCGGGTGGTGGGCTGGGCGTGATACTTACTCATGTTCCCGCTCCTGTACCCCGATGAGCATCCCGCCGTCCTCTTTCCGGCTGGCCGTCACCATCCACTGGCGCATGACCTCCCGGGGGTCAAACTTGCCCAGCTGGAGGTGATAGCCCTTGAGGCTCCCGTCATCATGGAGCACCGGGGTCCCATAGGTCATGGCCGTCTCCGCCATGACCGCGTCCACTGTGAGGTTGACGTCCGCGACGGCCTCCTCATACTCGGCCACCGTGTGTTCGGCCTTCCGGGCCCTGGCATCCAGCCATTTCATGCGGCTTTCCGCCGCGTCCAGCTTGCGCCGGAGATCCCGCACTTCTCCCTCCAGGCGTTCTACGTCTTTTTTATTCATTTCCTTCCTCCTTTTGGTAACGCGCCACCAGCGCTGCCGCGATGGTGCATTTCTGCCAGTCATAGCTGGCGCAGTACTCTCGTACATAGGCCCCGGCATCCGCCCGGCTCGGGAGCCTTACGCAGCTCCCGCCCTCACACCGCACCCAGAAGGTCGAGCCGTCCCGGGCCTGGTTGTCTCCGGTGAAAAACGGGCATTTATACGCATACGCCCCCAACATACGCTCACCCTCCGGATATTTGGCCATGCTCAAAAAGGGAGATCCGCGTCGTCATCCACCAGCGGCGCGAACCCCTCCTGCGCCCTGGGCTCGGCAGTCTCCGATTTGCTCCCGCAGAAATGGAGGGTATCGGCCACAATCTCCACGGACTTCCGCTTATTGCCGTCCTTGTCCTCCCAGATTCTGGCCTGGAGCCGCCCATCCACGGCGATCATCTGCCCCTTGGCAAAATACCGGCTGGCAAACTCCGCCGTCTTGCCCCAGCACACCACGTCAAAAAAGTCCGCCTTGCGCTCCTCCCCGGCCTTGGCGTACCGATCCACCGCCACCGCAAAAGTGGTCACCATCGTCCCGCCCGGGGTCTGCCGGAGCTCGATATCCTGACACACACGCCCCTGAATCACCACTCTGTTAATCATGTTTACTCCTCCAAATAATTTTTCCCAAACACCCGGACAAAGTCCTCGGTGCTCCAGGTTTGCTCTCTCATGGCCCGTCTCTGGGCCTCCCGCTGGATGATCCTGCGGGTTCCGGGGTTAAAATGTACGCCATTGGGCGGCTCGTTGTGGCAGCTGTGGCAGAGCTCCACCGTGAGCCCGTACCGCTCACTCAGCTGCCGTTTCGGCCCGCCGAACACATGATGCCGCTCCAGCGGCCCCCAGCGCCCGCATAGTTCGCACTCGCCCATCATGCGCCCCACCGGTCCATCATCCGGGCGATCTCTTCCGGCGTGGCCGTAGGGATCCCACAGGCCTTGCAGTCTTGCACAATCATGTCGATCAGCCGGGACATCTGCCGAGTGTCATACTCGCTGGAGCCGTAATACAGCACCAGGTTTTCACACCCCTGCAGCTTGCTGGGGAGGGTGTCGCTCACCCAGCCCAGCCCTTTCCCCCGCCAGATCCGCCGCAGGGTTTCCGCCGCCTCCGCCTTGACGCAGACGGTCTGGCAGTTGCCGCCAATGTTGCGGACATACCCCCGATAGATCTCCTCCTTGGGGAGCGCCATCCGCTCGGCCAGCTTGTCCATGAGCGTCCAGGCGTAGGCGTTGCTGTCCAGACTCCGCTTTTTGCGTTGCTGCTTGAGGGTGAGCTCATAGCGCTTGCCCTCCTCCATCTCGCCGATGACCTCCTGGGCGGCCCGGGGGCTGTCCGCCCGGAAGCAGAGCCATGTCCCCTCTCCGTCCATCATCCACCGGGCCCTACTGACCAGCATTTTCCTGCTCCATCAGCCGCTTTTCTGCGTCATTAACCCGCTTCTGGCAATCGGCACAGAGCGTGTGGCCGAACCGTTTGGCGCTGTACCCGGCGATGTTTTCCGCCGTCCAGATGGTCCCGTCCCGCAGCGTCACCGGCTGGATGAGTTTGCCGCAGTCCTCGCAGCGGATAGCCTTCCCCGCCGCCTGGACGGGAGCTTTGGCCGTGGCCTGCTTAGCGGGAGCCTGGGCCTTCGCCGGTGGCGCGTCACCGCCCGTGTACTTGGTACGCCCTGCGGCCCAATATACATCCGCCCCGATGCCCAGGGCCTTGCAAGCCACGCTCAGCGCGTCCGTGAGTGCCATCTTATAGCACTCGTCGCTGGTATACAGCCCGTTTCGCTCACTGGCCACATAGGAGGATCCGCCGGTCCCGGGGACCGCCTCGCTCCACGCTCCCTCCCAGCGATAGTACAGGTCGATGTCCACAAAGCACGAGATCTCGTTGTTTGCCCCACCGACCATTTCCCGCCGGGTGATGATGTACTTCCAGCCGATCCCGCAGGGTCCGAACAGCTCTGTAAGTTTGGAAATCCGCCATAGAGGGTTTACATCTGTCATCCCCTTGAGCCGCCCTGCGCCGATGGTTCTCTGCGCCTCCATTGGCACGGCACGCCCCTGGTTAAAAATCGTCATGTTGTCCATTTACTTCACCAATACATTGACTTTTTCCGTCAGCTTCGCGCCCGGGATGACCTCCCCCGCCTTGAGCAGGGGCCCCAGGTCGCCCTTTTTGATGGTCGGCAGTGTGTACGCGATGAGATCATGCCGCTCATTCTCCCTGGCCCAGTTCACGGCAGCCCGCTCGTCTGTGATCTCCACCCGCTGGCTTCTGCGGAAGCTCACGAAGCACCGGGCGGTCTCAAACTTCCGCCCCTGCAAGGCGCCCTCCAGATACCGTTTCAGGCTCTCGATCATGACCTCACTGGCATTTCGCCGCTTAGCGAGCGCCGCCTCTTCCTCCCAGATGGCCGCCGCCTGGGCCTTGAGGTTCTTGCACCAAAGGGCAACATTCTCAAGCTTTTTCTCCCGCTCCATCTGGAGCTCCTCCAGCTTGGCCCAATCTGTGATCTCCCCGGTCTTCGGGTCCGCCAGCTCCAGGATGCTCTTGTCGATCTCGTAAAGATTCACCAGTTTTCACCATGCCTTTCTGCATATTCCTCCGGCCCCATGGCCCGCAGGCACTCGTCGCACCCGACGATGTTGCCCTCCGCGTCCTCATAGGCCGTCTCAAACTCCGCGCCGCACACCGGGCAATAGACCGGCGTGCCCTCCGGGTCTCCCTCCCGCATCACTCTGGCGATGTCCGGGTGGTCCGGGCAATTATCCCACATACGGGTCCTCCATTTCCCACGACCAGGTGGCCGTGTCTCTGTATTCGCGGCGGAAGATGTTGTGCTTGCCGTCTCCCTGCCAGTAAAAGTAATCATCCGGGATGACGCGCCCCACGCTCCCGATGCACTGGGCCTCCATGCCCCACCGGGCGATGACGTCATCCACCAAAGCCCGGATCTCCGGCTCCACCGGGTTTGCGGGGTCATATCCGGCAAACTGGCCCTTTTGGGTGAGCACCCCGAGGATGCTCCCCGGCCACCGGGGATCGTCCACCCGGTTGAGCACCACCCACACACAGGCCGCTTGCTCCTTCCGGCTGCACCCCCGGGCCTCGCCCCAGACCATCTTGGCCAGCGCGTCCTTGGCAGAAGTGTCGATGACCTCCGGTTCCGGGTCTCCGCTGTCCAGCGGCACGTCCTCGGACCATTCCGTGGCCGCAAACGCCACTGTCTCGGCCAATTCCGGCTCGGGTGGTAATTTCCCTTCCCGGCTCGATTGCCGCTCTCTGAGTCTCTCTGAGCCTTGCCGTCTGGATGCACAGCCCGCCAATCAGCACCGCCGCCCCGATGACGGCCATCCACCACCATGCTCTCTTACCGTCCATAAATCGCCTCCATCAGATCTTCCTTGGGGATGTGGAGCATCCGCACCACCTGGCCCAGCTCCCGCACAGTCAGCTTCCCGGGGTCCTGGACCTTGTAGTGCAGCGCGCCCCGGCTGATATCCATCTTCTCGGCCACCTTGGCCGTCGTTGTCCCTTGTCTTGCCATCTCCACCCGGATGACGGTCGCCAGCCGCTCCCGCATCCGGTCAGATTCTGTCAGTGTCACTTTCGGCATTGTTTTTCCCTCCGACTTGTGTTATACTTGACTTGCATTGGTTGCCGGGTCTTCCGGCTGGCCGCTGTCCTGTTGCATCAGGGCGGCGGCCTTTTTTGCTTTTTGCTTGGCGTTATAGTCCCGCCACTTTGCCTTGTTGGCCTCGTAGTATCGGCGCTTTCGCTCCGCCAAGGCCTCCTTGTTGGCCTCGTAGTATCGGC
>ERZ1034855.659-NODE-659-length-12133-cov-8.518795_pt1 | contig 12133 bp, 15 predicted proteins | sample MGYA00520699_ERZ1034855 | MGnify/ENA primary metagenome ERZ1034855 (study PRJEB33766, sample SAMN09781730) | gut metagenome | biome: gut microbiome | host: Homo sapiens | place: Madagascar | study: EMG produced TPA metagenomics assembly of the PRJNA485056 data set...
TATTTGCTAAAATTATTTTAACTAAAGATAACCCGAAAGTAAAGACAATTTTAGTTTAGTAAAAAATGCAAAACCCAAAATTGCACAATGCTGCTTATTATGGACAATTCGGCGTTTTAGTTAGATTCGTTTTATACAAAGAAAATAATTGCATAATGTGATGTTTTTGTAATAATATAACTAAAAAGTGAAAGGAGCAAAAATGAAATTGTATTCTAAAGAAGCCCTGCTTTTAGGCGGATTATATACTGTTTTAGCTATTCCTTTCACTTATTTAAATGAATCAATCAGTGGAATCTTACTGCTGCTGTTTATCGGTTTTGCAATAACACTTTGTTTTAAGAAAAAACTTAGATTTTTGGAACGTATGATTTCCGGCTATCCTAAAATTTCAAATTGCTTAAGTTCTATTGGTTGGTATCCCTATATTTTTATAATCTTTACAGTCAGTTTTACCGCTTCCGGTTATTTTTTTGATTATCAAGATGATTCCATAGAAAAAGTATTTTCAATTTTTGACTATGGTACAAGTATCTTGGTAGTTATTTCTTTGGTTTATGCTATTTATAAAAATTTTAAGAAACAGTCATAGATTTCCATATTCCCGATTCGCAATGAATTAAGCAATAAAAAAAAGCCCTGCTGAAAAGCAAGGCTTAAAACATTGGAGATAGTTATAAAACAAAATCAGTCTTCGGTTTCCGGCTCGTCTTCGCCAATCATTTCTGTAGTCAAGTGACCGGCGTCAGCGCGGATTTTGTTTTCTATTTCTTCGGCAACTGCCGGATTCTCAGCTAAATATCTTTTGGCGTTTTCACGGCCTTGACCGATTTTGTCGCCGTTATACGAGAACCAAGCGCCGGCTTTTTCAATAATTCCGGATTTTACGCCCAAATCAATCAGTTCGCCGGTTTTAGAGATTCCCTCGCCGTACATAATGTCAAAGTCCACAGTCTTAAACGGAGGAGCGACTTTGTTTTTCACAATTTTCACGCGGGTTTGCGAGCCGATAACTTCATCTTTGTCTTTAATCGCACCCACGCGGCGGATATCCATACGCACAGAAGCGTAGAATTTCAAAGCGTTACCGCCGGTTGTGGTTTCCGGATTGCCGAACATAACGCCCAGCTTCATACGAATTTGGTTGATGAAGATAATCAGAGTGTTGGAGCGGGCAACCGTGGCGGTCAGTTTACGCAGAGCCTGACTCATCAAGCGAGCCTGCAAGCCCATGTGCGCGTCGCCCATTTCGCCTTCCAATTCAGCCTTTGGCACCAAAGCGGCCACCGAGTCTACAACCATCACATCAATAGCGCCGGAACGAACCAAGGTATCGGCAATTTCCAAAGCCTGTTCGCCGGAATCCGGCTGTGAAACCAGCAAGTTCTCAATATCCACGCCGATTTTTTTAGCATACGACGGGTCAAGAGCATGCTCGGCATCAATAAAGGCACAAGTGCCGTTGCGTTTTTGGGCTTGGGCGATTACGCTTAAAGCCAATGTGGTTTTACCAGAGCTTTCCGGACCGTAAATTTCAATAATACGACCCTTTGGCAAACCGCCGATTCCCAAAGCAATATCAATACCTAAAGAACCGGTCGGAATCGCCTCTATATCAATGTTGGTGTTCTGCCCGAGGCGCATAATAGAACCTTTGCCGAACGCGCGTTCAATCTGGCTCAGGGCGGCGTCTAACGCTTTATCTTTTTCCATATTTGTTTATCCTTAAAAAATTATCCTAAATTCTTTATCCCGCATTTTCAGCAAAAACTCAACACGAGTCTGAATTTATCCGCTAAAATGTATATTGTTCTAATTTTGTTCTAATGACAAGCACTTTATTATAAATTTGTGAATAATTATTTAAAAATTGCGCCGCGCCGGAAAAAAGTGCTAAGTAAAAAGCAAAGGAGAAATATCATGTTAGAAGATGCTTATCGGCTGTTGAAAGAAAAATCGGAAGAATGTTTGCAAAAAGTGGCTCACGATGAATTTTTTGTGGGCTATACTAAAGAAAAAATCCGCCATTCTTATCAGGTTATGGGGGCGGGCAACTACATTGTTCCACGCGTTAAATGGTTGAAAAACAAAGATTCTGAGTATGTGGATATGGTAAAATCGGCGGTTCTTCTGCATGATATCTGCCGATTCGCCGAGATAGAGGAAAAATGCCTGCATAACCGGCAGATAGATCACGGAGTCGCCGGTGGCGAATTTTTGCGCACAGTGCCGGAATTTTCGGATATCCGCATCTGGCTGCCGATAAAGCATCACGGACATTTGATAGAGGCTTTGTACGCTGATGAGGAATATCAAAATATAGCCGATGAAGAGCTGAAACAAGAGGTTGCCCGCATCTGCTTTATTATCCGCGACGCCGATAAAATCGCCAACCTGCGGATGCTGGCGTATGAGCCGGATATGCGCTATTTGTTTTTTGGCAAAAAAGACGTGGTTCCGGCGGTTGACGGACATATTTCGGAACCGGTGTGGCGCGAGCTGGAAAAAGATGAAACTTTGCCGCGCTGGGCGGAGGCTACTCCGGCAGACCGCATGGCCGGCTATTTGTCTTGGTATTATGATATCAACTATCAATATGCTATTGATTTTTGCGCAAAATTGAATGTTACAACGCGTCTGGTGGACTTATTTAAGTGGGTTTGCATTGATGAAGATTTTAAAGCAAAATTCCTGCCCCGATTCGCAGACTTTTTGCAGAATCATCCGTATTTGCGCTAAGCTTATTTCCAAAGCTTTTTGCGGCTGCGGAATTCTTCAATGGTGGCGGTAACCACGGCGCCGAACAAGACGATTGTCCACCATGAATACATCCAGACCAGCAAAATCGGCACCGTGGCCAGCGCGCCGTAAAGCGTGCGGTAGGTAACGTTCAGCACCAAAAAATAGCCGAAGCCGACCCGCAGCAATAAGGTTAAAATCAAAGTGACGCAAGCGCCGGCGAATGCGCTGGAAAGGCGGATTTTTTTGTTTGGAACAATCACATACGAGAGCCACAAAAAGAAAAACGTGATAAGATTCGGCAAAATAAATGTCATAAAAAAGTTATAACCCAAAAAATGCTCGGGATGAAAATATTTAAGCGTCAGCAGATAGCCTTTAATAGAGAACGCCGTGCCGACCAAGAGCGGACAAAGCGTGATGATTGTCCAATAGAGCGTGATTTTGGTGGCTAAGCGGCGGTGTTTTTTGACCTTAAAAATAAAATTAAAACTGTTTTCTATGGTAAATAGCAGCAAAATCGCCGTGACCGCGATACCTAAAACGCCGATGGTTGTCAGCTTGCTGGAAGCGGCGACAAACTGCATAATATAGTTTTGAATGTTTTGCTCTATGTTAGGCACAAAATACTGAATAAGCGAGTCTTGCACCTGCGCCCGCACGTTTTCAAACACCGGAAAGGCGGCGAAAATAGCCAAGGCAATGGCAATCAGCGGCACCACGGCAATCAGGGTGGTATAACTGAGCGAGGCGGCTACCCGCAAAATCATTGCGTCTTTGGTGCGCCAGCGCAGATATTTGAAAAACAGCCGGCAGAGTTTTTTTAATTTTGCGGTGTCAAATTGATTCGCCATTTTACAACTTTCAAAAAAATGTTTACAAAGCAGATAAATTTGTATAAGTATCTCTACAGTAACTTACTTCCAAAAAGGGAAGTAGTCTAGAACAAAATTTATAAAGGAACTAGAAAATGGCTATTGAACAACTTATGGCCGGTAAAAAAGGCTTGATTATGGGCCTTGCCAATGACAAATCTATTGCTTGGGGTATCGCTCAGGCTTTGAATGCGCATGGTGCGCAGATTGCAATTTCATACCAAAATGAAATGCTTGAAAAAAGAGTTAAACCTTTGGCCGAACAGCTGAACAATCCTCTTTTGATTAAATGCGATGTTTCCGATTCTGCTTCGGTTGAAGCTTGCTTTAAAGAATTGGGCGAAAAATGGGGTAAAATTGACTTTGTTGTTCACGCTATTGCTTTTTCGGATAAAGACCAGCTGCGCGGCCGTACAATAGACACCACATTGGATAACTTCACTATGACTATGCACATTTCCTGCTACTCATTTTTAGAAGCTTGCCGCTGCGCCTCTCCGATTATGAACGAGGGCGGCTCAATTTTGACTTTGACATACTTGGGTTCTGAACGCGTGCTGCCGAACTACAATATTATGGGCGTGGCTAAAGCTGCTTTGGAAGCTTCGGTTCGCTATGCCGCTGTGGATATGGGCAAGCAGGGCGTTCGTGTAAACGCTATTTCTTCCGGCCCGATTAAAACTTTGGCCGCTGCCGGTATCGGCGATTTCCGCACAATTTTGCGCTGGAACGAATTGAACGCTCCATTGCAGCGCAACGTTCATCAAACCGAAGTCGGCAATATGGCTTTGAGTTTGCTGTCTGATTTAGGCTCTGCCGTAACCGGCGAAGTTCTGCACGTTGACTGCGGATATAACACCATTGCTATGGTAAATATTGATAACGCTGCCGAAAGTGCGGATGTTCTTAAAGAATTTTAAGCTGTCATATATCAGCAAAAAGTCCCCAATTTTTTTAATCGGGGGCTTTTTTTATTGCAAGCAGAGTAAAAATAGAATAACCTGCAAAACGAAAGGTTAAAGATAAATGGTTAAAATCTCGGCATATATTGTTACATTGAATGAAGAAAAACGCTTGGGCAAAACTTTGCAGGCTTTGAAAAAAGTGGCTGATGAAATTTTTGTGATAGACAGCGGCAGCACGGATAAAACTCAAGAGATTGCCGAAAAATACGGCGCTAAATTTTTGTTTCATAAATGGAAAAATATTTCGGCGCAGAAGCATTACGGGCAGGAACTTTGCCATAATGATTGGGTGCTGTCTTTAGACGCCGATGAAGTTTTGTCGCCGGAGTTGATTGCTGAGATTAAAGAAAAGATGAAAAATCCGACGGCCGATGCTTATAAAATGAAAATATGCGATATGCTTCCGGGGGATAAAAAACCGCGTTGGCTTGCTAAAACTTATAATCAGGTTCGGTTGTATAACCGTAAAAAAAGCAATATGCCTGATGATTTAACGCATGACCGTGTTGTGGTCGGCGAAGGCGCGGTGATAGAGCAATTAAAGTCAAAAGTTCATCATTATTCGTATGTTTCTTTGGCTCAAACTTGGTTCAAGCTGAATATGTATACCGATGAGCTGGTTAAAGTTGCCGTCAAAGAGGGGCGTTATTATACGCGTCTGCGTTTATATACGGAATTTCCGCGTCAGTTTTTGGTATATTATTTCAAAAAACGTTATTTTTTGTATGGAACTTGTGGATTTTGGATGGCGACCACGTATGCTTATTTCCGCTTTTTGAAAATCGCCAAGTGGTTTGAGTGGCGCGCCTTAAACTCCGTAAAATAAAAATTACTTTACAATAATTTGTATTTCAGATATCATCACTTTGAAAATGCAATAGTATTTTCAGGGCGTCAGAAACCCTTAAAATAACAGTCGCTAGCATAGCGGCTATATAAAATTATGCCGATTTCTGTTCGTTGGACGGATGTCGGCTAAATAAGGCTTTGAGCTGAATAGGCCGAGCCATTTGTTATTTTATGGTTTCTGAACATCCGCCCGCTTTTTTTACAGCGGGTTTTGTTTTGGTTAAAAATAAAAAGGAGTTCGGAAATATGTATAAGAATTTTGAATATGGTCGTAGTATGATAGAAATGCTCGGTGTATTAGCCATTATCGGTGTGCTTTCTGTCGGAGGTATCGCCGGATATTCTAAGGCGATGGAAAAACATAAAATCAATCAAGCGGTGGAAGACTATAGTTATTTAATTCAAGGCCTGTTAGAAAATATTGATGATATAAAAAAGATGAATGCAGACTGCTCTTACCAATACAGCATGGTCGATGTGGCGTATGCAAAAGGTTTGGTGCCTGGAACTTGGAGCAGGCTAAATAATTTCGGAAATGCTGACTTAGAGGATTCGCTAGGCAACAATATTCGCCCGTTTATTCGCTGCAACAAGCTGGTTATAGATTTTTATTTGGGCGGACGATTTATCAATGACAAAGGCTATCAATCAAAAGGTTTTTCCGCTCGTTTGTGTGAAACTCTTATTCAGAATATGGCGCAGCCACTTCATGCCGCGCTTAACCGTATCAGTTTTTCGGATGGCAAGTCATGGTATGGCGACAACGTTTGCGGTGCGGATAAAAAATGCCTGCAGAGTGTTTCATTGCAAGAAATTCATAAAAAATGCAGTTCCGGTCTGGTCTTTTTCTTGCTGGATTTTTAAGAAGATTTATATTCTGTTTGCCGCAAAAAAAACTCCAAAGTTATTTCTTTGGAGTTTTTGCCTTCTGATTTAATCAGTAGTTTTCTTCCCTAACTTCAAAATAACTTTGCGGATGAGCGCATACAGGACATACAGCCGGAGCTTCCAAACCGACCACAATATGACCGCAATTTCTGCATTCCCATACCTTTACTGAAGACTTTGCAAAAACTTGTTTAGTTTCAACATTTTTAAGCAAAGCTCTGTATCTTTCTTCATGATGTTTTTCAATTGCCGCAACACCGCGGAACTTTTCTGCCAAATCATGAAAACCTTCTGCATCGGCGGTTTTAGCAAAACCCTCGTACATATCGGTCCATTCATAATTTTCGCCCTCAGCGGCTTGTTGCAAATTAGCAGCAGTATTTCCTAAACCGCCCAATTCTTTGAACCACATTTTAGCGTGTTCTTTTTCATTGTCTGCAGTTTTAGTAAATAAGGCAGAAATTTGTTCATAGCCCTCTTTTTTGGCGACGCTGGCAAAATAAGTATATTTATTGCGGGCTTGGCTTTCACCGGCAAAAGCTGTGTGCAAGTTTTTTTCGGTTTGCGTCCCTACATATTTATTTGTCATTTTATAATCCTTTATTTTTTTTGCATTTATCGCAAATATAGTTGATGTTCAGGCTGTACGAAAGTGGCTCGCTGTTAAGCTGGCGCACAATATCTTCTTTTACGCCCTTTACAACTATATCAGAAATTCTTCCGCATTCGGCACAGACAAGATGGTCATGCTCCGGCAAAATTTTGTCATAGCAATCAATATGATTGGGCAGGCAAATTTTGCGAATCAGATTCTCTTTCAAAAGCATGTTAAGGTTATTATAAACGGTAGCACGGGCAATAGACGGCATTTCTTTTTGCGCTTGGGCAAAAATTTGCTCAGCCGTATAGTGAGCGTCTGCATTGTTTATAATATCTAAAATCAAGCGTTTTTGTTTTGTCATCTGTTATCCAAAATTAGAATGATTCTAAAAAATTTATATAATAACAAAATATAAAAAGCAAGTACAAAATAAAAAAACTTCAGTTTTTTATAACTGAAGTTTTTTTGATGTAGATTTATTTCACTCCGTATAAAGACTTATAGAGTTCAATTTCGTCCATGTTTTTTCTTTTGAAAAAAGCATTGAGTGCGGCGCAGTTATTAAACTTGCGGATTTTAATATAGGCCATAATATGACGATGCACGCCAAAATTTATGAGTTCAAGTTCGCCCGAAAATCCAAATGCGCAACGTTTTGCCGCTTTTTCAATTTCCTGATAGTCTCCGCGATGAATCAAGTCGGTAATAGCTCCGGCGCTGAATGAATTTCCATCCAAATAAGCAAGAATTTCTTCAGAATTGCCGCGATGAAGCAAGGCTTTTTCAGCGTCTTCATAGAGTTTATGCCCCTTGACATAAGCCAAAATTTCCTGATGCATGCCACGCTTAATCAAAGCCAACTCTCCGCGTTCTGCTAATGGCCGCATAGCAATATAGGCCATAATTTCTTCGGAATTGCCGCGTTCAACAAAAATTTGTGCGGCAGACGGGGCAAAACGGAAAGACTGATTCGTTTTGATAAATTTCATGATTTCATCATGATTGCCATTCTGAATCAAAGCAATCTGCTTTTTTTCAGTAAGAGAAATGTTTCTACTCATATAAAAAATAATTAAACGTTAATAATCTGAAAACTGAAAAGAAAAATATCATATTTTTTTTGCAGCCGCAAGTCTAAAATGACAAAAAAACATAAAATATAAATATTGTCAAAAAAACAAAATGATGATATAATAAAATCCTAAAATTTAAGTATTATGGTTAAGAATTGTTTTAAGTATTTTGCAGCCGCATTAGTTTTGGTTGGTATGTATTTATTTATCACCCTGCCTACAAGTTGTTCATTGAATAGCGAAAAGCAGGAGGATAAAGAAGTTTATGATAGTGTTGAAACTTTTGACAATGTTGCCAGAGCCGATGCACTTTCAGAGGATATTTTTTCATTTATCTGTCTTGTAGAAGGTGGAGTTTTAAAGAAAACCGGCGAAAACTACCATTGCGGCGCCAGATGGACTACTTGGTACGGCGTGACAACGACTCCTGACGGAAAGTTTCTGAAGAAAGGTCAGATAATCCCAAAGGCACAGGCTAAAGCTTGGTCTTTTGAACATTTGCATAAGCATGTATATCCATTCTTAAAGTATTTTTCTCACAAATTGTCAGATGAGCAAATCATTGGTATTTGCTTGTTTGTCTATAATGTCGGAGGAGAAGCTTTAACTGGATATTCAGCTGACGGCGAACATGTAAAAGAGCCTTGCGAGTTTTTCAAGGCTGTCAATAATGGTTTAGCACCTGAAGAGTGTGTTAACAAAATGACAGAGTATAGAAAATCGGCCGGCAAGCGTGCAAATGGTTTGCTGAAGCGCCATTGGGTGCAGGGTGCAGCTTATTTAGGTATTCTTACCGCTAATAATATTGGCGATTTGGAGCCTCGTAAGTTTTATCAGACTAAAAACTTTGGCAATTACTATTGGGTAGACAAAGAGCGTCAGCCGGTAGCCGATGACAATGGTTTTTATAAGCTGCGTTATGATGACGCAACTGTTAATACTTTCTTCAATATGAATGAGGGTAATGACGTAACCGTAAATTCCATTAAATAATAAAAAAGAGGGATTGCTTTGTAGCAAAGCAGTTCCTCTTTTTTTTGTTTACGCTTTTGTGTTTTTAACTTTTTCGCACACAAAATCCAACAATTCACCAACAGTAACGTTTGGATTTTTAGCAATGTAATGAGCAATTTCATCATCATTTTCAAGCTCAAGCTTAAATTCAACTTTCATGCTGATATACATCGCATTGATACTGTCCATGCTTAAATCATCACGCAAACGGTCGCTTTCGTTGATTTTATCAACATCTAATTCGCGGCAAATCGTTTCTAACAACACGGACTTTAAATCTTTCTCTTTAAGATTAGCATTCATAATAATATATAATTTAATAAAACAACATTATAATTTTATGCAAAAAGCAAAATTTGTCAATATATCAGCCGGAAAAATTTTTCATTTATTTTTTTTAATGTTTTCCTGGCTAATTTTTGCTTTACAAAGTGTGTCTGACAAGTTATCCTGCAACCAAGATAGGCAATAGTCTGTCTGGGGTGTGGTAGCCTCTTTTCTATGCGTCTGAAATAGCAGACGTTAATTAAGTATGTCTTCTAGCCTAAAGCTGGAAGGCAGCAAAATATGCTATATTTACAATGGCTAATATGCTGCACTATACTCATAGAAAATAGCTTACCAACTTCCAGCTGTCTCGCCGACAGCTTTTTTTGTTGTTAATTTTTAACCGAAAGGAAGTTGATATGAAAAATAATAATCAATCCGGCCGCAGTATGATAGAAATGCTTGGCGTGTTGGCGATTATCGCAGTGCTTACCGTCGGAGGTATTGCCGGATATTCTAAGGCTATGGAGAAATTTAAGCTCAATAAATGGAAAGAAGATTTTGCAATGCTTACAGTAAATCTGAAAACGGATTTTATCAATAGCCGAAGTTACTCCTCTATAACAGAAAGAAATTTAGTTAATTTTTTCAAAGAAATAAATGTAGTTCCGCAAGGAATGTTTTCTTCGGATAATAAGGATATTTTAGGCAATAGTATAAATATTTATGTCCGCGATGATGCTGTTATAAATGCCCATTTGGGTATAAGCGATACACATATCACATTGCAGACTCTGACTTTACCAAATAAAAGTTCGGTGGAGCAGTGCAAAGAACTTTTTAGCATGGTCTTAGAATATACAGATGCTTGGTTTGTTACGTTAAATGAAGATGTTTCAGGTAAAACTGGCGGTAATTATTCGGTTTGCGGTAAATCTGTACCGGCTGCGTTTGCTAAACATGAAAGATGTGTAGCCTATAATTTGACGGATGTTGTAAAAAATTGCAATATATGCGCAAAACAAAATTGTGAAATAAAATTTACAATGAGCAATGCTCACTAAATTTATCCGTACGAAAGTGTGTCATTATTTTATGCTTTTACGTCTTCTGCTATTACATTAAAGTTTGCAGCTTCGACACAAATTTTACAAATGTGTCGCAAATGTTCAAATCATCCCTATTGCGGCGTGCAGGTTCAGCTAAATCCAAGCTGAATTATATAAATAAAAAAACAATCCACTATGCGGTGGATTGTTTTTATTGCAAAAATTTTGAATCTAAGCGGCTTTTTTCATTTTTTCGGCGGCAAATTCGTTCATTTTGCTAATAACGTATGACTGTTCTTCTTCTGTCAAATAAGGAGTCATAGGAATACTGCAAACAGTTTTAGAAAGCTTTTCGCAAACCGGCAAAGAACGGTTGTTCCACTTAGCATATGCAGTCTGGGTGTTTACCGGACGAGGGTAGTAAGCGCCGCAAGGAATGCCGTTGGCTTTTAAGTAATCCATCAATTTGTCGCGGTCTTCGCAGTTAATGGTGTACAAAGCGTATGCAGACTGGCAGTTCGGCAAAATCTGCTGTTTGTTAAAGTAAGGGCTTAACTCTTCATCATAGCGTTTTGCAACTTTGTAACGGTCTTTAAGTTCCTGCTCAAATACGGTCAATTTCAGCAGCAAAACTGCAGCTTGGAAAGAGTTCATACGGCCGGTCATACCCAAACGAACGTTGTCGTAGTGGTCTTCTGGACTCATACCGTGAACACGGCAGGATTTTACCAACTCATTTTCTTCATTGCTGTTAGAGAATACAGCACCGCCGTCGCCGTAGCAGCCTAAAGGTTTTGTCGGGTAGAATGATGTAGCAGTCATATCAGCGATAGAGCCGGCGTGTTTTCCGTGGTATACAGAACCGAAAGACTGGCAGGAGTCGGACAAAACTTTCATACCGTTTTCATGAGCGATTTTGCAAATTTCATCATAGTCGCACGGAGAACCGAAAATATCAACGGCCACAACGGCTTTAAGGTTCAATTTGCCCTCTTTTTTAACTTCGGCAATAGCTCTTTTTAAATCTTCCGGATTCATGTTATAAGTATTCGGATCAGAGTCTACAAAAATCGGAGTAGCGCCCAGCAAAACCGGAGCTTCGGCCGAGGCCACGAATGTAAATGAAGATACGAATACGGCATCGCCGGCTTTAACATCCCAAGCCATTAAAGCAAGGGTCAAAGCGTCGGTGCCGGAACCGCAGGTTGAACAATATTTTGTGCCGGCAAAATTAGCTAATTTTTCGTCTAATTCTTTAGTTTCCGGACCTTGGCAATAAGCGCCGTGATTTAAAATTGTTTTGAAAGAGTCTAAAAATTTTTCCTGACCAATAACTTTTTGAGCGGTAGCGCAGTCAAACAAGTTGATTTTGGTAGATGGTTTATTTGTCATAATTTATCTTCCTTTAAAAAATGTTTTTAACTGCCTTGCAGGTTACACCGATTCGCCTGACCGTGCAACACACAAAAAGTTACGGCTTTGTAACATTGCATAAAACAAAAAAAGACGATGCGCTAAGCACCGTCTTTTTAGATTCTAATTTGCAAAAATTAGAAAGTGTATCTAACACCGAGCAAGATTTCGTGGTCGCGGGCAGTTAATTTAGTAACGTGACCTTCGCCCAAGTTCTTGCGGATACGGCCCAAGTCAGCATAGCGGTAACCGGCATCCAAAGTCCAATGAGAGTTGATGTCGTATGTTAAACCAGCCATAACTTGCCATGCCAAATTGTAAACAGATTTAGCATTAGAACCGTCGTCAGCTTTCAAATAAGCAGAACCGATACCGGCACCAACATAAGGTGTCCAAGGTG
>ERZ1034855.662-NODE-662-length-12063-cov-4.266073_pt1 | contig 12063 bp, 8 predicted proteins | sample MGYA00520699_ERZ1034855 | MGnify/ENA primary metagenome ERZ1034855 (study PRJEB33766, sample SAMN09781730) | gut metagenome | biome: gut microbiome | host: Homo sapiens | place: Madagascar | study: EMG produced TPA metagenomics assembly of the PRJNA485056 data set...
CCTTGGCATCAATGGCTGTTACGCGTAATGTAGCAAGATTAAAAAGGTCGCCAATATCTTTCACACTCTTTATTACCTTCTCTCCAGCAAGGCCATCACGCTGCGTATAGCGTGCCTTCAACGTCACACCCTTGTCATTCCACGCTTCCACCTTGTTGCCTGTGTGCTTCGTGAGCGACAACACAATGTCTGTAGGTTCTACCTTCCCCGTTGACACCTGGCGAACGATAAATGTGCTGCTTGGTGTCAGTGTGTAGCTAATGACGATAGGGTCTACAACATTGTCTTCGCTACCCGAGAACCACTTGAAATAGTCAGCATTGAAGCGAACGCCCATTGGAGAAATAAAGGCCGTCACCGTCTTCCACTGCCACACGTCAACACCACCATCTTCCGTGCTCCATGTGTTGCCTATCTGGTGATACATCGTGAGCGACGGAGCCGTCCGCGCGTCACCATCATCAGCACTCGTGGCAAGCTTTATCACGTTGCCACGTTGAATAAAACGCGTCTCGCTACCCACCTGAACAATCACATCACTCACCATCGGAACGTCAGTGCCCATGGGGTCGAATCCGTAATAAGTGCGTGTTGCAATGTCAACGCCAGCATCGTCCGTTGTTTTACCGTCTTGCTCCTCTATCACAGAGGCAAAAGAAGCCATCCCAACGTTGACAGGCGACACAGCATCAGCTCCAACAAACGTATCGATGTTAGACAGCACTACATAATCATAGAGTTTGCCATCCTCAAGCATCTCTTGACCACAGCCTATCACCAATCGCCAATAATACCTATTACCGCCAGAACTGCCGCTGATGTTGAAGGTCTTACACATGGCCATATCGCCAACCTTCCAACAGTTCATCGTCTGTGTCGTGCCATCATCGGCAGCAGCCCAACACTTAAACGACAGAGCCGAAGCATCCGCCGCAACCTCATGACCCTCGCCATCAAGCCCCACTATGCGCACCAGTGTGCTGCCAGCGTTCGAGAGCACCATCGTGCCACCGCTGTAAGAGATCTTGCGCACTTCTGTCTCCGCCGCCATCAGCTTTCCACGGATAACAGCGTTGTCTACATACAGATGCGACTTGCCGCTACCGTCCTTGTATAGTTCAAAGCCCTTGCCTCCAATGAGCGTCCTGTCGCTCTCGGTGGCCCCTTTACTCTTTACGCTCTCGAGCTCCACATCACCTAACGTTGCGTCGCCATTCTTTCTTATGCAAGCACTACCTAAATAGGTATCCCCACCTATCTTTGCCCCGTCTCTCACTAATAGGTCTTCTACCTCCGCCGATCCACTCTCACTAATAGCCGCCCCACTTTTTGTTCGCTCGTAAGCACCAACACGCAATCCTTTCTCAAAAGTAAGAACACCTTTAGCATTATCATCAGTCTTCCTACTCAAAAATTCTTGCTGGCTACGCCGAGCAGAGAACAGGTTATTATCAGTAGGTGGCGTTTTTTCCCATGAGCGTATTATGTCCGGCAGTTCCACACCGTCTATCCTCGACTTGGTATAGTTCTTCAGCTCACCAATGTTGTCGTTCACCTTCTCAAGCGCACCGGTCTGTAGGGCGTCGCTGATTTCCAGATCCATCTGACTTGGCAGATTCACCTTGCGGGTTATCTTCGTGATACGGCTTTGCCTATAACCGTTTTCCGGGAAATACTTGCCACTCAATAGCCTGACACGTCTACCGACATAGAGCATAGCTTTATTCTCTTCCACCCACACATGGTCGGTCGGGGCTTTATATACGCTTAAGTCCTGCCAGTGTTCGCCATTGTACTTTTCCACGGCTGCCAGAAACTCCTCCTCCGCTTTACGGTAGTACTCGTCTGGCATACTCACGTTCCACAATACATAGTGGTCGCCAATTTTAGGCACCAACTTTCCGCCAGGCACCTGCGTGTCGTCGTCATAAGGCCATATAGTTATCAGCTCAAACTCCCGTGTCTTGCTGTCGAAGTTCACCTCAAAATAGTGATCGTCCGACTCTCCCAGTCCCGCAAGCTCGCCGTCCTCAAACGAAACTCGCTTCTTCTCACCTGCCAGCTCATACTCGTTCGGATCGAAGCTCATCCCGCCGTCCGTGAAGTAGTATATGTCAAATGGCTTGCCGTCATCGCCCTTTTTCGTCACCTTCCTCACCGAGCTCACCTCGCCCGTGCGCCTGGGATATATGCCGCTGAATGCGTCCTTCTCGTAGTGATCATATACGCCATATTCGTCAGTGTGCACTTCCACAAACTGCCTGCCGCCTGGCAGCATCAGACGGCTGTGACCGTACTTTTCCGCATCTATGTTGCGGCTGCTGCCTATTGGAAACAGTCGCGTGTAGAATTTGTTTGTGTTGCCGGTGTCACGCTCCAAGCTCGTCAATCCCTTGCCGTAGCCCAGCTCTATCTCCTCACCGTACTCACATCTGCAGATGTTCACCGTCTGCCCTTCTACCCACCACTCGGCTCCGCCGCCCACTTTCTCGGCTATCTCCTTCAAAGCCTCATCGCAGTATTTTCCCTCGTAGTCTATCACTATCAGCTCCGAGCCGTCCACCCTGCCCACTTTCCAGTCCGTCGTGTGCCCCATGCCGTTGTTTATACACTTCACCACCATTGCCACATGCTCCTTCGCCGTGGCGGTCAGCGTGAACACGGGCTCGGCCTTGTTGTCTGTCGTCTCCAGCACCAGGAAGCGTTTTATCATGCTCTCTATGCCATAGAATTTTACGTCATACACCCACTCGCCCTCACTCTTCTGCGCTGGCACATATCGCTCCGTCAACCAGTAACGCTCGCCATCAAAGTCCACATAATCATTCACATCGAGCGGTATATACTCGTAATGCGTGAACGAGAGCGACAGCACGTTGTCGCTCTGCACTCCTTTCTGCTGCGTGCTGCTCTCACCCGCAGATATTTCCGCCCGGGCAATACCCGATTTGTCGTATATCGTTATAATCATACTCGAATGCTGTTTTAATGCTGTTTTAATGGCGTTAAATGATGGGCACCGGCTCACGGAATTTCACTTTGAATTTGCTTGCCTGCACACCTTCCTTCCAGATATAGGTCAGAGGATTAAACTTTCCACAATCCAAGAATCTCATGTGCAATGTCATGCCAAGGTCTGGAAAAGTGAAGTCAAGCCAACCGTTTTTACCTTGTTTCAGAAACTTGATAAAATCGGCATACGCCTTCAACCATCCTTCCTTTGTCTTGTTATACATGGCGAAATACAGTTCCACATCACGAGCTTCATTCTTTGGTGTCAATACGGCTGAGTATTTCTCACCATCCTCCTCTCTTATGTTCACCGCCGTTTCCTCCTTGGTCTTGCTTGGTGTTAGTATGGCGGTCAGATTGGCCATGTCGCCCTTTTTGTCTTCCGTCAGAAAAACACCATATTCTTTCCAGATGTCAGTGCCATTGACCATCACTTGCCCACTAAGTATTTCATCCATATTATTTCATTTTAAGTCCATCGCGAATAATCTTTCTTATTTCCTCCTTGATGTCGTTCAGATGCGTCACACTCATGCCCGTGTTTTCGGCTATGCGTGCCAAATGGCTTTCTGCCACATTCATCTTCTCTACTACGTTCTCAAGTTGGTCATCAATGCTCGACCAATGTTGCAACCCACTGGTAAACATTCCTTCGAGCTTTGTGCCTTGGTCTTGTGTCATGGCCGAGAAACCGCCACTCTTTCCGCTTTGGCTTGTGCTGCTGTTACCTGTGTACCCTGTGGCTTCTGCAAGTTTGTCACGCAAGGCAATGGCCTCTTTCACATAACCCATGTATTCCTCCTGCAGTCCATTGCGCTCTGCCTCTGTCAGGTCGTTGTCTTCCATTGCAACACCAAACTTCTTCCACCACTCCTTTAGCTTGTCGGCATACATTTCGCCAATCTGGTTTGAAAGCATGGCTCGCATGAAATATTCCGACAAATCATCAGCCATATCCTCTGCCGTCGCGTTCATGTCCATCAATGTGTCCACAAAGCTGTCATACATGGAATCGAACGAAATGCCAGTCAAGCCCTCATAAAGCTCATCGGTCAGTTCCTCCAGCTTGCCTGCCTGGTCTATGTAGTCATTCAGCTTTTCGCCAAGCTTGTCACCGTAACCGCCCTTGCCTGTGTTCAAGATGCTTTCCCAAATACCCACATTCGAGCGAAGTTTCTTCATCTCCTCGGGGCTTAGGCTCCAAAGGTCGCCGGTGAAGTCTTTTTTCACATTCTGCTTGATCCAGCGCGTCTGGTCTTCATCGAAGCCGGTCCAATAGTAGTTCCAGCTATGATGCGATTTATGATAGCTTGCCTGTGCCTTCGCTATGTCAAGGTAGTTCTGATTGCTCTCTTGCTGGTTGCCGTATGCCTGTTGATAGGCTGCAACCGATTTTGTGCCTTTGCTTGCCTTTATTTCATCCGTCAAGTCCTCGATGGCATATTGCAGTAGCTCGTTTCGCTTGGTAAGCGCATCAATGGTCTTTTTCACTTCTGCCTCATTGCCGTTAAGGCCAAATAGGTCATCTACACCAAACCAACTGCCAATGCCACTGACCAGACCTTGCAAGATATTGCCCACATCCTTGATAATCGACAAAACAATTTCGGGCAAATCTTCAACGATCTTTTCCACACAATCGGCTATTTTGTTCAAAAGGTCATCTATGTATCTCTTTGGATCATCGCCAAGCGCGTCAATGATTTGAAGAATTGCGCCGATAATTCCACCTACCTTGCCACCAAGCTCTTCCAATGACTTGCCTATTCCGTCTGAACCTTTTCCAAGTGAGGTTATGAGTTTGCTCATACCATTGGCAAAACCATACAACGAACCGTTCGACATCTCGTTCAGATATCCCGTGAAGTTCATTATGCCTTGCGCTGCTGCATTGGTGTTGTCCGTGAGTGTCTGGCGTGCCTTGTCGCTTTCGTCTTGCGCCTCAGTTTGCTCTCTTGCTGTGCTATCTACCTTTCCTTGTGCAATGTCCACCGCTTTCTGCGCAATCTCCTTTGTGGTGTCGTCAGTGGCTGCTGCCAACTTCGCTTGGGCCTTTTCCATGTCATCGACCGCCCTTGTGTGGGCTTCTGTCTTGTCCCTGAGCGTTCTCACGCTTTCCTGGTATGCTGTGACATTCTTTGAGATAGTTCCCCATATATTGAAGTTAAACGCACTGGTGCTTTCCCCACCTGTCTCTTGCTTCAATTTGGCTTGCAAGTCGGTGTAGGTCTTTTTGTTTTCTGCTGACAAAGCTTTAAACTCTGCCGTCTTCATGTAGGCCTCCACCTTGCCCAGTGTCTCTCTTGCCACGTCTTTCAGTACATTACCCACACCCTCGAAGGTCGTACCCCAATCTATATCCAGGGCAAGGTTCTTGGCATCAGCCTGGCTTATGGCGGTGTCACGCTGTTTTTCCAAAGCTTTCACCTTCCATGCCTTTTCGTCAGCAGTACCAGCACCATCGTTCACCTCCTTTATCTTCTCGGCATATTCCTTGGCTATGGCATACTTTTGCTCTTGTATGGTTCCATACTCCTTCAAATAGTCTGTCATGGCAAGCAATTCGTCCTTCAAGGCTTCCTTGTTGGCATCCTCGATGGCTTTGGCTCGGCTTTTCTCGTTCAGGGCGTTAGCCTCTTTTATGGCATCCGTCTGTTCCTTGGTCAGCCCATTCGCCTCTGTCGCAATGCCTGCTTGCTTGTTATCTCGTTTCCATGACGTTTCTTGCTTGCCTATTTCGGCCTTCCGTGCCTGATAGTCGTTTTCTATCTGGCGAAGCTTCTTCTCCAAGCCTTCTTGCATGGTGTCAAATTCTTCCTCGTCATTCTTGCGTTGCAGCGCTGCCATTTCCTGACCCACCTTTTCCTTTACCTGCTTACGGCGTTCTTCCGCTGCCTCTTCCTTGGCTCTTGCCGCTTCGGCCTTGGCTGCATCCTTTTCTGCCCTATCGCTGTCTTTGTCTGTACCGGCTTTGCGCGAATCATATTCCTTCTTGGCAAGATCCACCTTTTCTTTAAGTTCCTTTGCCTTCTTGGCATATTCTTCCTTGGTCAGGTTGTTTGAGCCATTTCTGATAAAATCGTTATATTCCTTCAAGGCAGCCTGGTAAGCCTTCTTGTCGGCTGCACCCCAATCGCTGCTCGTTTTTCTTGGCTCGTTACGGCGGTTTTTCTCTGATTTCAGTTTGTTCAACTGATATTGCAGTTCATCCATGGTGTAAGTGCCACGGATGTTTTTGTTGTCATTGGTGGTATAGCCATACTTCCTCCCGGACATCTTCATCCGGGCCATTAGGTTCTCACGCTCCTTTATCTGTTTCTTCAGGTCGTTGGTGCTGACACCGGTGAGATCCTCAAAGTATGCATGCACAGCATTCTTTCGCACCTGCTTGTTAAGGTTCTGTTGCCTTTGTTGTAGACTCTTGAGCTCGGCTTCCTCCTCACGGCTCAAACCGCCAACTCTGTGAAGCGAACCGTATCTCATTTTCCACCGCTCTGTCTTCTGCTTGGCTTCAAGCTCTTTTATGCGCTTGTTTACGTTGCCCAGCTCGTTCTTTGGCTTGGCGATGCTTTGCCCTGCTTCCAGATCTGCAATCTCCTGCTTTATTTTCTTGATGTTTCTCAGTTTGTCATATTCCGTGTCATACTTGGCAAATATCGAGGGATACTTTTGTTCGAGCCTGTCCAGTGCCTCACGTCTGGTGTCGGTGCTGAGTGCTTCGTCTCCTGCAATGGAGCACAGCTCTTCCATCTTGCGCTTGTGTTCTTCCTCTGCCTCGATCACTTTTTGCTTTTGTGCCTCATACGCTTCGTCTGCTGCCTGTATCAGTTCCGTCTCTGTCTTCATGCTTATCATCACGGCCACCACACTGGCAATCGCAGTGGCTACCAATACGTATGGGTTGCTGAGCATTGTGGCATTTAGGAGCTTCTGAGCTTTCTCCACCATGACAACCCAGCCATGGTGTATGGCTTCAGCTGCTGTCATCGCACCTATGCCTGTCGTTATCAGACTGTGAACCGCTGCAACGGTCAGGCATGCTGTGCGGTATGTGCCATATGTCGCGACAAGCCCCATCAGCACTCGCCCAAATTGCTCATAATGCTCAACCATATAGGTCACACCGCTCAGCGTTGTGTTTATCACGCCCTCGCTTTGTTTGCCCATATCGTTGAACATGCTGGCAATGGCATCCTCGATGTTGCTTATCTGGCCTGTAATGGTCTTGCTCTGTTCCTCCATCATGCCGCCAAACTTGCTGCCTTCGCCGGTAAGGTTTTCAATGACCTTCTGCACTTCGGGGAATCCTACCTTGCCTGCTTCTACCAGCTCTTTCACCTTGCTCTCTGCCACACCAAACACCTTGGCAAGTTCCTGAATCATTGGAATGCCACGACCGGTGAACTGATTCAAGTCTTCGGTGTATAGTCTGCCCTGGTTCATTGTCGTGCCATACAGATACACAAGATCGTTCAATGGCATGCTTAGACCTGAAGCGATGTCGCCCAGTCGGGTCAACGTCTCATTCACGTTCTCTGCCTTCAGACCGTATGCTAAGAGCTGCTTTGCGCCTTGGGCCACGCTCTCCAGGTCAAATGGGGTTATGGCTGCCGTACGCACAAGTTGGGCCATCAGGGCATCTGCCTTGTCGGCACTCCCAAGCATGGTGTTAAATGCTACCTCCAACTGTTGGAACTGGCCTCTGACGTTAGCAACTTCCGAGACGAGCCCTTTCATCGAAAAGGCCATGCCAAGACCCATGAGCGACTGTCTCACCCTGTTGCTCATGTTCTCCAGGCCGCTCAAGCCTTTCTTCGCTTCAGCGGTGCTACCCTTCAAGGCATCCATTTTCTTGTTTACCCTGTCAAGTCCACCGCTGATGCGGTCCAGAAGTTCTATTTCTATTGCTACCGTCTTGCCGTTGCTCATTTCAGTTTACTTTGAAAAAATCCTACAATGTCGTCGGCTTCCTCCATGGCGCTTCTTTCGTCCTTGGGCTTGCCGTTCTTTTTCTTGCTTACATAATGTGGGGCATCGCTCAGCATCATGATCAAGGTCTGATAGTTCACTCCGTTCAGGATGTAGTCTACGCTCCAACCCGTCTCGCTTGCTATCTGCCACACAAAACCGAAAGGGCTATGGGAGCCTTCATAGTCGCTCGTTAACTCCCTTTCGTCTTTTGGCTCTTCCTCAGCTTCATCGGATTCACCGCTTCTGCCGATTTGATAATATCTGTAAAACTGTCTGTCCCCATCAGACCGACAAATTTCTTTGTCACGCTGACAAGATACTTGTTTTCCATCCAGTTCCTCACAGCCCATGCCGTTAGCCCTACTAACAAATGTCGGCTTATCCAGCCACGGCAAAGGGTGTAAGCTATCATGCGGCTGATCTTCTTGCCATGATCGGCAACAAACCTCATTTCTTCCTCCTTCGAGAAATGCCACATTTCTTCACTCGTCACGCCCATTGCCAACCATTCCCTCGCTATTCTTATTTGGCCTGCCAAAGTCGGTCGGCGCATGGTCACACGCAATTCTATGCTCTTTTTAAAAAAAGGAAGGTGCAACTCCTTCAAGGGCACTGAAAGACCAGTGTCCAATAGGGCCTCCGCACCTTCCTTTTCTATTTGTCTGATGGTCTTCTCATCCATACACTATTCCTTCACGCGGTTTGCCTACTTTCCTGGACCTCCTGCTGCCTTTGTGTCCGACACTTCGTAGGGGGCGCTGCCGTCTCCTGGGGCGTTCACCGTCAACTGACACTCCATCTTCGACACTTCCGTCAGCGTCAGCTTGCCGCCGAGGTTGGCCATGAGCGTCGCGCTCGGTATCGTCACCGTCTGGCCGCTCTTCAGCACTATCTCACACTTGTCGCGCAGTTCAACAAGGTCGGTCGGGGCTTTCCAGCCAGTATACGCACCCGTAGTTCCTACAAGTGTGCCGCCAAGGGCCAGCTGAAGGTTCTCATAGTCCAGCTGGATCAGTTAAACGTCGGCGCTATCGTGCCGTTCTTCGTCACAAGAGTCAGAACCGGAGCGCCTACAACCTGCTCTGCCTCTACGTCCACTTTCTCTGGCTTGGAGCCGCCCCAGTCCCAGCTGCCCTTCTCTATATAGCCCAGAGTCTTCTCACCAAACTTCACGGCGCCTATGCCGTACATGAATTTCTTATCCATTCTTCTTTCTTGTTTTGATTGTGATTATTATTATGCCAGACACCAGTCCGGCAATAAAACTGAATATCGCCTCTTTAACAGGGTTCGAACACTGTTCTTTCGCTGTTTTAATGCTGTTCGAGAGCTCTGTGTTTTGCCTTGCCAGCTTCTTGTTTTGTTCCTCATAATAGAGACACATCACTTGCAGGCTGTCACATGTGGCATCAATGTATATCACATCTTTGCCATCCTCCTTTCCTACGCTTGCCTTCACGTTGGCACGACCTTGCTTCTTCACAAAGGAGGCACCAGACGGCATACTGCCTATGCTGTCAAGGGGTATTGTCAGATGCACCCGCTCTTGCGCCACCTTTTCCGTCCACATTATCTTTGTCGTGGTCTGCTTGTTTTCGGCGCTGTCCTTTGCCACCTTTGCCTCTGCCTGAGTTGTCATCGTCTTCGTCGAGCGACAGCTCGCTGCTGACAGGACAACTGTTCCGATGAGGACATAGCTTGATAGCCTCGATTGCACGACTGAGACGATTGATCGAAAGACGGATCCTGTGGTTCTCTGCAGTAAGACCTTCAACGATCTTTGTAATGTCTTCATATTTCTGTTGAGTTTCCAACAGCACCTTTGAAATGTCTTCATACATGCCTTTGTATGTGTCATGCACGACCTTGGCATTCTTGGCTTTGTTGGCGTTTCTGTTGGCAAACCAAACGATGGCAGCACCTATGCCGCCCGAGGGTATTGCCCATTGGATGAATTGCAGTAGAATGTCTGCCATCGTTATCTTTGTTTTATGAGTTAAAAAAGCCTTTTTACCTTTTTACCTTTACTTGCTTGATTCCTATTGACCTGAGCCAATCTTGAACGTTGAACGATGGGCATGCCTTGTGGCTGTTCAGCTCGTTGTGGCCAATGATGCGGATCTGCGGAAACCTCGCGTGAAAGTCTCTCACATAGGCTGTCATGGCCTTCAGCTGTGCCTCTGTCCGCGTGTCCTTGGCCGTCTTGCCGTCCTCCGACACACCGCCCACATAAACCACATGGCGGCTCACCGTGTTGTAGCCCTTGGCACCGTTGGTCACCTCCCATGGATCCACCTCTGCGTCCTCGTTGTTCGCCACAAGGCGCTCAACCGTGCCGTCAAGGTGTATCATGTCCGTATACCCAACCTGCTTCCAGCCCCGGCCTCCTTCCTTCACCGGGGCTGTGTGCCAGTGGCGTATCTCGTCCGAGCTTACCTCACGGCCCTCAGGCGTGGCGGTGCAGTGAAGCACCAGGTATCTCATACTTGCCATGCCTAAACTGCCTTATAGTCGCTCATCATCACAACGCCTGCATCTTCCTTCTTGGGCATGCACACGAAGTAGTGGCGGAAGTTCACCTTGTTACGCTGATACTCCGGGTCGTTCTCGGCCGGGCTCCAGTACATCTTTGTCGAGCCGGTAGCCTTGAACACACGCGGCGTATAGAACGCAAACGAGCAGTGAAAGTCGCCTGCCGTTCCGCCCTTGTCGCCCACGGCCTTCTTCGTTCCGGCTGCAGCATAATAGGGAGTGTTCTCAAATTCGTAGATGTCGAAGCCGTAAAGCTTGCCCACCTTGCCCGTGCTGCGGTCTATGTTATACTGCTCCTTGAAGGTCTGGTCGGCCGACAAGAGGTCGTTCGCATGGTCCGTACACAGAACCAGGCGGCGGTTTGCTGTCGGTACACCCAGCTTGTCCATCGCTGCCTTCATGGCGAGCACGTCCTTAACCGTCATCTTCAGGCGGCCTGTCGTACCGTCCTTCTCGCCCGTGGTCTTCAGAACAGGGGTCTTCGCGCTGTTGCTCTTAGCGCACAACGCATGAGCGGCCTTGGCAAACTTCGCGTCGTTGATAGCGTTCGAGTGGCTCTCCTTCACACGCGAGATCTTGTCGTAGCTTATGCTGTACAGCTCGTCGTCGGTGATCGGGGTCACCTTTGTCTGGAATCGGTCAAGCTTCACAGCTATGTCCTTGTCGTCAAGTGCCTGCAGTGGGATCGGGTATGTCGTGTTGTTAACAAGCACCTCGGGGTCCACACCTACATCCACCAGGTGGATCACGTCGTCGTTCACGATGCTCGAATTGTCTGGTATGCCGTCAAGCCACGTTCCCGACACAAAACCGCGCAAACTCTTCACCAGCTCGCCGGTCCAGATCTCTTTACACACTCCCGCACGCAGCGCACCATGGGCCGTCTCACCGCTCAGCAACACACCCACACAGTTCATGCCCACAGCCCCAGCTATCGGCGACAGTCCCATCGCAGCAGCCAGAACGCCGCCAGTCACACAGTTGAAAAGCACTGCCATTAACAGTGTCATTAATCTCTTCTTTTCCATTCTTTTCTTTTTTATCGGTTTTTACTCTTTCACTTAACTATTGGATTCTTCACTCTTCGTTCTTCACTCTTCACTTAGAGCTCGCACTCCATGCCATACTCCGCCTTGTACAGGCGCTTATACTCCTCCGGCTGATCCTTGCGCAGTGCCAGCAGTTCCCCCTGAGGCACATCGCTCAGCTTCTTGTAGGTGGATGGCTGGTCGTTTGATGTTCCCGCATGCCCGACAAAGCCGCTCAGCTTCATCTGTGGCGACATGGCGGAGATGATGCGCTCCAGCTTCTCCTGGCCTATCTCTTTGCCGAGGTTCACAAACTCCTCCTTCTTCTCTGCGCCTATACGCTTCTCGACCACGGCTTTCTCAACGACGGCTGTGATACTCGCAAGTGTCAGGGCCTCCTTCTCCTTGCGCAGGGTTTCGTTCTCTTGCTTGGCGGCGGTCAGCTCTCTAATCTTGGCCGCGATCTCCGCCTCTGTTGCCGTTTCCGGCAGCCCCAACTGCAGGGCACACTGTTTCTGTT
>ERZ1034855.664-NODE-664-length-12049-cov-9.101384_pt1 | contig 12049 bp, 10 predicted proteins | sample MGYA00520699_ERZ1034855 | MGnify/ENA primary metagenome ERZ1034855 (study PRJEB33766, sample SAMN09781730) | gut metagenome | biome: gut microbiome | host: Homo sapiens | place: Madagascar | study: EMG produced TPA metagenomics assembly of the PRJNA485056 data set...
TTTTGCTGGCAATCGGACCGCGTTCGTCAACCGGTTCGCCGATTACGTTAATAATGCGTCCCAGCAATTCCGGGCCGACCGGAACTTTAATCGGTTCGCCGGTGTTGATAACTTCCAAGCCGCGGACCAAACCGTCGGTAGTGTCCAAAGCGATACATCTTACCACGCATTCGCCCAAGTGCTGTTCAACTTCCAGCACCAAGCGCTTGCCGTGGTTATCGCATTCCAATGCCGTATAAATATCCGGCAAATCGGCTTCACTTTCAAATTTTACGTCAACAACCGCGCCCAAAACCTGATAGATTTGTCCGTTTTTACGGGCTGCATTTTTGCTTGCGGTTTTTTCTTCTTTAGTCATTCATATCTCCTTGTTTTAAACGGCATCTGCACCGGCAATAATTTCAATCAGCTCTGTAGTGATGGCCGATTGGCGCAGGCTGTTATATTTTAAAGTCAAGTCGCTAATCATTTGTTTTGCATTGCGGGTGGCATTATCCATAGAGGTCATGCGCGCTCCGTGTTCAGATGCAGCCGAGTTAACCAGTGCCTGAAATACCGTATCTTCAAAAATAATCGGAACAATTTGTTCCAAAATTGTAGATTTATCAGGCATGTAGTCATAAAAAGCTTCACCGGAACGGTTAATGTCTTCAACAACTTCATTGCTGTGCTTTAACTGCAGCGGGCAAACTTGTTCTGCCTCAAAAGTACGGCTGATAGCCGATTCAAAATGAGCGTGTATCAATTCGCATACGTCAAAATCATGATTTTGAAAACGATTTAAAATGTGCTTGGCCAAACGCGTTGCCGCTTCAGGATAAGAAGCGTCTTTGCTTAGGTTGTTGGATAAAGTCATATCCAAATCGCTGAAAGCGCGTTTCAAAACATCGTGGGCTTTTTTCCCGATGCAGATAACTTTGATGTTTTTCTTTTGGCGGCGCAGTTCTTTTATGCGTTCAATGGCTTTTTTTGCCACATTGCTGTTATAAGCACCGCATAAGCCTCTGTCTGAAGAAAAAACATAAAGCTCATAATTTTGTTCGTCAGCATTTTTTTGCAACAGAGCCGGACGGGGATAGCATACGCCTTTTTCTTTTTCATCCGTCTCTATTTCTGTTAAAACACGCAAAGCAGAACGCCGTAAATTTTCGGCGTAATCCTGATTCTTGTCAACCAGAATCTGAACCCGGCGCAGGCGCGATGCAGCCACCATTTTCATCGCAGAAGTAATCTTCTGGGTGGATTTGATGGCTTCAATGCGTGTCCGTAATTCTTTTAAGCCTGCCATTTATGCCGCCTTTTCTTGTTTTGCTAAAAAGTCTGCAGCAAATTGTTCATAAAATTCGCCTAATTTAGTTTCCAGTTCCGGAGAAATAATTTTCTTTTCGCGGATTTCTGCCAAATATTCCGGATGGCTGGTGCGCAGTTCTTTTAAGCTGGCTTGTTCAAAGGCCTTGATATCTGCCACTTCAATCTTGCTCAAATAGCCGCGTACGCCTGAGAAAATAGAAGCAACTTCTTCTTCAGTGGCCATCGGCTCATGAACCGGCTGTTTCAGCAATTCGGTCAATTTAGAACCTTTATCCAGCAAGCGGCGGGTAGATTTATCCAAATCGGCTGAAAATTGGGCAAATGCAGCCATTTCACGATATTGCGCCAAGTCCAGCTTCATGGTACCGGCAACTTGCTTCATGGCTTTAATCTGCGCCGCTGAACCCACACGGGAAACTGAAATACCAACGTTTACGGCAGGGCGTACGCCTTGATAGAACAAACTTGTTTCCAAAAAGATTTGACCGTCTGTAATAGAAATCACGTTCGTCGGAATATAGGCGGAAACGTCTCCGGCCTGAGTCTCAATAACCGGCATAGCGGTCAATGAGCCTGAACCGTATTTTTCATTCATTTTAGCCGCGCGTTCCAGCAAACGAGAGTGCAGATAGAACACGTCGCCTGGGTAAGCTTCACGTCCAGGCGGACGTCTAATCAGCAGCGACATTTGACGGTAGGCCGTAGCTTGCTTAGACAGGTCGTCATAAAAGATAACGGCGTGCATTCCGTTGTCGCGGAAATATTCGCCCATAGCTGTGCCGGCATAAGGCGCGATAAACTGCAGCGGAGCCGCTTCAGAGGCTGTTGCCGCAACCACAATGGTGTAGTCCATAGCGCCGTAGTCGCGCAGAGTTTTAACCACCTGAGCTACTGAAGAGCGTTTCTGACCGACGGCAACATAAATGCAGAACAGTTTTTCGCTGTCGTTTTTAGCCATGTCGTTAGTGCGTTTTTGGTTGATGATGGTATCAACAATGATAGAGGTTTTACCAGTTTGGCGGTCGCCGATAATCAGCTCGCGTTGTCCGCGTCCGATAGGAATAAGCGAGTCAATGGCTTTTAAACCGGTTTGTACAGGTTCATGCACGCTTTTTCTCGGGATAATGCCCGGAGCTTTAACTTCGGCATTACTGTATTGCTCGGCTTTTATGCTGCCCATGCCGTCAATCGGATTGCCCAAAGCATCCACAACTCGTCCAAGCAGGGCTTTGCCCACCGGAACGCTCACAATTTTATCGGTTCTTTTAACCGTATCGCCTTCTTTAATGCCTTCATCAGAACCAAACAGCACCACGCTGACGCTGTCTTCTTCCAAGTTTAGAGCCATGCCTTTTACGCCGTTGGAAAATTCAACCATTTCATTAAGCTGAACTTTATCCAAGCCGTAAACGTGAGCAATACCGTCACCCACCGAAAGAACTCTTCCCACTTCAGACATATCGGTAGATAAGTCAAAGTCGGCGATTTTTTCTTTTAATATTGAAGATATTTCGCTTGCCTGTACAGACATCTATTTTGTCCCTTTCATCAGCTGTTCCAAACTGTCTAAACGGTGTTTGACTGAGCTGTCAATCAGCACCGTGCCGCATCTTATTATCAGACCTCCTAAAATCTGCGGATTCAGATGATAATTTACGGCTACATCTTTATTAAAAAGAGCAGATAGCTTTTGTTTTAATTTTTTATCCTGCGCGGCAGAAAGCTCAGTAACGGTTTCCACCTCAACATCGGCAATGTTTTGCTTTTTGTTATAATATTCTTTGAACTGTTCTAAAATCAAGCCCAATTCGTCAATCCGGCGGTTTTCAACCAGAATTTTTAATAAATTCGCTGTAGGCTTGCTCAATTTCAGCTTATCGGCAATGGCTGCCGCAATATCGGTTTTAGCCTGCAGCGGCCAAATCGGGTTATTCAGCAAAGCAAAATCCTTGGCGCCGTCAGCCGCCATAACCGCCTGCAGATTTTCTGCATCGGAGTGGGTTTCTTTTAGCTTTTTGCACTCTTCAGCACCTTCATAAAGCGAAGCCGCATACAGAATTGCATTTTTCAGTTTAGAACCTTTGTTCACTTTTCAAACTCTTTTCAAAACTTTTTAACTCTTTATATACATATAAAATTGTCTTACATATAGCAATAAAACGAAAGAATAATCAACAGCTTTTTTTATTCAGCCGGTTTATTTCAATTTATTCCAGCCTTTTCGTGCCGACTGAGAGCTTTGAGCTGGGCTGCTTTCAGCGCTCGGCATGCTGCTGTTCCATTTTTTCAGCGAATCGCCGGTGTTGATTTTGCGGACAATTTCTTTTTGGTCTTGCGTCAAAACCTGACCGTTGGCGACCATTTGCCCCAAAAGCGCCGGAGATAAAAAGTTTTCGCGCAAAGAAGAATAGGTGGTGACAATCTGTTCTATAATATTTTTACCCGGAGCGGCGTTTAGGGTAGAAATATCGCGTCCGTGGAAAAATGTTAAGGAATGGCACGGCGCCGAAATTAAAATATCTGTGCTGTCAATGCCGTAAACATAGCGCAGCATAATCTTAGGGCTGATGTTGCAGGCGTCTTTGGCGGTAGAAAAAACTAAGTTGTTGTTTAATATCATATCTTTGATGAGATTTCTGCCGTCCGGCGAAAGTTCTCCGCAGGAGCCGGTAATGGCTAAGTCGTCCATAGTGTAGCCGTTATAGTCGGCGGCGGCATAGTCTACGGTATAGCAAAAAACTTTTTCGGCGTTTTCAATATTTTTGGCGGATGAAGCCGGAATGCGGCTGGAAATAAAGCTGGACAGCGTTTTGGTGTTTTGCTTGTCGGCAGGGGCTTCGTTCTGCTGCGAGCTGTCGTCGGCAAATAAATCTCCGCTTGCAAATTCATCGCCGAAATCATCGGCGGCGGCAGCGGCTAAAGATGTGCCGCAGGCTAAAACAAATGATAATAAAAACAGCTTGTTCATGCTTAAATCTCCTCTTGCTTATGCAGACTTTAGCGACAGTATAGTAAAATTATAGTAAATTTAAACAGAAATTATCTTCTTTTTAAGACTTATTTTATATATTTGCGTTACAGTTCCAAAAAAATCGGGAGAATAATAATGCTGTCACTTATTTATACGGATTGGTCGGTTTTGCTGCGCGCCGGAATGGCTTTTGCGCTGTCGCTGGTTTTGGTTTTGCTTTGCGGCCTGCCGGTTATCAATCTTTTGCATAAACATCAAAAGACCGGACAGCCTATCCGTTCGGACGGGCCTCAGTCGCATCTGAAAACTAAAAAAGGTACGCCGACAATGGGCGGAGTGCTGATTTTGGGTGCGTCCATTCTGGCAATTTTGCTATTTGCCAATATTACTTATCACTTTGTTTGGGTCAGCCTGCTGATTTTGGTTGTCTACGGCGCAACCGGATTCGTTGATGATTATTGGAAAGTAAAGCGCCAGAACTCTAACGCCATGACCGCCCGCATGAAACTGTTCTTGCAGTTTTTAACCGCTTTAGTAGCTGCCAGCATTATTACCGCCGCTACTCCGCGCGGTTTGAATACTATGCTGTTTTTCCCGTATTTTAAGGAGCTTTGCCTCAATTTGTCTTGGCTGTACATTCCGTTTGCGGTAGTGGTTATTTCCGGCACTTCAAACGCTGTGAACTTGAGCGACGGTCTGGACGGCTTGGCTTCCGGCTTAATGATTATTGCCCTGACCGTGTTTTTAGCAGTTGCTTATTGCTGCGGTTTGCCTAATGCTGTTGACTATAATATGTTCTTTATTCCGCGCAGCGGAGAAATTGCCGTGGTCTGCGCTGCTTTAATCGGCGCCTGCCTCGGCTTTTTATATTTCAACAAGCCTAAGGCTAAAGTATTTATGGGCGACACCGGCTCTTTGGCTCTGGGCGCCATTTTGGGCGCTGTAGCTGTGATGACTAAGCATGAAATCCTCTTGGCTGTTGTCGGCGGCGTTTTTGTTATGGAAACCGTTTCCGTAATGATTCAGGTGGTTTATTTCAAAAGAACCGGCAAGCGTTTTTTCCGCATGGCGCCGCTGCATCATCATTTTGAACAGCTCGGCTGGTCCGAAAAGAAAGTTGTCTTAAGCTTTTGGGGCGCTGCCGTTGTGCTGGCTCTGCTGGGTTCATTGGCTTTTTTATAAGGTAAAATGCAATGGTAAATTTTTCGCGTCAAAGTCATAATGCGGTAGTCAAGTGGCTGTGGACTGTAGATAAAGTCACGCTGTTTGTGGCGTTTGCCCTGCTGTTTATCGGTGTGATTCTGGATATTACAGCCAGTCCGGCGATTGCCCGCAAACTAAAGCTTGATGATTTTGCTTTGGTGCGCAAGCAGATTCAGTTTGTGGTGCTGGGCAGCGGAATTATTCTGGGCATGTCGCTGTTCAGCCTGCAGACCATCCGCCGGATTTCCATATTCGGGTTTGTGCTGCTGTGGGGCTTGCTTCTAGGAACTTTGTTTTTCGGCGTAGAAATTAAAGGCGCGCGGCGCTGGATTTATTTATGCGGATTTTCTTTGCAGCCGTCAGAGCTGATGAAGCCTATTTTTATCGTATGGACGGCTTGGCTTTTGGAACGCAGCAAAAAGCTGGATTATTTTAAGGGCTGGCATTGGGCGTTTGTTTCCTATTTTATGGTTGTGGCGCTGCTGCTTTTGCAGCCGGATATCGGCATGACGCTGCTTATCAGCTCTATTTTTGTGCTGCAGCTGTTTTTGGCGGGGCTGCCGTGGATGCTGGTTGGTGTTGCCGGCGTCGGCGGCGTCTGCGCCTTGTTTGTACTGTATTTTACCTATCCGCACTTCAGAGCGCGCGTAGACCAATTTTTATACGGCACCGATGAAACCAGCTTTCAAATCAATAAAGCCATGCAGGCTTTTCAGAACGGCAATCTGGTCGGCAAAGGACCGGGAGAAGGCACGGTAAAGCTGACTATTCCGGATGCTCACACGGACTTTGTTTTTGCCGTTGCCGGCGAAGAATATGGGGTCTGGCTGTGCCTGATTATTATTGCACTGTTTTCGGTAATTGTCATCCGCACGCTTAAGCAGTCTATGAAAGAAAGCAACTTGTTTGTAATGTATGCTGAAGTCGGGTTAGCCGCTTCTTTGGGGCTGCAGGCGTTTGTGAATATGGCCTCATCACTGCATATTATTCCGACTAAGGGCATGACGCTGCCGTTTATATCTTACGGCGGCTCATCGCTGCTGGGAACGGCCATAGAAATAGGCATGCTGCTGGCTATTACGCGTAAAAACACAGCTTCGGAAGATAAGGATTTATATTGATGACTGAATTGCTGCAGACTTTGCCTGAAGTTAAAGGCGAATATAAATTTCAGGAGCCGCTGAAAAAGTATACATGGCTTAATGTCGGCGGTCCGGCGGATGTTATGTTTTTTCCGGCCGATGCGGAGGATTTGCAGTATTTTTTACAGCATAAGCCGGAAAATTTACCGGTGTTTGTCATCGGCTCCGGTTCAAATTTATTGGTGCGCGACGGCGGAGTGAAAGGCGCGGTTATAAAGTTAAAAGCTCCGGCTTTCAGCGGCTGGAAACTGCAGGATAATATTCTGTGCGCCGGCAGCGGTCTTAAAAATGCGGCGCTGAAAAATATTCTGCTGCAGAATGGGCTTTCCGGTTTGGAATTTATCTGTTCTATCCCCGGAAGCATCGGCGGGCTGGTGCGCTCAAACGCCGGATGTTTCGGCGGCGAGCTTTCGCAGGTTCTGCAAAAAGCCAAAGTTATGGATGCTAAGGGAAATATTTTTGAAGCGGCGGCGGAAGATTTCCATTTCAGCTACCGGCACAGCGATTTTCCGGCAGATTGGATTATTTTGGAGCTGTATCTGAAAACAGCAAAAGCTCCCAAAGAACAGATTGCGGCGGTTATTGCCGAAAATGCTGCTTACCGGACTGAACATCAGCCGCAGCATGTGCGCACGGCCGGCTCAACTTTCAAAAATCCGGCGGGCGGCAGAGCTTGGGAGCTGATTAAAAATTCCGGCGGCTGCGGTCTGAAAATCGGCGGCGCTTCATTTGCCGAAAAACATTGCAACTTTATGATAAATGACGGCACGGCAACGGCAGCTGATTTAGAAAATTTGGGCGAAACCGTGCGGAAATTGGTAAAAAAGCAAACCGGTGTAAATTTGGATTGGGAAGTTAAGATAATAGGCGAAAAAAATGGGTGCGATGGAAAATAAAATATATGCTCCGGTGCTGTGGCCTTACCGCCTGCTCGGCAATATGATTCTGGTCGGCTTTATCTGGCTGCTGACTTTCGGCGTTATTACCATCCGCCACAATTTAGTCAGCAAGCACATAGATTCTCTGCTGACTGAAATTTATAACAAAACCGCAACTGCAGGCTGGGGATTGGATGACGTTACTTTGGAGGGGCGTGAAAAAACTTCTAAAGACGATGTTCTGCATGTTATCGGGCTGAAGCGCGGCGACAATATTTTGGAAATAGACTTAAAAGCCGTCTGCGAAAAAGTCAAAACTCTGCCGTGGGTTAAAGAAGCCAGCGTCAGCCGCCGCTATTTTCCGAATGTTATTCATATCAGCATCCGCGAGAAAAAAGTAAAATCTATCTGGCAGTATCAAAATGAGTTTTATCCGATTGACGAAGACGGAAAAATTATAGAAACCGAATATGTCCTGCAGAAAAATATATTGCAGATAGTGGGGCAGGGCGCGCCGGAGCATATAAATTCTTTGCTTAATATCATAGAAAACGACAAAGAGCTGTTTTCCCGGGTTAAGGTTGCCAATTTTATTTCCGGACGCCGCTGGAATTTGATTTTTGACGATGTTTTGAACGGTATCACGGTTAAGCTGCCGGAAGAAGATGTGGCAGACGCCTGGAAAAAATTAGTTAAATTAGATAAAACACGCGGTATTCTTAAACGTAAATTAACTTTCATTGATTTAAGATTAAAAAATAAAGTTATTGTGAAAATCAGTAACAAAAACGCTAATATGTAATTGAAAGTTAAGGATAGTTTGCCGTGAATCGCTCTACTATTGCGGCCTTGGATGTAGGCTCATCAAAAGTTTGCTGTCTGATTGCACATGTGGGCAAAGACAAAAAAATAAACGTTGTCAGCTATGGCTACAACGCGTCTAAAGGCATTAAAAACGGCGTTATAACGAATGTCAACGAGGCGACGATTTCGGTTTGCAACGCGGTGGAAGCTGCCGAGCAAATGGCGGGCGAGCGCATTGACAGCGTGATTTTGAATGTTTCCGGCGACAAAACTTTCAGCCGCCTTTGCACGGCTTCTATCTCGCTTAAGAAAAACCGCCCGATTAGCGATATAGATGTAGAAAAAGTTAAGAATAAAGTTAAAATCAATGTAGAAAACAATGAGCTGATTCATTGCCTTTCTACCGGTTACCGCATTGACGGCGGCGAAGATATCAAAAATCCGCTGGATATTTACGGCGAAGAGCTTTCGGCCGGAATTTTGCTGGGCATGTATCCGCATATTTTGTATAAAAATCTGCAGTCTGTTGTGGAGGCAGCGCACTTGGAAATAGAAAAACGGGTGTTTTCGGCTTTTGCTTCCGGCATGTCGTGTTTGGTGGAAGATGAGCGCGAATACGGCGCGACGGTTATTGATATCGGCGGCGGCACAACCAGCATTGCCACATTCAAAAACGGCGGTCCGGTTGCTTTTTCTACTCTGCCGGTTGGCGGTATAAATATTACAAAGGATATTACTCAAGGGCTGACAACCTCGTTTGCTCACGCTGAGGATTTGAAAAACCGCCACGGCTGCGCTTTTTTGGTCAGCCATGATAAATATGAAAGCATAAATGTTTATCCGCTGGGCGAGGAAGACGACAGCTCTATCCGGCAGATGCACCGTTCGGATTTAATCAATATTATAGCTCCGCGCGTGGAAGAAATTTTTGAAATGGTGGCGCGCCGCTTGGCTCAGCAGGGCTTGCAGAACCAAAAAAATCACCGTGTGGTGCTGACCGGCGGCTGCAGCCAGCTTCCGGGAATCCGCGATGTCGCCGCTGTGATATTGGATAAGCAGGTGCGCTTAGGCAGTCCGCGCAATATCGCGGGTGTTCCGGAAATCATCAATAATCCGATATTTTCTACCGCACTCGGACTGCTGCAACTTGCCACAACTTCTATGGAGCGCAAGCCGCATAAAGTTATTAACAGCCCGAACGGCGAGGGCGGTAAATTGATGAAAATTTTTAACTGGATTCGTCAAAATTCTTAAAAACGGTAACAAAAACTTAATATATTTCAGCTATTTTAATCCATATATGTAAAATTTTCTAATTGGGAGAAAAATAGATGTCAATAAAGTTGGGTGTTGCCGATACCACAGTATCACATTTGAAACCGCGCATTGCCGTAATCGGCGTTGGCGGTGGCGGCGGAAATGCCGTAAATAATATGATTGCCAAAAATTTGGAAGGCGTGGATTTTGTGGTAGCCAATACCGATGCCCAAGCTTTAGCGCATTCTTCTGCCAGCCGTAAAATTCAGCTGGGTTTGGAAATTACTCAGGGTCTGGGCGCAGGTGCCCGTCCGGAAATCGGCAAAATTGCCGCCGAAGAAGCAAAAGAAGAAATCGCCCGCGAGCTGGAGGGCGTGAACATGGTGTTTATTACTGCCGGCATGGGCGGCGGCACCGGTTCCGGCGCGGCTCCGGTTGTGGCGCACATTGCTAAAGAAAAAGGCATTTTGACCGTCGGCGTCGTAACCAAGCCGTTTAGCTTTGAGGGGCGTAAGCGTATGGAAACCGCCGAAAGCGCTCTTGCTAATTTTACCAGCGAAGTTGACAGTATCATTGTTATCCCAAACCAAAACCTTTTCCGCATTGCCGATAAAAAAACCACGCTGGCCGAAGCCTTTTTAATGGCCGATGACGTGCTTTATTCCGGCGTGCGTTCTATTACCGATTTGATGATGATGCCTGGGCTGATTAACTTGGATTTTGCCGATGTTAAAAACATTATGCAGGATAAAGGCAAAGCCATTATGGGTACCGGCGAAGCCGAGGGCGACAACCGCGCTGAAGAAGCCGCTAAACAGGCTTTGTCTAATCCGCTTTTGGATGACTGCACCATGCACGGCGCTAAAGGCGTGTTAATCAATATTACCGGCGGCGACGACATTACCTTGATGGAAATTGACGAAGCGGCCAACATCATCAAAGAAGAAGTTGACGATAATGCCAATATTATTTTCGGTTCCAGCTATGATGAAGCTTTGGCCGGTAAAATCCGCGTTTCTATCGTGGTAACCGGCATCAGCGACGGAAAGCCTCAGCCTGAAGCTTTGCCGCGCACTAAAGAGCCGTCTTTAATTGACCAAAGCTATGATGATTCTAATTTTGTGCCGACCGTTGTTCCGGCTGAAAATTTAATTGTTGAAGATGTAGCTCCGGTTTCTTTGGATTTGCCGGAAGACAGCGAGCCTGCAGCTTCTTTGGAGACCGCAGAGGAAAATACTCAGCCGGCAGCTGAAGATAATGCTTTGGCCGATGATTTTGCTTCATTGGATAAATCAGATGAGCTGCCGGAAGTGCCTCAGGCCTCTGCTTTGTTTAATGCTATTATGAACAGCTCCGCCAACAAAACCGAAGATGAAGAAGCCGGCACCGAAGAATTGAATGTTGCGGCAACAAGCAAAGACAGCGACTTTTTCTTCAGCTCAACATCTTTGCAGAATATCAGCGAAAAAGAAGATGAACCGGTTTTGTTTAAAGAGCATGATTCGGATATCTTCAAAGACAGCAAACCTGCAGAACCGGCAAACGAACCGGAAGATGACAGCCATGCTGATGAAGACGATGTAAAGCCGACCTTTATTGAACGCGTTATCGGCTACCGCAATCGCAAAAAGAAAGAAGAAGTAGAAGAACTGCCGGAAAATATTGTAAAGTTCTCTGCAGAAGACAACAATGACGTTCCTGAGCTTTCCAGCGATGAGTTAGACATTCCGTCTTTCCTGCGCCGCAAATAAGCTTTTGCACAACGTTTTAACCCCCGCCTGCTTCAAAACCGGCGGGGGTTTCGCTATATTAAAAGAATAATGTAACCGAGCAAATTTCTTTAGATTTATTGCAGGCGCTGCAGGCTCTATGAATTTCATCAAGTTTCAGATTGCTCAGACAGGGGCGGGCAGAGGTGCAGTTTTTGTCGCCGTCAAAGACAACAGCATCAGATACAGGCTGCCACAAAGAAACTCTTTCTACTGCGCTATGTAAAGGAATTGCTATATTATTATAGATTTCCGTGCATAATTTTTCGGAAAAATTTGCCGAGTAATTGCCTTCGTCAGTATAGGTAACGCCGCCCAGGTAAAAGTCAATAGTTAATAAATTAGCCTGAATGTTAGCATATATTTGTACCAGATTTCCCATATTATCTAAGGCTTGAACATTGTTTTTTATATGCCAGCTATTAGGGATTAGATTAAGAGCTTTAGCCAGACCGGTTAAATCATCGTTATTATAGCCGCCTGCTGTATTTTTCTTTATATCGTCAACATGCTCCAATAAACCATAAATCAGCATGCTGTATTCCCCGATTGTTTTATTGATTTTCCACTTCTCCATAGCTTTGCTATAACCGGCAATCCAACCGACGCTAAGCACGCCGATAATTGCCAGAACACCGAGCATTTCTATCATAGACCGACCAAGCGGGTTTGCCTGTCGGGTCACTACTAGCGCTTTTCTTGCTCGTGTACCAG
>ERZ1034855.669-NODE-669-length-11974-cov-10.160668_pt1 | contig 11974 bp, 10 predicted proteins | sample MGYA00520699_ERZ1034855 | MGnify/ENA primary metagenome ERZ1034855 (study PRJEB33766, sample SAMN09781730) | gut metagenome | biome: gut microbiome | host: Homo sapiens | place: Madagascar | study: EMG produced TPA metagenomics assembly of the PRJNA485056 data...
CAATAAAAATAACTAATTAAAAATTAAATTATATTAAATTTCGGGTCGGAGTTATGAACCGACCGAATTCAAAAGGTAAGACAGCGTAATATTTTCGGGATCTATATGGAAAATTACGACACATACAAACAGGCAATTTCTGAGGCTGAAAAAGCTCAAGGAACAGCTGCTCGTAAAATGCAAGCGTATAACGAAAGCGTTGCGTATAGCATTAATCAGCTCTCTGCGGCTTGGGAGGGATTTACACAAAAACTTGAAGCGAGCGGAGCTGTAAAAACATTCTTTACTGGATTAACAGCTATTATTAAGAATCTTGATCATATTTTGCAATACTTAATGCCTGTTATCGCAACATTTAACGCAGATAAAATTGTAAGTCTTGTTAAATTCTTATCTCCGTTGATTACAGTTCCCCTTAAAGGAATTCGATATCCGATAAACACTGTCAGAAAGTCTAAAAGCGAGTTCTACGAAAATATGACTCAAAAGATGACCGCAGAAAACACCAACGCTATTGAAGAATTGACCAACACGATGAAAGATAACACTGCGGCGTTAAGGGGAGAAAAATCGAAGAGTGGCAAGGACGAAACTAACAAATCAAGAATAAACAATAATGACGATATTAAAAAAGTGAGACAGGAGCGTTCCGCCCGTCTAAAAACCGGTATTGTTTCTGGTATTGGTGCCGGAGCCGTTCGCTTTGCGAATAAGGGATCGAGTTTTCTTGATGAGGCTATGGGTATTTCTGGTGTCGAAGTTGATACCGGAGAAGCTCTTGCAATGGGTGTTGCTCAGGGTGCTCTAACTGGAGTTGCGACTGCGTTTATGGGGCCTGCCGGAGCAGTTATTGCTTCAATTGCCGGAGACTTTTTGTCTTCTCTTTGGAAGAAGTTTGCTCACGCGGACGAAATTGACCGCAAACAACGTGTCGAAGATGCTAAAAAGCAGCTTGAAGCGATTAACGGAATCGGAAATTCTGTTACTGGTTTGATTGATCTCAATAAAAAAGATCAAGCATTGTGGGATTCCGACGACTGGAAACAGTTCAACGAACAGGTTGAAACAATCAATGAAGCTCTTGAAAAATCAGAGCTCGGAGATAAAATAATTAACCTTGGCGACAGCACACAAACACTTTCAGAATATTTCGAAGAGGCTGCAAGAACCGGAAATAAAGATATGCTTGCCCGAGTCGAAGCAGAAAAGATTCGTTTCGAAGCTGAAAAGACATACACGGCAGGAGAACAAGATCGTTATACTCTCCAAAAAGAGATTAACGAGAATCAAAAGAAACTTGCTAATCTTGACGATGACGAGATATCGAAAAAGAAAGAACTTACTGCGGCAATTAAAGCCGCGAAGGCAGAAATTGAAGACTACTCCGAAGCCCTGAAAGAGGGTTATATGCAAGCATCATTCTACTCTTCTGGCGTTGGTACAATGGAATCTTATGACATTGGAAACGCAACGCTTGATAGAGTAATTATGCAGATTGCTCGCGAATGGGCGAAAGACAGTCCTGATATTTTTGCTGGAAATCAGCTGACGAGCGACGCTCGTTCCGATATTATTTCGTATCTGCGCGAACAGTCTGGTTATTCTTCGCTGTTTAAAAACGACACGAAGAATGTTCGAGACATGTTGAATGCAGAGAAAGCTGTCGAGAATCTTAGAACTACACTCGGCATGTCTCAAAAGCAGCTAAAAGAATTTGCTAACAGCAAAGATCTTTCTGAAATTGCTGATAAATTCGGTGCAACCGGAGATGCTCTCTATAAAATTATTGACCAAGTTAACCTTGTTGACGAGGACGGGATTTCAACTATTGCTCACGCAATGAATATGACGGTTGAACAGTTTAGAGAGGCAAACTCTGAAGGCGCGTTCGATTGGCTGACTACCGATGTTGCGATTGGCGGTCTCGACAAACTTAACGAGAAGCTTGCGACGTTTAACGAACTTTTGCTTGCGGCGTCTGAAAACTCGTTGTTTTCACAGGAGAACATCAACAAGATCGTTAGCCAATATCCAACGCTGCTCAAAAAGATCGACGAAGAAACCGGAAAAATTTCCGTTTCTATGGACAATGTTCAAGAAAATCTTGTCGATATTCTTGCCGGTGGAGAAAGTCTGCGGAAGGTATATGCAGGATTCTTTTCAAGAGATATTGCTACGAGCGCAGAAAAATGGGATGTGTTTATTTCTTCTATTAGAGAAGACATTGAAAAAGATTCCGCGCTTGATGGTTTCAGAGATGAAATTTTCAAGCAAACAAACTATTCCGGATTCCTCAAAGTTTACGAAGAACACAAGGATGAGCTCGAATCTTATAATCAGAGCTTTATTGAATACGCGAAGAGTTTGTTCTCAACCGATGTTTTTGACACGCAGCAGGAGATTCTGACAAAGTATGCTACAAGCACATTAGAAACAGAGATTTCTAATCTTGAATCAATTCGAGATTCTCTTGATGAGGTTAATAAACAACGCGAAAAAGAAATTGAGTTGATTAAAGCAAAAGAAGCTCTTGAAAATGCGTCGAAAGAAAAGAAACGCGTATATCGTGCCGGTGTCGGATTTGTCTATACGACAGATCAAGAGGCGGTTAAATCTGCTCAAGAAAAAGTCGACGAATTGGAAAGACAGCGTGATAAAGATGACATTCAGTATCAAATCGACTCATTGCAACAGCAGAAGGAAATTCTTGAAAACATTAAAGATAACGAGCAATTAAAAGCACTACAAAAAACCGCAAAAGAGACATTAGAGGCTCTCGGTGTGAAAGGCGCTCTTGTTACTGCTATTTTGAGTGGAAGCAAAGAAGAATTTAATGCGGCTATTAAAGCGGGTCTTGATAAAGATATTGGCGAGAAGGCGGAAATGGTAACAGAAGAAGAAAATAAAAAAGCAGTAGAAAACGCGGCAAGTGATTTACAAACTGCTGTTGAAAATTTCGAAAAAATAAAAAAAAGAACATCTTCTTATTTACAGTTTCCAGAAGCGGCCGACGAATACAATCAAGCGTTGAAAAATGTGTTGCAAAAACAAACAGATTTTAGAGAGGCTAATAAAAATGCAGAATTAAACAAGGAGTGGATAAGTCAAAATAAATTTAATCCAAATGACTATAATTATTCAGAAAATGCACTAATTAAGAATGTTGATAAGTATAAAGATTATGGTGAAACATTTAAAAATTTTGGAGATTCTGCATATATTCCACAAATTATGTTTTCAAACGTAAATTTAGCAAAGGAAGACGACCTACAAAAATATATGACAGGTGGTATTTATACCATTATAAATCCAAAAAACGGAAGTCTAAAAACATTTGAAGACATAACAAACTTGAACGATATATTATCTAAGATGAATGAATACGATGTGTTGGTAAACAACAAAGGAAGAAATGGAACTAGGGCAGTTTATAGAGGGTTAGATCAAGACGGAAAACCAAAATATTATTTTGTAAACAGCGATTATGGAACACTTGGATCTGGGGTTTATTATGATGAGAATTATAAAGAATCCCATAAAGGATTTCTTGAGACAGTAAGAGAAGCGGGTGAAAATGCCATAAATTGGATAACAGGATTATTTAGAGGAGAAGGATTTGCCTCCGGTACGCTTTCAGCTCCCGGTGGTCGCTCCCTGATCAACGAAAACGGTCTTGAATCCATCATTACTCCTTCTGGTACAATCACTTCTCTTCCTGCTAAATCTGGCATTATTCCTGCCGATCTTACTCGTAACTTGTGGGCTCTTGGCGAGGTTGCTCCTAACCTTATTGCTCGTCTTGGCGGCAACAGCCTCCAGACTAACAATTCTAATTCTTCTACTGACAATTCGATTAATATTCAGAATCTTGATGCTACATTTAACACGCAGAGCGATTTCGATGGACGTCGCTTCTTGACAGATCTTCGTAATCAGGTTATCTTGACTGCGAATAATCACTAAAAACAAAAAGAGGGTTGTGACGAGAAATTGTTGCAACCCTCCCTATGTTGGAGGATTTATGAAATTTAACAAAAAATTAACAATTCTAATTTGGGTTCTTTCGTTCACTTGGGCGCTTCCGACAACTCTTGCCGGGTGCGTCGTTGCGTTATATCTCCGACTTCGTGGAAATAGACCGAAAAGGTTTGGACCAATTTTTTACTTTCCGATCACAGAAGATTATGGACTGAACCTCGGTCCTTTTATCCTCGTCCCTAAAAACACCGATTTTTACTTAAACGCGCACGAACTTGGGCATCACCTTCAAGCGTGTTTCCGCTATGGTCCTTTCACCGTTTTTGTTGTTGCAATTCCGAGCGTTATTCGTTTTTGGTTGAGAGAACAGAAAACATATGACGGAAAACTTTTATATGCCTGCCTGCTCGTAATCGCAATTTATATTGTGAGCGCAGCTTTGAGTTGGATTGGATATTTCACGAAAATTGTTGCACTTGCGTTTATCGGATTGTTTCTGACAATTTATGGAATTATTATTCAGATCTGGTTGAACAGGTTCGAAGTTCCGCAATATAAAGACGGGAACTATCCATCGTATGATGATGCGTGGTTTGAGGGAGATGCGACTCGAAAGGGAAGCGATTTTATGAAAAAGTATTTCAACGAAGAGGTGAAGCGGTTTTGGTAAAATATAATTATGATTTGTCAAATTATGATTATGTTTTGAGTTTCGACCTCGCAAAACAAAAGACCGGATGGGCACTTGTTAACATTAAGTCAAACAGGGTCGAAATGTCCGGGGTAATAATCTTGAACGAAAAAGTAGATTCTGTTTGGCTTGATATATACGATAAAATCGTAGTTGTTTTGGAAGGTGTTAAAAGACATTGTCAAAATTTGGAAAAGAAGTTTTTCGTATTGAAAGAAAAGCTCCCGAATCAGGCTGGAAGATTTACGACAATTGCGTCGCTCCAAGGATTAGCGCAAGTCCACGCAATTTGGGAGCTCGCCTGTGAAAAGTCGGAGGTGGAAGTTTATGATTTCGACGGCGTTCATTCTGTTAGCGTTAAGGCTTTCTTTAAGAGAAGATATGAGGTTGAAAAACCGCAAAAGGAAGACATTGCGAAATTAGTTTGTGAAAATTATTGTTTTGACATTGGAGACAGTCCGTTAGATATTACTGACGCAATCGCTTGTGTTCAAACATTGGTTGAATATAAGTGGAACGAGGATATAAAAGATAAAATTAAAGAACTCAAAGAAGAACAAAAAAGTTATAAAACAGATAAAAAGAAAAATCAAATCGCTGAAGAAATTCAGCGGTTGGAAAGGCTTGAGGTTTGAATATGGAAAATATTGGATTGTATTTAGGTATTGGTGCTGTCGTTCTCGCCTTTCTTTCGTATCTTGTGCCACAGATTATTAAGTTCTGTAAGATGTCTAAAGAAGATAAAAGGAAGCTTTTATTAACATACCTTGCAGGACTCGTAACAATGGCAGAAGATAAAATTGGCGCTGGGCACGGCGCAGAGAAGCTGGCAGAGGTTGAAAACTATTTTAAGACCAATGCCGGACTTTTCTATAAGATGATTTTGAAGGTTTTGGGAAAAGAAAATCTGAAAGGTCTAATCGAAGAAGCGCTTGCGCTTGTTAAGAAAAACTTTGAAAAATAAAATTTTTTATAAGGAGAAACGAAAATGATTTCACTGGTTAATGCTAAAAGAAATGCGGACAGCTATACCGTTCTTTTGATGATGGAGAAGTCAGACACACTTGATATGCTTCCGAACAAAGAAAGACCGCTCTCTCCAAAATATTACAGAGTTATGACGAACTACGGAGTTCCGGCGATGGGTTCTCTTGCGATTAATTACGCCACGCAGGAACAGTATATTTATGGAACAGACGGCTGGTCGGAAGCAACCCCGGAGACAATCCTTGGGATTTTAAATGCTGTTGAAAATAAAACTTATCTCCCTGAAGATGGGCTTGATGGATATAATAAGGTAGTTGTTGAAGTTCCGCAGCTTGACACTTCCGACGCGACTGCGGTTGCGGGCGACATTTTGACTGGCAAGACCGCATATGTAAAAGATGAGAAGGTGACCGGAACTCTCGGCACTCAAATGAAGACCGCGACACCAAGTTCAACTTCTCAGACTATCTCTCCTGATAGTGGAAAACTGTTGAGTTCGGTCGTTGTTGAAGCGGCTCCTCTTGATGCGGACAAAACCGTTACTGCTGGAACGACTGCCCAAACCGTGTCTCCGACTACGGGGAAGCTCGGTATTAAATCGGTGACTATTAACCCGACTCCAAGTTCTTCCAAAACCGCAACTCCGACGAAGGATTCGCAGACAATTTCTCCCGACACCGGGAAGTTGCTTTCCAGTGTTACGGTTAATCCGATTCCGGATGAATATATTGTTCCGGCTGGGTCCCAGACGATTACCACAAACGGAACCGTTAATGTAACAAATCTGGCAAGCGTTGTTGTGGATGTTCCGAACAAAACTTCCGAGATTACGATTACGGAAAATGGAGTATATAATGTAAAAACTGGAGAGGTTGGATATAGTAAAATTACCGTTAATGTTCAGGCTCCTTCCGGAGAGTAAAAAAGATGACTGAATGATTACATATACTTTGTCGTTCAAGATATTTATTAAATATTCATAAAAAAATTAAAAGAAAGGAGTTCCGAAACTTGAAAATTAAATTTTCAATTGGTCCAGGCAAAACTCTTGCTCCAGGAGTTTCGCAGGCTCCCGACTTACAATACATCAAATCTAAGTTTTTTTATATTTCAACGTCTGAAGATGGAATTGCTCCACAAGCGGCAAATGGAGCTCCTGAAAAAATTGAAAACGCAAATGTTATGTCGGTTGTCGACGATAATCTCCGCTCTGTTATCGGTCTTTTCAATTTCGAAAACGTTGAAAACAACGGAAAAATTATAACAACTGCGGCGGCGCAAGGAATTTCAAACGATGACCAATCTCTATATTCAATTTCTATTTATAAAAAAGAAATTTGGTATAATCGAGAAACTGGAAAGCCGGTTGAACAAGATGTTTGGACTCCGGTTGTGCTGGAGGACGCCTCTGGCACGATCAGAGATTTTAATATTGGAAACAATCGTTATTATAAATACGTTTTCAGACTTGTTGAAAACAAAGTTGATGGGAATGTTGAATATCAGTCTGGGATTATTGTTCCGATTAAAACAAGTTGGCAGGGGTGGTCAATTACGGAGCTTCACGAAACGGACGATCCAAAAGTGTTTACAGCAGCTCCAAAGGATGTTTGGAAATTTAAGTATAATATTTCCAATGGAGCGCAGACGCAAAACGTTGCCAAAACACAGCAAGATACGCTGTCTCGCTACCCGATTTTTAGTCACGGTGTGAAAAACGCGGTTGGTGGAAGTGTCACTTGTCTGCTTGGTCGTGAAATGATTAACGCAGATTACACCAATAAAGAGTGGGTTTATGAACAAGACCCGAACACATCGGAGCCGAATTTCGTCTGGAGAGAGAGCAACGGACCGTTGGAAAATCTCGGTGGTTATCGTGAGCGCCTTGGAAGAGTTCAAAACTTTTGCGGCACAAATCCTGATTATCTCTCCGCATCGGTTCTCGGCTTCCGAAATTTGACATCTAACGAAGCGGTCGATATGCTCGACAAGTGGCGCGACGTTTGTTATTCAGGAAATCCGAAATTGTTAAAAGACCAGAAGGGTCAAACTTTTATTATTCAAATTACCGATCCGAGCAATACAACGAACGAATCTTGGGAGAAAATGCCAGAAGAAATTTCGTTCAGTTGGATTGAAATTGCCGACGCAAAAGACTGCCGCGTCATTCAGACAGAATAACAGAAAGGACTAGTTGTTAAGTAGTCTGTTTTATAGACAAAAGCGCAAACAAGTGGACAAGTGTATTATTACATTTCTTGTCTGTACTTGCTTGACAACAGGTTTCAAGCTTTAGTGAATGCTGTTTTACGAAAGTAATCCTGCATGATGAACTACGTTGAGGAAAAGGTTAAAAACGCACCTTCGGATGTGCTCGTCAGTCTGAAGCTCTGCGAGTGCCAATCAAGAAACTATACTAATGTCCTGCATAGATAACAGAGAAACACATATACCCTCCCCGACATTGGCAAGACGAAAATTACTCCGAAAGGAAGGCATCCAGAGATGGAAAACAAAATTGGATACTGTTTTGTGGTTGATAAAAACAATCGGCCATTGGCGCCGACAAAAGTTAATAAAGGCTGGTATCTGGTTAGAAAAGGCAGGGCAAAAATAAAATCCAGATATCCTATGGTAATACAGTTGGAAAAGGAAGTGGAACCTGATGAAGATGATGAAAGCCATATGGTCTGCGGTATTGATGACGGTTCTATGCATGTAGGATTTGCCATTGTTCAGAAATGTCCCACCAAAAATAAAGTGGTTTTTAAAGGGACGATGGAACAACGCCAGAATGTAAAACATTTAATGGATATCAGACGTGGATATAGACATTATCACCGTTATCATAAAAGATATAGGCAGACAAGATTTAATAACCGTTCGTCTTCTAAACGAAGCAACAGGTTGGCACCAAGCATCAAACAGAAGAAAGATGCTGTTTTAAGGGTATTGTATCATCTTAATAAGTGGTGTGATATCCAAGAATACTTCCTTGAAGATGTCTGCATGGATGTCCGTGCAATGACAGATGGTTACAAACCCTATAGTTGGCAGTATCAGAAATCTAACCGTTTGGATGAAAACCTTAGAAAAGCTGCTATTCTGAGAGATAATTATAAATGTCAGGAATGTGGGAAATCCAATTGTATGTTAGAAGTACATCATATCAGGGCAAGAAAATATGGCGGAGCAGATACCATTGGAAATCTGATCGCGTTATGTAAAGAGTGTCATGATAAAACAAAAGGCAGAGAACGGGATTTTGAAAACAGATATTTTGATATGATCAAATCCAGGCCAAAAAGATTTGATTATGCCATGCACGTTATGCAGGGAAAAACTTATCTGAGAGAAAAGATTTCTGAATTAGGAATACTGCATCTTACAAACGGCGGGGACACCGCTAATAAACGCATTAACTGGAATATAGAAAAGTCCCATAGTAATGATGCGATATGCATTACAGATAGTATTCCTGATACGTGTGATGTGAAAGAATGGATTATTAAGCCAATGAGAAGGAAGTCGAAAGCTAAAACGGATAATGTGTTAGGAATTAAGCATAGGGATTTAGTTTCTTATACATATAAAAATGGAGAAACTCATACAGGATACGTCACTGCTTTATATCCAGAACGAGTAGCTTTGAATTTTCAATCAAAAACCAAACATTGTAAAAAAGTAAATGCGCGAAAATGCAAACTGCTTTGGAGGTTTAATAATATTTATTGGTTAGAACAACGCGTATAATTTTACATATTCGTCTATATAAGCATATTTTGAGAAAGGAGGCGGCATTATGCCACAGATTTCTAACCAAATTAAAATGGGATCTGGCGAAAATTATAAGTATATCATTGACGGGAAGAATGCCGCCGTCGGCGATATTGAAAAATATTTAAAAATTTCAGAGATTAAAAGAATAATTGGAAGAAAGACGATTTACCCTCGATTCCGTATTTTCGTTTTGAATCCGGATGAAACAGTAAATTATCAGCTTCCGAACGAAGACATTTTGTCCGGTGGTTCGTATAGCGAAAATTATCAAAACGGTTCTCGCCGGACGCTGTCTTTTTCATTAAACAATCAAGAAGGAAAATACACTCCGTCAATCAACAATTTATGGGTAGATACGAAGGTTCTGCTCGATGTTGGTCTGGAAGTCCCGGACGAAAATCTGATTATTTGGTTTCACAAAGGTATTTTTGTGATTACTTCTGCGAATCCGTCGAAGTCGACAGAAACAAAAACAGTGTCGATAAGTTGCGCCGATAAGTTCGAAATTTTGAACGGAAAGCGTGGCACGGTTGGAACGACGGTCGAGATTCCTCCCGGTATGTTAATCAAAGATGTTATTCAAGACATTTTGTGGTATGACAGCGGAACTGGCGACGTTCTCGACCCGAATCCGTTCTTTTATCATCCCGCGTTCGAGGGAAAGGTAACGCCGATTACGATGACACTGTCTGCCGGGTCGAATTATGGGAATCTGATTACGCAGATTGCGGATGTTCTATCTGCGGAGGTTTTTTATGATTCCTACGGACAGTTAAATTTCGTCCCGACCGTTGATGTGATTTCTGACGGAGACAAACCAAATCTTTATGATTATTCAATTGAAAATCTGCAAAACGAAAACTTTTCAATTGATCTGAACTCTTTTGTTAACTGCGTTTATGTTGTGGGAGCGAATGTCAATGGACATACTTGCATGGCGGTTAAAAAGAACGAAGATCCAACTTCTCCGATTTCAGTTGGGAGAATCGGACTTCGTGTTGCCGATGTGATTAATGACTCCAACATCACGACAGACCAGTTGGCAGAAGAACGGGCAGAATATGAGTTGCGGAAAAAGATTATAGCGGAAAGCACGTTGAGTAGTTCTGTTATGTTTAATCCGCTTTTAAGTGTTAATAATATAGTAACATATACAGACGAGGAAGATTTCGATATGAAGCGAGAAAGATTTTTAATTCAGAGTATTTCCTTTAATTTGGGATACGATGGGTTGATGTCGTTGAGTGTTTCGAACATAAACAATCTTCCATTCGTATACTAACGGAAAGGAGATAATATGGCAGATACTAACAGTGCTTTAACCAACGAAAGTGGTTGCATTGCGGCACTTCCAACAAAAGCAATGCGAATTGCAATGGAAAATAAAGGACTTCTTAGCAAAGCTGGCGCTCTTTATTGTGGAACGGGAAAAGTAAACACCGTTACGTTAAATGTTTTGTCGGAAGATGGCACCACTGCGGAAACAGTGACATATAATGTTCCGGTAACAATTGCCGTTAATCCTCCACAGGGCGGAGTAAAAAACGGAGTAACTTACGGAATTCAATTTAGTGTGATTGATAATAATGTTACAAGCGCGGTTTTAGTTCCGGTTCAGCCGAAATAAAAAATATAAAAAGAGAGGTAAAATAAATGGCGATTTCAATTCTTAATTATTACGAGCAGCCAGACGGCAAAAATCTGATGATTATGGCTGACGACCTCTACGAGAGAAATCCGGGAGAAGCTCCAGACGACAATATGCCAATGGACCCGACCAATTATGCGATTTCGCAGAATCTTGGTGTTCCGGCAGACGGTTCGATTACGATTGCTAGAGATTTTGATGAAGATAAAAGGGTAAAACCGTTACAAATGTTTTTAAGGAAGGCGAATGGAAAGATTCTACTGAAGGTGGTAGTGTAAAAATCGGATATGTTCCAGTTAGTTTTTGGGGTAATTTTAACTATAATCCAAAACAATTAATTTCCGCTCTTCAGGAAAATGACGTAGTATATATTAAAGATGATGATAAATCTTACGTTATAGGCGGTTTTAGAACAGAGGATAATTCGCTTATTTATGTAACGGCATTATCTGTTGGCGTTACAGTAGCCTTTCCGTCCTCCGATGTTGGAGAGGAAGAGAAAGCACAAATTATTGATTTATTTAAAACAAAAAATTTTTATCCCGTAGTGATATCTTATACTTAATTTTTAAATAAAATGTTATACGTAAAAATTAAGACCTGCTCTAAACGCCCGGGTTTTGCTCAAAAATCAATAGAAGCAATCGGATTATCGGAAGAAAATGTTTGGTTAGATTTAAGGGAATTAGATCAACAATATAAAAGTAAATCCTATTCTTGGAACACTGCAAAAGGGTGGGAAAGTTTTAAAGAAATAAACTGTTCTCACTGTATGTTTATGGACGATGATTTAGAATTTTGTAATAATTTTTTAGATATTTGTGAAAAAATTATTAAAACTCACCCGGACGCAATAATTGGTTTATTTCCATATTATTATAGAGATAAAG
>ERZ1034855.671-NODE-671-length-11950-cov-8.076671_pt1 | contig 11950 bp, 15 predicted proteins | sample MGYA00520699_ERZ1034855 | MGnify/ENA primary metagenome ERZ1034855 (study PRJEB33766, sample SAMN09781730) | gut metagenome | biome: gut microbiome | host: Homo sapiens | place: Madagascar | study: EMG produced TPA metagenomics assembly of the PRJNA485056 data set...
TTATTTTACCCCGCCGTTGGTTTATACGGCTGAATTTCTACCGCAGGCAAAGCGGAATACAAGCTATGCAGAAAGGATTTTTATTATGAAGAACATACACACACTTCTCTCTGAAATCGGTATTACGATTCCAGATGAGAAAAAGGCAGAGTTTGACAAGGCGGTGCTTGCAAATTACAAGACTGTTGCAGAGGTTGAAAAAATCACAACCGCAAGAGATAATTACAAATCACAGCTTGAAACAGCTCAGACAGCACTTAAAGAGTTTGAGGGCGTAGATGTCGAAAATCTTAAAAGCGAGATTGCAAAACTCAACACAAGCCTTAAAGACAAAGAAACCGAGTATCAAACAAAAATTGCGGATATGGAGTTTAACTCTGTACTTGACGGTGCTATTTCAAAGAGCGGTGCGAGAAACGCAACGGCGGTTAGGGCTTTGCTTGACCTTGACAGTCTTAAAACATCAAAAAATCAGGCAGACGATATTACTAAGGCTCTTGAAAGCGTTAAGAGCGAAAACAGCTATATGTTCGGTTCTGATGAGCCGTTCCAAAATCCTGTAAAGAATACAGGAAACGCAGGTATTAAGTCAAACCCTCTTGCAAGTATGAGAGCGGCAATGGGACTTAGTACAGACGAAAAATAATTGATGAGGTGAAATTTTATGGCAAATTCTATTGCACTTTTTAAAACTTACACAGCCTTGCTCGATGAGGTTTATAAGCAGTCGGCACTTACAAGCGAGCTTGACGGTGCGTCTGACCTTGCAACGGCAGGCGCAAACTCAAACGAGCTTATTATTCCGATGATTTCAATGGACGGTCTTGCGGATTACAGTCGTAACAGCGGTTATGTGAACGGCGATGTTACACTCACAAACGAAACCGTAAAATGCAATTTTGACCGAGGCAGAATGTTCAATGTGGACACAATGGACAATATCGAAACCGCAGGCGTTGCGTTCGGCAGACTTTCGGGCGAGTTTATCCGCACAAAGGTTGTGCCGGAGCTTGACGCATTCCGCTTTGCCGCATACGCAAGTCACGCAGGTATTACCTCTGCCACACCTGCAAACCTTACCACAGGTGCGGCGGTAATTGAAGCACTCCGCAAAGGTACTACTCAGATGGACGAGGACGAAGTTCCGTACGAGCAGCGTTACCTTTACATTACACCAACTCTTTACGGACTTGTGCAGGATTTGGAGACAACAAAGTCAAGAGAGGTTCTCAGCAGATTTGCTAAGATTATCACAGTGCCGCAGACACGCTTTTATACAGCGATTGAACAGCTTGACGGCACATCGAGCGGCAAGACCAAGGGCGGCTATCAGAAAGCCACTGCCGCCTCAAACATCAACTTTATGATTATTCATAAGCCTGCCCTTATCCAGTTTACTAAGCACCTTGACACTAAGGTAATTGAACCGTCGGTAAATCAGGACTCGGACGGTTACAAGTTCGGTTACAGAATGGTAGGCATTGCAGATGTGTACGAAAACAAGACCGCCGGTATTTACTGTCACACAGCGGTTAAGTCTTAAAGGAGTGTGAAGTATGACCGTTTATGCTGACGAAAATTATTATAAATCCGAATATCTATGTGGCAGAAAAGCGGTCATTACCTCCGCTTTTGCCTACTATGCAAGAGAGGCAACGCTTATTATTAATGCTTACACAGGCTCAAATATCGACGATACAAAGGATATAATCGAGCCTGTGAAACTTTGTTGCTGTGAGGTCGCAGAGCTGATGTATAAAGCCGATAATATGAGCGGCAGTGAGGGCATAACATCAGAAAAAGTCGGAGATGTGTCACGCTCGTATGAAAGCTGTGAGGTTCGCAAAAAGCAACTTACACGATGTGTTAAATCCGTAGTATATAAGTATCTTGCAGACACAGACCTTTTGTACAGAGGTGTTTGATTATGTTTACGGATACTATGATGACCCTTTACAGATTTAACGGCAAAGGCTTTGACCGCTATGTTATTCCGCATTGCCATTGGCAGGAGTGCAAAGCCGCTAATGTACTTAAAAGCGGAATGCAGAACGCTGACGGAATAGCTATATACATTCCGTTAAATGCGCTTGTTCTTGCTCCGAATGATTTTTTATTTCCGAGCAACGGTCTGTTTCTAAACGCTGATATATCCCCTCTGTCCCCCTCTCAAGACATTATTGTAAAAGGTGAGTGTAATTTCATCTTTGATAATTCAAGCGACAGGAGCGTATCAGAGAGCCTAAAAACCTTGCGTGACAAATACGAAATTCACACAGTAATGAGTATTGACCGTTTGCTTTACGGCCCTGCGGATTTACAGCACATCAAAGTATCTGCGAGGTGATTAAATGCTTTTTATTGTAAATCAGCCGACAGATGTTAGCGGCACGCTTTCGCTCAAGTGGAGCAAGAACTTTGCAAGCAATCTGAATAATAACCTGTTACTTGCTCAAAAAGAGGTTGACAAGGACTGCATTAAGCTGATGAAGCCGTACACACCTTTTAAAATCGGCGTACTCGAAAATTCCGCAACTATACATACCGTTATTGGCAGTGGAGAAATTAAACAGATTACACCTTATGCAAGGTATCTTTATTATGGCAAGGTGTATGGCCCTAATTTCCCGATAGTTCAAGAAAGGGACGGTACAAAACATATTGTTTTCGGCCACTATGACGGTGACGGAATTATCATCGGCTGGCGAAGTCCTAAAGGCAAGAAAAAGCACCCGACAGGCAGAGATATTCAGTACCGCAAGGACAACAAGCACCCGCTTGCCGGCAAGATGTGGTTTGAGCGAATGAAAGCCGACCGCAAAGGTGAAATTTTGCAAGCGGCGGCAAAAATATTAGGGAGTAATGCAAAATGAATATAATCGAGCTTGTGAGGTCAATTTTGCAGGAGTTCCCGAAAATCGGCGAGCTTGTGCATATTGATTATTCAACAAATAAAGTACAGGATTTTGGACTTTCTCCGACAGGCGACACGCTTGTAAAGGAAGACATTTTAGGAAATCAAACACGCAATCACACCTTTATCCTGTACGCTACCTGTCAGTCGCTCAACGACTACGACCGTCTTGTAAACAGCGGAATGTTGCTTGAACTGCAAATGTGGCTTGAACGGCACGCAGAGGGAGACATAGAAGTTGAAGTCGGCGACAACATTTTATACGGTGAGCTTAAAAAACTCACTTGCTCAAACGGAATGCTTTACAGCATACCCGAGCAAAACAACAACGGCGGTGTGCAGTACCAATTGCAAATCACCGCCCAATACACTATTGAAAATTGAAAGTGAGGAATTATTATGGCAGCATCAACACCCGATATCGGTAAACTTAAGAGAAGTTACCTTTTACATTTTATTGACGCAAGCTTTGGCGCAGGCGAAAGTCCAAAGTGGTATCTTATCGGCAAGGACATTGACGATATGTCGGTCGAGCTTAGTCCGGACACAAGCACAGTAAAGAACATTCTTGATGAAACCTCTGTAAATGACAACGGCTACGAGCCTACCCTTGACGCAGGTACATATTACGCAAACACAGGCGACAGTATTTATACAAAAATTAAGGACATTGCAATGAACCGCCTTACCGGTGACGACTGCAAAACGAAAATTCTTGAAGTGCTCATTGACAAGAAAACAGGCCCTTATGATGCTTGGATTGAGGACTGCATTGTTAAGCCGCAGTCATACGGCGGTGCGCAGGGCGGTGTTAATATCCCGTTTAATGTAACATTTGACGGCAACAGAAAGCAGGGTACAGCGACAATCTCAGATAAGGTACCGACATTTACCGAAACTGTATAAGGAGTGATTCTATGCAGAGTTTGAATTTTAAAACACCCTTAAAAACATATGCAATCAATGATGATGAAAATGCGGTAATCAAGATTAACACAACAGATTTCGGACTTATTGACAGACTGAAAAATCTTGTGGAACGCGCAGGCAAAATCGCCGATAAATACAAAACTATGTCAGAAGACAAACTTAATATTGATGTATTTATCGACTTTGACAAGGATATTCGCAAAGAGATTGACTATGTTCTCGGCGAGGGCGTAAGTCAAAGCGCTTTCGGCGATGTGAATTGCTTGTCTATCTGTGACGACGGCAGTATGATTTTTGAGAATTTCCTTAATTGTGTTGTTCCCGTTATTCTTGACGATGTTCAGACCGCTGTCGCAAATCGTTCAAAGCATATTGAGAAATACACAAATCAGGCAAAGAGGCTTGCAAAGTGATTGGATTACTTCCTACAAGCCTTGAAATAGACGGAGAGCAGTACAAGATTAATTCCGATTTTCGTATTGCTCTCTTGATTTTCGAGGCTTATGCCGACAAAGAGCTAACCTACGGCGAAAAAGCGGCAGTATGCTTGAATTGCTTATACAAGGAAGTTCCAAAGAATGTTGAGGAGGCACTCAAAAAGGCATTGTGGTTTCTTGACGGCGGAGATGTGCCAAAATCGAAAAAAGCTCCAACCAAAATCCTTGATTGGAGCTATGACGAAAGCATTATTTTCCCTGCGCTCAACAAGGTAGCCGGCTTTGAAACGAGGTCAAAGGATTATTTGCATTGGTGGACTTTTCTCGGTTATTTCAGCGAGGTAGGCGACGGATTGTTTTCGCAAGTAATAAACATCAGGCAAAAACGAGCAAAGGGCAAGAAACTCGAAAAGTGGGAGCGTGATTTTTACAATGAGCACAAAGAGCTTGTTGACATCAAGGAAAAGCTCTCTCCCGAACAGCAAGCGGAACTTGACGCAGAGGAAGATTTTATAAACAATCTTGTATAGGCGCTTTGTAAAATTATTGTTGACAATGAACAAACTTTGTTATATTATGTAACAAAGGAGTGATTTTATGAAATGCCCGAGATGTGGAAAAGAAAATAAACCTAATGTGAGTTTTTGTGAGGCTTGCGGGTTAAAGTTTGAGCAGAATCCCGCACCGAAACAAATACAGCCTGTACGCAGACCTGTAAATAATGTGCCGCCCTTAAATATGAACATACCTGCGCAACCGCCGAAAAAGAGAGGCAGCTTAAAAATTTGGCAGATAATTTTAATTACTTTGGGAAGTGTTTTTGCGGGAATAGGCGTATTGTTTATTTTTCTGATGATAGTTGGTTTAAGTATGGCGGATGACAACAGCGAAAGTAACCGGTATGACACTAAACCGACTTATTCTTACAGTAGCAGAGTTGAAGAAACTACCGAACCTGTTACAGAAGAAGAAACAACAGAAGAAACAACAGTTGAACCGACAACTGAAGAACCTACGACAGAAGAACCGACAAAAGACCCTGCGGAGGCTGAACAAGAGTTTAAAGATGATTGTTCTACAATTAGTTTTGAAGACCTTTCACGAAATCCTGACAAATATAAAGGGAATAAGTATAAATTTACAGGTAAAGTTATACAGGTATCCGAGGGCTGGTTTGACACTGTAGATTTGCGTATCAATGTAACTAAAAAGGAAAATCAGTATTTAGAGGGCGACTATTATACAGACACAATCTATGCTACTATTGTAATACCCGAGGGTGAAGACAGAATTTTAGAAGATGATGTAATAACTATTTGGGGAACTTGTGACGGTTCTTATACTTATACCGCTATTTTAGGCAACAGCGTTACATTACCTAAAATTGATATTGAATACTATGAGTTAAATAACTAAGGTTAAAAGCCACTCCAAACGGGGTGGCTAAAATTCTGTAAATTTTTTTATTTAGGTATTGACTTTTGGTCGACCATATGTTATAATATAATCACAGTAAGGGAATACCTTACAAGTATCGGGGCAAGCCGAGAAAGGAGAGCTTATGGACGAAGAAATGACAGATTTTCAGTTTAAAACACTTCTTGAAATGGTAATTCAAATCCTTGACGGTTGCGAAACTGTTGAAGAAGCAAAGGCAAAAATAGAAGCCTTACTTAATAAGTAAGACTTCTAACCAAAACAAATAAGCTTGGCGGACTTGCCGCCGCCTTGCTTATTTCAAATAATATCACGGTTTGCCCCGATTGTCAAGAAAGGGGTGGTATTATTAAAGAGAACGGCAAGAAAATGGGAAGACCGACAGAAAATCCAAGAACCGAAAAGATTGGATTTAGAATGTCACCTAAAGAAATTGAAGATATTCAGAAATGTGCCGATACCTTGCAAACAAAGCGTGTAAATGCAGTTATTGAGGGTATAAAGCTATTAAAAGAAAAACTGAATATTGACGATTAAAAAATAACGGCAACTACCTACTTCCCCAAGCGACTAGTTACCGTTACAAACCGACAGAGATAACTCTATCTAAATAAATTATATCATTTAGGGTTACTTCTGTCAAACAAAATTATTTTGATAGGAGTTTTATTATGTCTTGTGTAAAAAACACGATGAAGGTTATTAAAAGTGTTCGTGGCAGTATCAATCCATACTACGATATGAGCCATACGAACATAAACGAGATTTATACTAACAATACAAATCTTTTTGATATGCTTTGCGATGCGTTCAATTTCGGTTATGCACAGGGAAGAAAAGCAACATTGTCAGAAATAAGAAAGGCGGCTAAATGATATGAAAGCTATGGAATACAAAGGACAGAAAGTTATTACAACTGCAATGCTTGCAGAGGCATACGGAACAAGTACAAGTTATATCAGTAAAAACTTTTCTCGTAACAAAAGCAAATTTGTTGAGGGAAAGCATTATTTCTATTTGGAAGGAAAGGAATTTAAAAACTTTGTAACCAGTAGTCTAAAAGACGAGTGGTCAAAGAGAGCAAGTCATTTATATTTGTGGACTGAAAGAGGAGCAAACCACCATTGCAAAATTCTTGATACAGACAAGGCGTGGGAGCAGTTTGAAAATCTCGAGGAAACATATTTCAGAGTAAAAGAAGCTGTTAATGCATTTGTTTCTCCGGATACGGTAAAGTATCTTAACGGTGTTGCTAATTATCTGCGTATTCAGCGTACAATTATGAAAGACAAAGGATGTACACCTCTTGAAATTGCTCAAATGGATAAACTGACTTGCGATACATATGGAATACCTGTTCCGGACAGCCTGTCAGCCCCTAAGGCATACGAACAGCTTGCGATTGCAGGTATAACACAAAAGAAACTTGAAGCAAAGAACTCATAACAACTAAATAAGCTAATTACAGCGTACATCTTCGGGTGTGCGCTGTTTTTATACCACAAGGGTGCCGCATTTTGCTGTGCCCTTTTAATTTTACAGAAAGGAGTGTGATTATATGGCGGTTGACGGTAGCTTGATTTTTAATACTAAAATCGACACAAGCGGTCTTAACAGCGATATTGCAAGAATCAATAAAGCTATTGAGGCGGCTCAAAAGAAAGCACAGTCAAGCACAAAGCGAACAGGTAAGACGGCTAAGGCACAAGCCAAACAGTCGGCAAGTGTAACCGAGCAAGGCAAAAAGCGTGAAACCTCGGCGGCAAAACGCAGTGCTGCACAAACGCAAAATTCGGCAAAAGAAACGACTAAAGTTGTTGAGCAAACTGCGAAAGAGGCTGAAAGCAAGGTTGAAGAAAATGCAAATAAATCCGCACAAGATGTACAGCAAGCAACTGCGCAGTCTACGGAATCTGTCAAAGAGTCTGTTGATTCAGTATCCGAAAGCCTGTCAGACACTGCGGAAAATGTCGGCTCAAGCGTAGAGAGTATGGCACAAGATGTGGCAAGTTCCGGGTCATTGATAGAAGCGGGCATTAAAATAGGCATAAAAGCATTAGAAAAACTTGTACAAGCTGCTAAAAAGATTGCAGAGCAAATCAAGAAAGCGATTATCGCAGTTGTAAAAACGATTGTTAAAGTCGTTACATATACTGCCAAAACGGTATCGCAAGCATTAGGTACGGCACTCAGTACAATCGGCAAGTTCACGCTTAAGCAGTTCATCGGCGACTTTGAAAAGCAAAGCAGCGGATTATCAAATCTGTTGATTACCTTAGGTTCGTATTTTAGCTTGTACAAACTGTTTGATTGGGGCCAAGAAGGTGTGGAGTTAGGTTCTGACCTTGCAAAAGTGCAGAATGTAGTTGATGTTACTTTTAGTCATATGTCTGCAAGTGTGGACGATTGGGCAAAGTCGGCACAAAAAGCCTACGGCTTGTCTGAAACTATGGCTAAAAAATATGTCGGTACATTCGGCTCTATGGCAGAGGCTTTCGGCTTTACGGAACAGCAAGCATTTAATATGTCAACAGCATTAACGGCTCTTACGGGCGATGTGGCGTCATTTTATAACATCACGCAGGACGAGGCGTACACAAAGCTGAAATCTGTTTTCAGCGGCGAAACAGAAACGCTCAAAGACCTTGGCATTGTGATGACGCAGAACGCACTTGACAATTACGCAATGGCAAACGGCTGGAACAAGACAACATCGGAAATGACCGAGGCTGAAAAGGTAACGCTTAGGTATAACTTTGTGCTTGACCAACTCAATAACGCAACAGGTGACTTTGCCCGAAAGCAAAACAGTTGGGCAAACCAAACACGAATATTACAATTGCGTTGGCAAACATTACTCTCAACCATAGGCAAAGCGCTGATTAATATTTTTACGCCTATTTTACTTGTGCTTAATGAAGTTTTAGACAGATTGCAGTCAATTGCACAGTGGTTTGAAAGCGTAGTAACAGCCGTATTCGGCAATTCTTCGGCGAGTTCGGGCGCATTGTCAGACGGAATGAATGACCTTTCAGATTCGGCAAATTCGGCTACAGATAACATTAATAACACATCAAGTGCGGTTGAAAAGCTGCAGAACAATATCAGCGCTTTTGATGAACTTAATGTTATGAGTGATACCACGCAGGACAATACAGATTTTGAGGGGCAAGTAAATCAGGCGCTTATCACAGCAGGTATTTTAAAAGATATTGTTGCCGATACCGTAGAGCCTGTAAAAGATTTCAAGTTCGATAAAATACTTGTTCAAAGTATAAAGTCAGGCAATTGGCGACTTGTCGGGCTTGTACTCGCAAATAAGCTGAAGAAAACTTTGCAAAAAATCAAGTGGGAAGACATACAGGAAGCTGCGGTAAAAATTGCAAATGGCATTGCCGATTTCATTAACGGTGCGCTTGAAAACAAAACTGTATGGGAAACTGTCGGCGAAACTATTGCGCAAGGACTTAATACGGCATTTAAATTTTTGCTTACCCTGCTGTCTAACATTAATTGGGAAGATTTAGGCGAAGCGATAGCGGAAATGTTCAACGGTTTTCTTGAAGATTTTGACCCGGTAGTCTACGGAGAATTAGCAGCGGAAAAAATTAATGCGATATTTGACGCACTTCACGGTTTTGCTTCTACATTCGATTGGAAACAACTCGGTTCATCAATTGCGGAATCTTTGCTTGCTTATTTTAGCGGACTGAAGCTCACGGACGAGGGTGAAGGCTCTAAAATTCCCGATACTATAGCGGAAGTAATCAACGGTATAGTACAAGCGGGTATAGAATTATTTACTTACACTGACCCCGACACAGGCGAAAATGTATGGTCGTATATCGGTGATGTGTTAGGTGAGGGCCTTGTCAGATTTCTTGATACTTTCTCAATTACGGACGCTATAGAATTAGTCAAAGACGCTGTTTTTGCAATAATAACAATGATTTACCACGCATTTAAAAAGGTTTCTGAAAGTAACAATTTCTTGCAGATCGGTGCAGATATTGCAGACGGTGTCAACGATTGGCTTGACGATGAAAGTTGGTGGGCAGAAACAGGAAAAATGCTTGATGTAATTGTCAACGGTATTCTTGATATGCTTGTTGGATTTATCGGAAAACTTGATGTGGGTAAAATTGATAAAGCACTTGAGGTGTTGGGCAACAACATTGATTGGGACGGTATATTTTCAAAGGTTAGTTATGTTGTCTTAACGGCATTTCATAAAGCTTTGGCTTGGCTTATTTCAAAAATCAAACCTGTGCTTTCGTATATTTCTCTTCTGTTTGGTATAAGAGTAGATTTAGGCGATACAGTAGAAAATCTGTACAAAATGCATTTGATTGATGTTGGCGGTAAAGATTATGAAGAGAATGTATACGGAACATTATACGATAATGAAAAAGTAGTCAGAAATCGAGAGAACATAGAGCGTAAAGGCAATGACATGAATGGAAAAGCTACCGCAGCAGGTGAGCAAATCGGTGAAAGTCTTGCAAATGGTATGTCAGACGGTTTCGTAACTTGTTGTGAAAAAAATCAAAAAATGGGCTTGAAAGTTGAAACTACAACAGGAGAGCTCATCGGAACAGCAAATACAACAATCGAAAACGATACATCACTTAACACTACACTTGCAGAAAAAGGTTCAAACGGTCAAAAAGCATTTATCGGCGCATTTGACGAAAAGAAAACGATAAGACATTTTGAGAATATATGGAGCAAAATTCAGGGCGTTTTTTCGAGTGTAAGTGATTTCTTTAAGAGTACATTCGGAGATGCTTGGACAAAAGTTAAAAATATCTTTTCAGACCATTCCGGTGTCGAAAATATTAAAAAATCAGTTGAAAGTGTGTTCAAAAACAGCCTTAATAATCTTATTTCGGGTATTAACAGTGTTATTTCGAATCCGATTGTATCGCTCAATAATATTATTACAAAACTAAGAGATTTCAAGGTCGCAAATTTAACACCGTTTTCGTGGGTTCCGACTATTTCGTATCCGCAAATTCCAAAACTTGCTACAGGCACATACGTACCTGCAAATTACGGTGAATTTCTTGCAGTTCTCGGCGATAATAAGCGTGAAGCGGAAGTTGTTTCGCCAATATCAGCAATGAAACAGGCTATGGCTGAGGTGCTTGCGGAATACGGCGGAACAGGCAACAGCGGAGATATACACATAACTTTGACAATGCCTGACGGCAGGGTGCTTTTTGAGGCTGTTGCTGATGAGAACAACAAAATCAAGAAACGCACAGGCAGGTCCGCTTTTGCGTAAGGAGGGATAAGATTGAGTGAATTTAAAGGCTATTTAATTAAATTCCCGAAAAATGGCTTGCAGTTTCCACATAAGCTCATAGCTAAAGAAAGTTATCAAGCCACACCTTTACAGCGTACGGAGATTAAAGCTTATCGTGACAGCAACAACCTTTTAAGGCGAGTAACATCACCGAACAACAAAACTAAGATTACATTCAATACCAAGGACGGTCTTACCCTTGCTGAAATGAGAACTATTCGCAGTGTTTTAAACGGTGCTATGTCAAATTCTCAGCAACGCAAGCTCAATGTTGAATACTGGGACGATGAACTTCTTGCGTACCGCACTATGACCGCATATATACCCGATATAACATACACACCAAAGCTTATTACCGCAGACAACATTAAATATGCAGCGGTAACATTTACATTTATTGAATATTAAGAATATTAAGAGGTGGTTAATTTGCTTGAGGTTTCAAGCCTGCACAAAAAGCAGACTATTGAAAATCTGATTGAAAACACGCTTACAGTTTCATTTCCAAACGGTGAATACGAGGACATTACCGAGGAAAACATAGCAAGCGAAAGTATGAGCCTTAAACAGTCAATTTGTGATGAAAGCAAGCTGAAATTCGGTGGCTGTATTGCTGCTGAATTTAACATTGATATCGTAAATTCAAGTGACAGAACCTTTACAAATGACCTTGTAGGCAAATGGATAAGCGTAAAATTAACGCAGCGTTTTCCGAGCGGAGAAAAGCTGCTGCCATCTGCAAAGTTGTTTTTAGGTACATCACTTTTGCCGGGAGAAACCGTAGCTGCAAAGGAATATTATTTGTTTAGCGGTATTATTGACAGTGCCAAGCTCGACAAGAATAACCGCAATAAGCGGCACGTTGTCGCTTATGACGCACTCTCTATGTTATATGACATTGACGCAACAAATAAGCTGTTTAAT
>ERZ1034855.672-NODE-672-length-11911-cov-5.442308_pt1 | contig 11911 bp, 20 predicted proteins | sample MGYA00520699_ERZ1034855 | MGnify/ENA primary metagenome ERZ1034855 (study PRJEB33766, sample SAMN09781730) | gut metagenome | biome: gut microbiome | host: Homo sapiens | place: Madagascar | study: EMG produced TPA metagenomics assembly of the PRJNA485056 data set...
GGATGATGTCGCGCTTATTCATCCTCATCATCCTCCTGCTCCGGGTCATAGTGGTAGTCATCGTCAAAGATGCTGGTCTGGTTGTCCTTAATGGGCTTTATCACATAGTCCCGTTTGTCCTTGTCCCAGACAAGCTCATAATCGGGACCGCCAACATAACCACCTTTTTCGGATTTAATTTTCATGCTTGCCGCAACCTTGTGCTTGAATGTCGGTGATGTAATGTCCCGTTCCCCAATGCTGTCAGGAGAATCCACGTTGGGATTTGCCTGTTTCAGCAGAGAAATGTCAAACTTTACCGTAATGGAGGCATCCTCAACATCTTTCTGCTGCATGGTCAAAAGGGTATTCCTTAGAATCATATTGAAATCGGACTTGAAAGCGTTGAACGCATCGCTGTCCAGGTTCAGAACCATCGGTTTTTGCATTTTACTGTCCTCCTGCAATTTGAATCAATATTTCCACTCTTGGTCTATCGGAGTAGAATTTCCGTGTCTGTGAATCAACAATCTGGGCATCATCGTAGTAGGCAATTTTATTGAGTGCATCCGCCACAATTTTCCCGATATTATCCCAGTCCGGCTTTACTGTGGGGCGGATAGCACCGGTCATCTTCTTCGCCCTGACCGTCAGGGTGTCGGATTTCGGAATCGGGCAATATGCTCGAATGCGGATGTCAAGCGGAACGCCCTTCGGGAACATTTCCGCCCCATAATTCTGGCGGTAAACCAGTTTAATGAAGTCCTCGTAGCTGGTGGTGGTCGCCGGGGTATACATCCGCTGTGTCTTAGGGCTCCACCTGGGACGTTCTTTCCCTTTGGGTTCGAGGGGTATCGTCAGCTGCACCCTGTCCATTACGCCCTCTTTCCCCCTTTCACATCCTGGGCTGAAAACCGTGCATGGGCTTCCTGCGGCTTGTCCGGTCTGCACAGCCAGTCGCAGAAATCAACGGCAATGCGATAGCCGCCATACAGGGTTATCATGCCGGTCAGCAGGAAGAATCCCGACTTACTCTGCTTCCAGAGGAAACCATCAATTATCACCAGCATCACAGCTATTAAGACTGTGACCAGAACCGCTTTTCGTTTCATCATAGGCTTATTTCCTTCCGTAGTTTTCAAGTTTTCGGATACCGGCCTGTTTTAGCTGTTCCACATTCTCCTGGGATTTCGGCAGCAATTTTGCAAAGCCCACCATGGATTCCAGCCGAATCCGGGTTGCCTCCGGCACTCTTTCATACTCCATCTGCCGTTTGGCGAGGTTCTCATACGCCTGGCGGAAATTTGCACGGTCGGCCACTTGGTTTTCGCTGAGGCAAAGCTCCCGGTAACCCAGGCATTCCACCGTTTTCCTGGTCAGCGGGTCAAGACTTGATAGTGCCTCTTGCTCTGAATAACTGCCAAACCGCCTGATGGCATCATTGGCTTTCTGCCACGCCTCTGCCCATGTGGGAAGCTCTCCCATGTTTGCCGTTGCCGCCAGCCCCCGGATGTCTGCAATGCTGGGCGGCCATTTCTCGATAGCAACCCATTTATCCAGAATGGCACAAGCCACAGAGTACGGAAGGTCTTGCAGCTGCCGATACCACAGCTCCAATGCCTGTTCATTGGGAAGCGCCTTGCTGTCTGGGTAGTAGGTCTTCATGGCAGATGCCCATAGAAAAAATTCTTGCTTTGTCATTTGCCCTCCTGACTGGCCCAGTTGGCGCCCATACCGTAAAAGTCGTCAAGCTCCTGTGCCTTGCCGGACTTCCTCTCCTGCTGCCGGTGCGCATCATCCTTCAGCGGGAAAATGCCTTGCCAGCAGGAGTAAATCGATTGCTCCAAAATTGGAATCCATTCTTCTTTCGGGAATGTTTTCAGCTTGGAAAGGAGCAATGACTTTGCCCTGTCTGTAAGTGGCTTCTTTATCTTCGTCCGCATTTTCTCAAAGTCCCGGAGCGTTTTCAGCAGTGCTTCGTCTGTTGCTGCAAATTCGCTGAACTGGTCTTTCTTTGTCTCTGGCTCCCTTTTTGGGGGTTCAGCGGGAGGCTGTTCTTCCGGCATTTCCCCGGCTTCCGGCGGGAAATCCTCAAATTCTGGGGCCGGGGGCTGCCATCCGGGCGCATCTGCATCTTCCGGTGCTGGGAATTTGGATTGCTTTGTCTGAATGCGCTGATGGTTTCCCCAATTAGGGAAGCAGAAGTACGATTCTCCTGCCACCCTGTATCGCCGGATGCTTCCATTGCGTTCCAGTGCGTCAAGCCCCTTATCAATATCCTGTTCCCGCACTTCCTTCCGGCGGGGGAACACAAACCCTTTCAGCAGTTCAGTGTCTGCACTCCCCCGCCCGTAGTCATCCACATATGTCAAGAGGTAAACCCATAGGCGGAATTGAAAATCATTCAGAGCATTGATGCTTTTGCTTGTCCGAATGGTTTCCTTAATTATCCTGTTCCCCATCGGGATTCCACCCCCTTAGAACGGCAGCTTTTCATCATCGTTATCCAGCTCCTCGAATTCTACCGACTGCGGTGCAGGGGCACTGTATCTCTGTGTATCCGCAGTGGGAACGGCTCGCTGCTGGTCATTGCTGCGCTTGGAGTCACCAAAGTAGACATTGTCTGCTACAATCTCTGCCGTCCGTCGCTTGTTGCCGTCTTTATCCTCCCAGGGGCGGATTTGCAATCGACCGGACACCACCACCATGCTGCCCTTGGCGAAGTACTTGGAGACGAATTCTCCGGTAGAACGCCAGGCAACACAGTCAATGAAATCGGTTTCCCGCTCCCCGCTGTCCTTGTTTGCAAAGTCCCGGTCCACCGCAACGGTAAACCCCGCCACGGCAAGACCACTGCCGGTGCGGCGCAGCTCAGGGTCTCTGGTCAGCCGCCCCATGATGACAATGTGATTAAGCATTTGCCTTGCCTCCTCCCGCAAGGCTGCACTTAATGGCCTCTACCAGGTCTGCAATCCGGTAGGATGCTGCGTCATCAGGCTGAGACAGTAAAAAATCCAGCATTGCGCTTTTCCGAATAAGACTGGAATACTCCTCACAGGGAATTGTGACCATCAGTTTATTTTCACCGTACATAATTATCATCCTTTCTGTGGGGCTATAGGCTACCCCACCGTGCTCGTTCTTCCGGGGTATCTGTGTCGATGCCCAATTCCTTCGCTTCGTGGACTGCTCCATCAATAAGGCGTGCCATCTCTTTTGAATCCATTTCGGAGGAACGCTTATAAATAAGGTAGCAGTTGAACGTTTTTCCGTTCTCTTCCACTTGTTTGTAGAGCTTTGTATAAGGGTAGATTTTATCAACATCCACCCTAGCCGGGATTTTGATAGCAATTATCATGTTATCTTCATCCCGGTCAACGGTGCCGTAGTCCACCACCAGCATCCGCTTCACTTCATCATTGGAAATTCCACGGGCTTCCGCAATCGCCGTCACCAGAACGTGAAAGTAGGCGTTTGCATCCAAACTTCGCTTTTTGCGCCACTTTTTCACCGTGAGCTCGATGTCCGCTCCCTTGAGGGCATCAAAGCCCTCTCGGAAGTCGGAATCAATTTCAATGGTAATGCGCTGCTTGCGGTTCCAGCCGATGGAAAAATCAATCAAGCGCCCCTTCATAGGGCTTTCCAGTGCTGCTTATATGTTTCAAGCAGCCTGTTTTCCGTCAGCCAGAAAACAAAATCTCCAACAATAACGGTAATATCCGCCACCTCATCCCGGCGATAGTGCTCCTGATAGACTTCCTTTCCGTTGCTTATCAGGTAAACGAAATCATTAGCCTCCGGCACCAGCTCGAAGTACATCGGGTGCTGGGTCGAATTGAAGAACTCTCCCCGCTCGTAGCTGCCGGAATACTTAATATCGTAGATGGTTCCAGCTTTCAGGGCATCCAGCCGCCCATACAGCACAAAGGTTATGCCGTACACCTCAACAACTTTTCTCGACCGGTGCTGCAACGATGCCCCCCGAACAATGTTGGCGATTCTGCCCGCTGCATCAAACCATTCAGGATTCTTTTTCATGCCGGCGGCATCCTGCCGGACAATCGCCGTGACCAAATCCTCAAAGTCTATGCCATTCTGCATGGCCTCTGTAGTCTGAGTAGGCTCCCGGCGAAGAACCTGCAGAAACTCTGCAAACGAATCTCGGGTGGATGTTGCGTCCTCATATGGGCTTTCCTGTATCGCATAAAGCCAGGATGACAGCAACGAGTGCGTCATTAAGTACCGCTCCATCACTTTCCCTCCGGTGCAGGGGTATACTCTTTCAACACCTTGTCGTAAAACAGGTTCAGATTCTTAATCTGACCATTGAACGCCACTGCAAGTTCCTTCTCGGAGGTCAGTGCGTGTTTGATGGCTTTCATCTTAGGAATCGCTGCATTTGCGGTATCTGCGTCCACAATGGTGGCAATGACCTGGTAGCCAGCTGTCATAGCCTCGTCATAGGTTGCCCTTTCCGCTGCTGCCCTGGCTGCCTCCTTGGCAGAAACCTCGTTGTACTTGGCAAACAGCTTTGTCAGGAAGTCATTGGGTTCGCCGGGTTCCAGCTCCGGGATAGTATAAACACCGTGGATTCCGCGGGTACCCTTGGCAAAGTAGCGCTCGCAGTTGGAGAATCCGATGGTACGCTGATTTCCCCGCATTTCCATAAAGCCGCCCAAGTCCATCACTTCCCACACGGCGTTTTTAGCGCCGCCCTCTGCCTTAATACGGAGCTTGGTATCGTCACCGTCCTTATCTTCAACAGTGTGGAACACAATGACGATGTTCTTATCCAGCCGGTAAATGATGTTATCCATGAACCGCTGGAACTCCTTGCCCAGCCAGCCATATCCCTTGAGGCTCAGGCTTCCGTCTTTCTGCCCATACTTCGGCTCAATGACACGCCCATACTGCCCCATGATGGTCAGCAGCTTTCCACCGGTATCAATGACGATGGTTTCAAAATCGGCCAGGTTGGCACGGACGGCTTGCAGCTCCATTTCGTTGCAGTCCATACCCAAGTCCTTCCGCAGCTCTGCATAGTCTCTGGGCTGGGTAACACCAACGGCCAGGTTCAGGACTTCCCGGTTAATGCGCTCAGCGGACAAGTCCACATCGATGTACAGTGGCTTCGGCGCAGAAAGCGCCAGCGTGGTTTTGCCAATGCCAGGGAAACCGGCAATCAGAATACGAACTTTCTTGCCTGCAAAGGTCATGGTTTCAGGTTTTACAATCATGTTTATTCTCCTTCCAGTACCGCTTCTGCGGTTTTCACTTTGTAATTAAGCGCTTCGGCGATTTCTTCCGCCGATTTGTACTCCTCCAGCTGAGACATGAAGCAGGAATCGCATACTTCCTCCCCATCCAGAAAGAAAACCTTTTCATCTCCGAACAGGACACAGCCGCAACCGGTACATTCAACTCCCGGTCGAACCGGCTTTGGATAGCCGGTAAGAAGTGCATGGGTGATATCCGGGTGCTCAAGGTCCATACTTCTCAATCATCCTTCCTATGTAGGTGTCAACCTGGGCTGTTACCCAGTCCTGCGTTGTCTCATATCCATCCAAACGGATGTAGTGTTGCAACGTCTCATACTTCCGCTCAGACAGCCGCCCGGAGACTTGCCGTGTCAATTTATGGCGAAAGCGCTTCTTCGGTTTCTGCGGCTCTTGCGGGGCTTCCTGCTGCTGTGCTTTTTCCGCTTCAACAGCCATATCCCGCAGGGTTTCATACCCGGCAGGATGCAGCACACAGCCGTATTTTTCCGGCTTGCTGCACTTGGAGAGCACAGTCTTGTCAAAGCTGGGGAACATCCCTTGCATCAGCGCTACCGTATCTTGGGGCTTCATTTCCAGCAATCCAAGCGCATTTTTTAGGTCATGTGCCTTGACAGCCGCATCAAAAGCCTGTAAAATACGGGTATAGTTTTTAGCCTTGGAGTCGTCCTGTGCCAGCAGGGCGGCTCCGTTTTCGTTTTTCATGGGTTTATCCTCCTTTCCTGCTTATTCGCTATCCTAGCCCGGTAACCAACAAGCCAGCGCTGGTATTCTTCCTCAACCCCCGGCTGAGAAAATACCGCCTTGGTCATGTCAACCACCCAGGCGCAAAGCGCATCTTTCTGATGCTGGGGCATATCTTCCAGGTCAGCCGCAGTCATCACAGGTGTCATGGTTTTTAGCTCCTTTCATCCTCGCCTGATTCCAGCCGTTTCCTCCCCGTTCCGCCCGTTTATTCCCCCGAAATGATACTGGGCTTCGTTCCACCGTCTGGTGGAAGGACAGCCGCTGGCGTGGAAGTGCAGAGCAAATCGGCGCAGACTATTATTTCGGTTTCGTATTCGGATTCGGATTATAGTTCGGATTCGTATTCGGATTCAGGCGGTGATTCACGGTGAATCACCGTGGGTAACGGTTAAATAGCAGTCAACGCCTTTTGGCGTTGACTAAGACCGCCCAATCATATATAATGTAGGAATCAGATATAGAGAGGATCGAGCGTATTTGGAAGCGGTAGATTACATAACATTAGGAATTGCGGTAGCAGGTTTTCTGCTATCCATCTACAACTTCGTTGAGAAACTGGTTGATAAATCAAGGCGCATCACCGTCTTAATTACCAATGTGTGCCGCACCGCCGGGAATGACCTGATATTGATGACCATAACCAACCGTTCCCATCTTGGGATTTCCCTCACATGGGGAGAAATCGCTGGGACAAAATTCGGCGTATCATCAAAAACAGTTTTTACCTTCGCACACCCGGAATTAGCCGGGAAGACAACCATACAAACGGTTATTTTTCCAATTCAAATTGACCCGCTTGCATCAGTTCAAGTTCTTGTTCTGTTGGAACATGACCGTTTCCCGCTTCCGTCCCCATGTAAAGTCCGGTTTGGTTCTTCGCGTGGAGAGATTCGCAAAACTCTTTGTCCGCCCGCCACTCCCGATGATTTTCTAACGCTGTTATCACGCCTAAAATAAGGCTGATGCTGCCCATGGTGAGAGATACAATTTGAATAACGTTCATGTGCTGCCCCCTCTCAGTCGCGCTCATGCGACTGTTCGGATAAAAAAATAGAAATCGCATCTGCATTCGACAGATGAAGGACATCGCAAATCTTGTGAACGTCACGAACTTGCAGCCTCCCGGAATTCAATCTTCTCCGAAGCGTTCCACGGTCAATACCTAATTCTGAAGATAATCCGTCCTGAGTCATGCCGTTTTCAATTATTTTGGCCTGTAATCTTTTAATATCAATGCGAAGCATGGTTTTCTCCTTTCTCGCCGGGTCTGTTGCATCCGTGCGACTTTATGGTTTAATATTACACCGGTGTACATTGTTTGTCAAGAAAATAATCTCTTTTTTGCTCCATAAAAATGTTGCATTTTTGCACCACACATGATATACTTAATTCACATTGAACTAAGGAGCACGCAAATGATGACAACCGGCGAACGAATTAAAGAGAGAAGAATTGAGCTTGGGCTTTCTGCTGACAGGCTTGCAGAAAAAATTGGTATTTCCCGTTCAACGATGTTCCGTTACGAATCAGGAGCCATTGAGAAGGTGCCCATGGAAAACTTGGTCCCTATCGCTCATGCACTTAACACAACCGTAAAGTATCTGATGGGTTGGGAAACTTCAAAACTTGCCGAAAATCCATGGAGTACTCGCTTTCAGGATTCGTTACAAACAATTTACAATAATATAGACACGATAGATGCAGAAACTGCCTGCATTGACCTTAGTAAGTGGGAGGAAGCAATATACAGTTCATCTCCCCTTACTCTTGATGAGTGCTGTGATATTTGTGAAGAGGCTGGCGAATCATTGTCCGACATGGTAGGTTTACATGGAGGAGATAGCACTGTGGATGAGGTATTTCTTACAACAGAAGCGAAAAAAATTGCCGTAGCCTTTGATAAGGCCACGGCAAAAGAAAAGCAGATGGTTCGGCTGGCGCTCTCTGAGTACCTGGATGCCGAGGAGGAAATAAAGCCAGTTCGCATAGCGGCGCTCAGCAACGATGGCTCTGCCATTGACTTTTCCGATGCCAACCCGGATGCAGAGTTGCCCGAAGGGCTCAATGAAGGACCCGCCATTCCCTGATGAACGGCAAAAACTGCCGGTATACCGCCATCTCCAGTGGGGTGGAAAGGAACTTATCCAATCGGTAAAGCTGCTCCATCCGCTGGGCACGGAACTGCGCAGCTTGGGCAGAAATGGCACATACCGCCTCAATTTCCGTCGATGTATGTAGGTTCATCCCCCATAGCACACAGGCCGGTGCCAGCAGGTCGATGGCAAAGTGGTTTGCTGCTCTCTCCATGGGGCTGTCAGACGGCGATGGCTCACGGTTGACCACTGTATATTTCCCCGGTAGGACGTGCCCAAGGGCGATGTGCCCCAGCTCATGCGCCACCGTAAACCGGATTCTGTTGGTCGTGTTCCGGTCATCATACATTATGATTGGGTTGGCATCCCTGTAAAATGCCAAGCCGGATGTACACTGTGCTGCGTCCTCCATGCCCAGCGCCCCCAGCTGATTCCAGTTCCGGCTATAAGGATAGGCTCTCACTCCGAAATGCTTCAAGATGACATTCAGGTTGACCGGCAAAGATGCTATCCCACAAGTCACGAGGACTTCCATAGCGGCTTCCCCTGATTTCGTGTAACTTTTATTTATATGTATACCCCCGCCACAATGATAGCGGATTTGAAGGGCAATGTCTCCCGGTAAATTCTGGTAATTTAATCCGCCTTATGGTCGATGAGGCATTATTTTACTTCAGCTGAGTGTGCTTGTCAGTTTTTTGTTGTACTATAACGTCAATAGATTAAGCATACCGATTTCAAAAGTATAGAAGGAAGGTTCCAGCATGGTATATTCATTCCAATTTGCGGTAAAGGGCGAGTACACTACTGTCGCAAACGCAGTGCGCCAGGCATCCCAGCGTTGCGGTAGGGGTGCGAAAGAACACACGGGTGGTGAATTTGTTTTCCGTAGTTCTGTGCCTGGCTCACTCGGTTCCGTGAAATTTACCCTTTATATTTCGGAATCAAATCAAGTTACGACCTTGCGTTTTATGTGCAAAACCACATCCAGTAAATCTTATGTGCTGGCAGCATATGACCATTTTTTGGTATCCATCGAAGCCACAGGCCTTGAAATCCCCGTTGTCCCCGGAAAACCATATATTGTCACCTCGCTCCAACTGGGCGGCGGATTGGAACAGCAATATACAACAAGGCAGCAGTTTTCGATGAGCGGTGCCCTGGTAGGAGGATTGGTGTTTGGCGATTTGGGCGCAATCATCGGTGGATATAACGGAGCACGGAAAACATACGGCAAAACAGTCCTGTCCCGGAGCGCCCTTTTCCTTCTGTGCTACTCAAACGGCATGGTGGAGGAAAAGGAAGTGCATAAAAACTCGAAGCTTTACGCCGAAGTAATGGCAAAGCTGAATGCCACCCCCGTAATTCAAAAGACAACTTCTGTTCAGGCACAAACCAACAATTCCACTGTAATGATACGAGAAATTGCCCTTGCTATTTTAATACCACTTCTTATTTATGCTGTCGCAAGAATTGTTATCCTTTTTTGCAAAATACCACAGTAAAGGAGGCTTAGCCCTATGCCTCGTAAAAGTGGAACAGGACGAAGCCGTGTGCCGGAAACGTCCCTCATCGCCGTCATCTATGCCCGCTATTCCTCCCACAACCAGCGGGAGGAATCCATTGAGCAGCAGGTGTCTGAGTGCATGACATTTGCCCAGGCAAACAATCTGAAAGTGGTGGAGGTATATTCCGATTCCGCCATTTCCGGCAAGACGGACAAGCGTGCCGCCTTCCAGCGGATGCTGCGCGATGCAGAAAAGGGAAAGTTCCAGGTCGTCATTGCCTACAAGTCAAACCGCATTGCCCGGAATATGTTTAACGCAATGCAATATGAGGTTCGCCTTGACGAGCTTGGCATTAAGACATTGTACTGCAAGGAAGAGTTCGGCGACACCGCCGCAGGTCGCTTTGCCCTGCGGACGATGATGAACGTCAATCAGTTTTACAGCGAAAACCTATCCGAAGACATCATGCGAGCTATGCAGGACAACGCCGAAAATCTGAAAATCAATGGCCGCATCCCATACGGATACCGCAAAGGGCAGGACAACCGCCACGAAATCGACCCCGCCCAGGCCGAGGTTGTCCGCGAGGTATACCGCCGCATTCTCGCCGGGGAGACGCAGGCAGATATTGCCACCGACCTGAACACCAGAGGCATTAAGACGAAAGATGGAAACGCCTGGAATAAGAACTCGTTCCGCGTGATGCTCAAAAACGATGCCTATATCGGCACCTACCGTTTTGTGGACTTCGTGCAGGAAAACGCCATTCCTGCCATCATCACCAAGGAGGACTTCGCGTTGATGCAGAACTACCTTGAAAACAAAAAGAACCCCCAGGGCAGACACCGGGACAATGGGGACTATCTGCTCACCGGCAAGCTGTTCTGTGGGTACTGTGGGGCTTATATGGTCGGAGAATCCGGCACCAGCAAAAGCGGAGTGCTGCATCACTACTACGCCTGCCAGACTCGCAGGAAGAAGCAGTCTTGTAAAAAGGAAACCGTTCGCCGGGACTGGCTGGAGCGGAAGGTTGCCGAGCTAACAAGAAATGTCGTCCTCCAGGATGATGTGATAGAGTGGATTGCTGATAATGCCGTTAAATTTCAGCAGCAGGCACAGAGGGATTCCGACGTTGGTCTGCTGGAACAGAGTATTGCAGAAAGCAGGAAAGCGCAGCGCAATATCATGTCAGCGATCGAAGCAGGTATCTTCACCCCCACCACAAAAAACCGTTTGATGGAAGTAGAGGCCGACATTGCACAGCTGGAACGTTCGCTCGCTATCGCCAAAGCCAAAAACGTCCCCATCGAAAAAGAGCAAATTATATTCAGCTTGGAAAAGTATCGCAACGGTGACATTGACGACAAGCAGTACCAAAAGAAATTGATAGATTCCTTTATCAAAAAGGTTATCCTTTGCGATGACAGGATTGAAATTGACTATTATTACGGCGAAAAGAAGATATCTTCCATCGCCATATTGGAGGGCGATTGTTCCCCATCTGGTGAAATGAAGTGTTCGCCTAAACTCTCTTTAGGTCTGCCAAAAGAGAGCCAAGCGAACACGGTTGCCGAGATTTTAATTTCGGCTACTGGGTTCGCTTTGCTTTATCCATTGATGGAATAGCTAAGCAGGAGGTATTATCCTCCTGCTTTTTATTTTGCATAACCGTTTCCGTGATAATCTAACAATATCCAGACAAAGTTTCCATTTTCTGGTATTTTATCACCGAAGGAGCGGCTGCACATGATAAAAATTTTACTGTCCAGGAAACTTGGCGAAGTTCGATGGACACAGGCGGACCTTGCAAGAGCTACCGGAATCAGGCCGTCAACTATCAACGAATACTACCATGAGTTGACCTCCAGAATGAACCTGGAACATTTGGATTTGATTTGCGATGCCTTGGAGTGCGACATTAGCGATATTCTGACAAGAGTAGAAACCGATGTACCAGAGAAGGCAATCCGCCATGTACACAGCAGATAAGGTATCTGCTCCTATTATGCAAAAGCCCGGACGATTTGTCCGGGCTTCTTCTATTTTTCAGTTTTCGTATCCTCGATAAAGATATTTTGCCCATCCGGTAGAACGAAAGCAAGTTTACAGCCGGTAAACTCCGCAGCCGCAATCAAGTCTTTTGCCGACCAGCTGTCCCTACTCATCTTATTGGCCATACTCTGACCGGTCATATTAAAAAACGCTGCAAGTTCAAGCTGTTTCTTGCCGCTTAGTGATAGAATCGCTTTTACTTTCTCTGATACCACTGCAATACACCCCCCTCTTTTATTTTTAATATACACCATTA
>ERZ1034855.674-NODE-674-length-11904-cov-5.993080_pt1 | contig 11904 bp, 12 predicted proteins | sample MGYA00520699_ERZ1034855 | MGnify/ENA primary metagenome ERZ1034855 (study PRJEB33766, sample SAMN09781730) | gut metagenome | biome: gut microbiome | host: Homo sapiens | place: Madagascar | study: EMG produced TPA metagenomics assembly of the PRJNA485056 data set...
TACTAAAATACTAAATTATTAGTATACTTCAACCTATAATAAATATAGATAGGAGGTGATACACGGTGAAAACATGGAAGCAAAATCTAAAACATCTTACAGTTGAACAGTATCAAATGCTTAGAGAAATGTGCAGTTTGTCTAAATTAGTGTATAACGAGAGTTTGTATAACATCAGACAACATTATTTTGCTGAAGGTTCATATTTGAGGTATGAAACAAATTATCCTTTGATGAAGAATTCTGAGAATTATAAGAAACTTGGAGCAAATGTGGCTCAGCAGTCAATGAAAGGGGCTGATGCGTCATTTAAATCTTTCTTCGGTCTATTAAAGTTAGCTAAATCTGGAAAATATCAAGGTTGGAGGGCCAGAATGCCTAAATACTTGAAGAAAGATTCATTCTTTAAAGTAGTTTTTAGTCAAGCTCAAATCTCAGATGATAAGTTTCGAGTTCCTGTTTCTTTTGAAATGCGAAAATCTTACAAAGAACCAATGTTCATAAAAATTCCTCCGTACATTAGAGGCAAGAAAATAAGACAGATTCATATTATTCCGAAGTACAACGGAAAATATTTTGAAGTTAGATATATGTTCGACGATATTGATGAAGAAAAACCTGAAATTGATGTTACAAAAGCACTTGGAATAGATTTAGGTGTTAATAACTTAGCTACTTGCGTAACTAATACTGGTGAGTCTTTCATACTTGATGGTAAGAAATTAAAATCAATAAACCAATGGTACAATAAAGAATTGTCCAGACTATCAAGCATAAAAGACCTTCAAGGGATCAAATGTTACACAAAACGCCAATACAGCCTGACAACTAAGAGAAATAATAGAGTGAACAACTATATTTATTGTGCAGCTAAGAAAATAGTCAGCTATTGCGTGAATAACAAAATTGGTAGTATTGTTGTAGGGTACAATGACGGATTTCAGTCAAGAGTCAATATAGGAAAAGTTAACAATCAAAACTTCGTCATGATCCCATTAGGTAGGTTAAAAAACCGACTTGAATACCTTTGTACCCAATATGGAATCAATTTTGTAGAACAAGAAGAAAGCTATACTTCAAAAGCTTCATTCTTTGACAACGATGAAATGCCGAAGTGGAATCCACAAAATCCTCAAAAAGGAAACTTCGCAGGAAAACGAATCAAACGAGGTCTGTATAAAACCTCAAAAGGTCAAACAGTCAACGCAGATGTGAACGCAGCTCTGAATATCCTAAGAAAAAGTAACTTGACAGACTTAACAGTCTTACAAGCTAGAGGCGCAGTCAGCTCGCCTTCAAGATGCTACATAGCATCTTGATAAAAATTTTAAATGAATTTAATTTATTTGTTTAAAATTTGCTGATTATGTATCAGGACCTTTAGCTCAGCAGGTTAGAGCACTCGCCTCATAAGCGACAGGTCGTGGGTTCGAATCCCTCAAGGTCCATTCAGAGACAGTTGACTTTGGAAGTTTCAAACGACTCTTAAAACGGCAGTAAACTTCTAACAATGGTAGATTAGCTTAACGGTTAAAGCTCCTTAAACAGTAAGGCTTGGCGAATAGAAAAGCAGTTGGTAACTGTAATGAATAAGTCAGCTTTGCAAATGATAAATGAGATGACCGCATATTATCTTTGCAGAGTATTGTAGTTCGAATCTACAATCTACCACGGTCATCTTAAATGTACATTAGATGACAATATGAGATAGTTTTGAGATTGATATCACTCACTTCTCTATGTGCGCTCGTAAGTTAATTGCAGATGTGGTGGAACTGGTATACACGATAGATTTAGGTTCTATTGACGCATGTCATGAGGGTTCAAGTCCCTCCATCTGTATTGATAACTACATACACTGCTGCCATCAATTCTTCGTGCTCCTCCTGACACTGCATGATTCGTTGATAGTGTATGTAGTTATTTTTTTCTGAAAAGAAGTGATTGTATGAAAAGAGTCATTTTATCTTCTTCGATGTCTGGAAATGTAGGTATCTGGTGGTATACACCGCAAAAGGTCGTATGGGGAAAGCTGGTCCCTACAACAGAAGGAGAAGTATCTGGAAATTATATTCAGTTTTCCAATTCAAAGAATCATCTGACGGAATGGGGATCTACTGTGAAAGATAATGTGACAGATGAAGAAGAATCAAAAGCCATTATTTCAAAGGGTTATAAATCTATTCCAAGAGGACGTGTCATCTTTGACACAAGGACAAATACTTACGTAATAACTTGTCAAGAATCTTTAAAAAAACGATAATGAGTTTAAATCTAAGATATGTGATTTTTTCCAAATACCTAAAGACAGAACTTCTGTAGAATGTATACCTGTACACTGCTATACTTACGAATTGACAGGAAATCCTGCATTGGATAATCACGAATATCTGATTTAAGAAGTAAAATAACAAATAAACATGAATAGCTACTCTCAAGGTACAGACCACCTTAAATACAGGTAGAAATCTATCAGTCTGTTAATTGAGGAGTAGCTATTATTATGAATGAATATAAACTCTATTTACCAAATACAAATATCTGTCTTCATCATGGCGATGTTATTCAAATAGGAAGATTTAATTCTGAAAAATGGATAGTCAATTTTGGTTGGTATCCATTTGATGGGAATCGAGATATCTGCGGTTGGTATGTGTGTTCTATGACTTCTGGTAAGATAAAGCCGATATTCAAAACAGATTTGATGGATTGCTACGCAATTTCATAAGAAGGGAGGTATTTACAACCTTTATGGATTATATACTAACAGACAACGGATTGAAGTTAGTAGACAGTACTGTCGTCATGCTACCTAAATATCCTGGAACCAAGTGGATAACTAAAAAAGGATGGTATTGTTATCAAGGAGATAAATACAATGGATGGTACTTCAGCTCTATCCCATCACAGACAGTGATTCCTGTAGATCAAGAAGATCTGGCATATGTTGTGATTATTTCAGATGAATCTGGATGTTGCCCGCCGCCTCCATTTCCACCACCGCCGCCGCCGACACCATATCCACCCTACCCGCCATGTCCAGACCCTAGTCACAGACCTGAACCATTTACAAAAGCAGATAAAGAACAACTTTTAAGTGCATTCATAACTGTAAAGAATAAGAAGGACTTATATAAAATCAATACAGATAATATTCCAGCAGGAAAACTTGTTCGAGTTAATGATGTAGACGGGAGTCCCAAATATTATTCGTATGACAAAGAAAAAGACGATTGGGTTGAAGACTTTTTTGGAAATGCTGAAGCTGTGACAAAACTCGATGAGAGAGTAAGTCAATTAGAAAATGATTCAAGTTGGTTAGATATCAATAAGGAGGTAATTAACTAATGGCAAGAGTACTTTTTATCAATTGTACATCTTTAGAATTTAAGAATCTTGCAAGTAAAGACCAGAATGCTGTCTATTGGCTTTCTGACACGAAACAAATTTACAAAGGAGAAGATTTATATTCTAATGATGTAATTGTTACAAATGAAGCTCCTACCTTTGAAACCGCAGAAGAAGGTAAGATTTATGCAGTAAAACAAGCTGATGGATCCATCAAGCTTTATATGAAAGGGGAAACTTCTATTGTTTCTGCAGGTGGAGAAGTTTCATCTCAAGATGTTTCATCTGCTATTGAAGCAGCTTTAGAAGGCTACAAATCTGCTATCGTAGATGTTTCTTCTGCTAGAAGTGAAGATAATAGCGGTACTGTAATTACATTTACAGGAGCAGACGGATCTAATAAAAATGTAACAGTTGCAGACCTTTTCTTAACTTCTGCTAATTACAATACAACAACGCATGAACTTGAGCTGACAGTACAAGGGCAGACAGAACCTGTAAAGGTAGATCTAAGTGAACTTGTTCCACAAGCTGTAAATGCTTCTCAGGTTGCTATGGCCCGTAACATCACAGCAACAGTAGCTGTAGGTAATATTCATAAAGGAGATAAAGTAGATATCTCAGATGTACAGACAGTACAAGATATGTTTGAAAAGATTTTATCTCAGGATGTGAATCCAACAACGGTTCAGCCATCTGTTTCTATTTCCTTGTCAGGAGCAGGAGCAAAAGAGGTAGGTACAGAGTTCACACCTGCATATGTGACAACATTCAACGCCGGTAGCTATTCTGCTACTGCAGAAGGTGCACAGCCTACTGGTGTAACACCTACAGGATATGAAGTAGTAGACACAAATAATGTGACAAAAACAGATAAAGATGGATCTTTTGATAAATTCACTGTATCAGATGATACAAATTATAATGTTTCTGTTACAGTAACCTATGGAGATGGTGCCATTCCAAAAACTTTCTTAGGTAAAGAATACGCAGCAGGTCAGATTAAAGCTGGAACAAAGACAGCTAAATCTGGTTCCGTAACAGGTTATAGAAATGGATTCTTTGGTGGAGTTAAAACCAAAGATGAGATCAACTCCGCAGTTATCAGATCCTTGTCCGTCAAATCCAATACGAAAGTAGCTAAGGGTCAAAAATATGTAGTAACCATTCCTGCAGGATCTGTTAGAGATATTATCGCATTTGATGCATCGATTGGAACGTTGAATGATGTAACATCAAAGACGCAAATCAACTCTAGCATTAGAGGAAATTTTGTTCAACAAACAGTAGAGGTTCTAGACGCTTCTGGAAGTAATGGAAAGACCTATAATGTATATGTATATGACCATGCAGCTCTTGGTAGCGAAGATACTTATACGATTACAATTTAATATTGGAGGTAAATGAAATGGCAAATGCATTTAATGTATCTAGCATAAAAAGCAAACTTGACTGGGGAAATTCTTTCAATCCGTCTACTGCATTTCCTCTTGATATTAGACAATGGTTCGGCAGTTATGAGGAAGCATTAGCAGCTGCACAGACTGCCGGAGAATTTGGGGCAAACGATACAACATACCACTATGGTATGCAGGTTTACGTATTTGACGGAACAGAGTGTAAAACCTATTTGATCCAAGGAGATAAATCTCTTAAAGAGATTGGATCAAATGCATCTAATTTGAAAATTGTATCTACAAAGTCAGAGATGCTTGCTCTTACAGATATTGAATCTGGACAACAAGTATATGTAGAAGAAACATCATCTACTTGGATCTTCAAAGGTGGAGATGCAAGCCTTGAAGCTAACTGGGTAGATACCGGATCCGCTTCTGCAAGTAAGTGGTATGGTACAACTAAAAATGTAGTATTCTACGCATTAACACAAACTCAATTTGATGCAATTGAATCAAAAGACGAAAACACACTTTACTTTATAACAGATACAAAAACAATTTATAAAGGTTCTGTAGAAGTAACAAAATCTATCTATGCAGGTGAAACAGTTCCTGAAGTGGCAAACGCAGTAAAAGGAAAACTCTATATCAACACAACCGACTTTAGCTGTAGGATCACACTTGATAATGTATCTTGGATTGTTACATCTCCAGGATATCTTACAGATGGAGCGGAGTGGGCATCTGCTGATTCAAATAAGCTTGCTACGATTGGACTTATTAAGAAAGGAATTGAAGCTGTAATCGCTTCTTCGTTTGCTGGAGTAGTTAAGAATCCAACATACGATGCAACTAACTTGATCCTTACTTTGCCAGTAGAAGGTGGGGAGAATGTCGTTGTCAATATTCCAAAAGATAAATTTATCAAATCAGGTAAGTACTATGAAGATTATCCGACCGAAAATCCAACACACCATAAAGTAATTGTATTAGAAGTAGAGAACCAAACAGAGCCTGTAATCATTCCTGCTGATGCGCTTGTGAACATCTATGAAGCAGATAATACAGGACACAATATCAAGTTGACTGTTACATCCGATGGAAAGATCTCTGCTGATGCAGTCATTGATCCAGTTGCAGGGAATGCACTTGTAACAACAGAAACAGGTCTTAAAGTAGATGTATCTAATAAACTTGATAAACTTGCAAACGCAATAGATGGAAAACTACTTATTTCAAAAGCAGATGGAACTCTTGAAGCATCTTCTGTATCTATACTGTCTGAAGGAGTCATGGGAGAAGACGCAACAGTTATTCCGACAGCCTCCCTCATTGCTGCAGCAATTCAGACAGCTGTAAATGCTTCCGATGAAAATAAAGTATCTAAAGTAATTGGTACAGAGAATGCCATAGTACTTTTCGGTAAAGATGGAGTTATCAAAGACTCACAAGTAACTATTGGAGGAGCTACGCTTGCGGCCGTACCGTCTGACAAAGTTCTTGCAACAGAAGCTGCAGTTTCAGCTGCAGTCCAGGGTGCAACGTTATCATGGTCCACCTTATCTTAATAAGAACAAAAATTTTAAATACATGGAGGTAATATAATATGCCAACAGCTAATAGTAATATTGTTTTTAAGTATGGTCTTAAAGCAAATTATGCAGCAGCACAAAAAGATCTAAACACTATTTATTTCTGCACAGATACACAGCAGATGTTTGTAGGAGAGACAGAATATACAAGACCTGTCGCTTTTGGGGAAGCTCTTCCTACTGGATTTGTTCCTCCGAATAGTTTATTCTACAAAACAGGAACAAAAGAACTTTTCTTTTCTGAGGGTGGTACCAAGTGGACAGCTTGCTCCAATTTCTACGAGCATCCGGCGTTTACCGCTTACACATTAGGACAGAACACAGCCGGTCAGCTTGCCTTTGGTGGTAAGTTCAAAGTTCCGTCAATCACAACCGATACTCAAGGACATGTAACAGCTGGTGAAGACATCGAAATTCAGTTGCCGGCTGCTCCGAAAGATATCAAAAACACAGTAACTGTTACAGGTGAAGGAAATGCAATTACAGCTGCAGAGTTTGACACAGCTGGTCATGCATTGACCCTTACAAAGGGTGAAAAGTTCGCAACGTCTAAAGAACTTACTGAAGCAATCGGAAAGATTACATCCTTTGGTGTAGATGCTGGTCCAGATGGGACAGGATATGCAAGTCTTACAGCATTGAAAACTGCACATCCTGAAGGAACTACTGGTATCTTCTATCTTGTTAAAGCAGGAAAAACAAGTACAAGTAATGTTTACGCAGAATACTTCTGGACAGGTAGTGCTTATGAGAAAGCAGGCGAGTTCGGGGATGTAGATCTTTCCGACTACGTTCTGAAAACAACTACTGTAAACGGACATGCCCTTGACGCAGATATCACACTTGATAAAACAGATGTAGGTCTTGATAAAGTAGACAACACAGCAGATGCGGATAAAGCTGTTAAATCTGCGACAGTTCTTGCAACTGCAAGAAAAATTGCAATCGCAGGGGACGCAACTGGAGAAGCTACCTTTGACGGATCTGCAGATATATCCATCACCGTAGATGTTGCTGAAGCTACAAAGGCAACACAGGATGGTAACGGCGATGTAATCGCAGATACGTATGCTACGAAGGACGAAGTAACAGCTGCTGCTCTTAAATGGCAGACATTCTAATTGACCCTTTTATAGTATAAATAAATTGATAACTTAAAAATTTGCAGCTGAACATAGCTAGTTAAATTGGCTGTGATCAGCTGCTTTATTTATCTGTGGAGGGTGAAATTCTTATGGCAAATAATAAAGTGATAATGAAAAAGGGATCTAGTGCATCGTTACCTGCGATTGAGTCTGGATCTTTAATTTTCGCAACGGATACAGGTCAAACGTATTTAGATGTTTCTGATACAGAACGAATTGAATTAAGAGATACATCTAAAGTAACAGTTGAACAATTGACAACTCAAGTAACAGCTGCAAAAAAGCATTCAGATACTTTTGATGTACAATATCTATATACAAGTTCATCGAGCTCTCCTATTAAGTGTACCCCTTTATTCAGTACACAGAAAGATAGTAATATAACTCCAAATGACATTATTGAAGACGGTGCTATATTATTTATTAAATTTAATGTTGGTTACACTGGTCAGAATAATACAGTATTTGAAGTTGGAACTACATCGTTCCAAATATCTGAAAGTTTTAAATGCATACCTGGAGATACTATTGTAGTTAGAATTTTCAAATCCTACAACCAGTCAACATTTATAGGAATCATACCTGTAACAATGTTTGATGCTGGTACTGGACTTAATTTAACAGGAAGAACATTTACACATAACGACTTCTTAACTGTAGGATCTAAAGACACTACATATGGTGGAGGTAGTCAAGTTTCAGAAACCTCCCAAACAATTGATTTGTCTACCGGATCGGCTACCTTTAAAGTTCCTAAGATCAAACCAGGAGAATTAGGGCATGTCTCTGAGATTGAAGATTATACAGTTACATTTTCTAAGATTGATGCTCCGCTTCCTGTTTCTAGCAACACGATACCTGTATATCGCGTAACAGGGCATGCAGTAGGTGAATATGAACCTACTTTGATTTCACCAACAGAGTATACTCTAGGTAATACACACCAGCTATTAGTTGTAGAATTTATGGATGGAAATAATCTATCACATCCAGGATTTACAATAGACGGAAATACGTATTACTGCGAAAGTGATTCGGGTCCTGTTCCAATATGGAACAATAAATTTAGCGCTTTATTTTTAATTCCAGATAGCACACTAACCAATATCAACTATATTGGTGCATTCGATAATAGTCCATCTTATGATGGTGTGATTTTAGAGTATGATACAGAACATAATAAAGTAAATCACAGTAAACAACTTAAAACAGGTTCTACAACTACCAAGTATGGTGGAATAAACTTTTCAACAGCAGGAGAATTAACTAATTCTGACACATTTTCAATTCCAAAGATAAAAGTTGATAAATATGGTCATGTGGTTTCTGTTGAAGAAGATGAAGCAGTTCTGTCTGTAAAGGAAAGTTCAGGTGTTGGAATTAAAGAATTTGTATATGATGCAGCACATTCTTCAAGTGATAACTTTGTATATAATTCTTTATTCCCTGGAACGACTATTGAAGTAAATGATTTATTGCTTTTAAATTTTGAAGACGCTAGAATTATAATAACAGGTAACGTTTTAGGAACTTTAAATAATATACAATGCAAAGTAGATTCCGCAACTACAACAAACAAACATTCAAAAGCTTTATTTAGAGTGACTTCAGTTTCATCTGGTCAAATTTCTGTTAAAAACCTGGGAGAAATATTACCTGCTTTAAACGTTCCTGATGATTCTGCTCTTAACATGTCTATTGATAGTTTTTCTGGTACATCTATAACACATGAAGAAGTTTTAACAACAGGTACTCCTGGTATTACTTATGGAGATCTTGTTACTGGAACAGACCTTAAAAAGACTATAAATCTTCCTAAAGTAAGTGTTGATAAATATGGTCATGTGGTAAATATACAAGAAACAACTCTTAATGCTAACTTTAGAGAGGATACACTCACTGATCAAACATCTGCTCAGTATAGAAACATTGTAGTAGTACCATCGGCTACTGATTTATCTACATTAGATGTACCTGTTGGAACTATCATATTCGTAAAGAATTAGGTTAGGTGATAATATGGGAGATATACTTATAAAAACAGATACAGGAACAGAAAAAATAATTCCAGAACATCTATATGGATCTACTACTGAAATAGTTGTAAATAAAAATATCATAATAAGATGCGGATATAAAGAAATATCAGGAATTCCTAATGTTGACACCATTCCATTATTTACTTTAAATGAGTTATCTGAAATGATGGGTGTTACAATTATTGACCCATATAAAGTAATTGCTATTGTAGAAAATGCAGATAATACCAAAACAGAAGCACATTTTCAAGCTTGTGGATACTATGAAACAAGAGTATACGATGGCGTAACTTATAATAATGTTTGGACAATACGGGCAGATAGAGCAATATCTGGAACGATAGCTTGTACCTATGGTTTTATATATTTTAATGATACTGATAAAACTACGACTGGAGCATATGTAATTGCAGATCAAACTAGGACTCAGAGTAGTGGTGGAAGTTCTGCCAGAGAAACTATTCACAACACAGTAGATGTTTTACAAAAAGGATATGATGCAAAAGGTATAAAGAAAATGATTTGTGGAACTACAGTTGTACAAATTACTTCTAGCACATCAAAACAAATCCACAATGAAGCATCTATGAATTCTTTAATGGGTACTGGATGTAATAATAAAAATATTCTTGCTTACTATTCTAATGGTGACGCATCTGCTAATGGAGCACATATAGATGGATGTACGTTCGTCCCAAGTGATGGAAGTTGGAGAGCTGTTTTTACAAACATATCTACAACAGGTTCTTATAGAGTTAATTATATGATATTTAGGTGGTGATGGAATGTACGATGCTTATATAAAAACAGAAACAGGTGTAGATTTTATCTTCGGATCTAGAAGAATACACAATGCTAAGAGAGTTGTTTGTGGAAGTAAAACCATATCTGCTGGAAGTGTTAACTCATCGAGTGTGAAACTTTTTACAACAGCAGAATTTAGGGCAGCTGTTGGTGATTCTAATGCGGCTCCTGCTAGTGCAGTGGTTTTAATTTGCAGAGATTTCAGAGAAGGTTGGTCACATCATATGCAAACTTGCACATACATGAATGGAGATTGGTATGTTGTATTATCAGGAGCAGCTGGAAATACAAATGCTAAACATATAAATTACATGATCATATCTTATTGATAGAAATAGCATACATCATTAAAATATTATATTTGCGTAACTATAGAGGCGAGTCTTTCATAATTGATGGTAAAAAAACTTAAAACATATAAATCAATGTTACAACTCAAAAGCTTCATTCTTTGACAAGGATAAAATGCCAAAATGGAATCCACAAAATCCTGTAAACGTAGAATTCTCTGGAAGAAGAATACATAGAGGAGTTTACATCACATCTAACGGAACAAAAATAAACGCAGATGTGAACGCAGCTCTGAATATCTTAAGAAAAAGTAACCTGACAGACTTAACAGTCTTACAGGCTAGGGGCAACGTCAACATGCCTTTGCGAATAAAGATTTCTTTAAGAATCAAACTTCGCATAAATAAAATATTTTGAAAAATTTAGTGAATACTAAATTCTTATATTTTTAGTTGATGATAATATCATATTAAAGAAAGTAGGTAAAGATATGTAATGGACTTGTTTGATTTTTTGCACCATAATTGGTTTCAAATAACATTGATCATCTCATTGATCACAGTATTCATAAAAATAACTTACAAAATAATTACAAAACTTAATGCATTTGATTCAGCAATATCTGAATTAAGAAATGATATAGAAAACAATAAGAAAGAGAGAGAATCTCAAATAAAAGAGGTTACAGATGCGGTCTTAGCTAGTAAAAGAGAACGTACAGAACAGATATCAGATATTTACAATAAATTAGATGAAATGCATAATATATTAAATGCATCAAATGAATCTACTGATATTAGAGTTTATAAGATAGAAGAAAAGATAGATTACTTGTCTAACTGGTTAGATGAATTCAATGCTAAAGAAGATGATAAGCATGAACGTAATATCTTGATAATGGAAGGTATTGAAGCTACATTAACAACACTTCATAACGCATCTTTCAATGGACCTGTTACGAAGTCATTAGAAAATATAAATAATTACAAAACAAAGAAAGCTGCTGAATAGGAGGTACTTATTATGGTAATTAAGCAAGCTTACGCAACTAAAAATGAATGTTACTTATCAAATGGATATTTGAATCCAGTGATGCTTATGGTTCATTCTACTGCAACTCCAGGTGTAGGAGCACAAAGATATGCATCAGCATTCAACCAATACAGACCAAATGGTAGATCTGTATGCGTTCATGGATTTATTGATTGGACAGATACAATATATCAAACGTTACCGTGGAATGTACAGGCTTGGCATTGTGGAGGTTCCGGAAATCAAAGAGCAATAG
>ERZ1034855.676-NODE-676-length-11877-cov-16.959651_pt1 | contig 11877 bp, 8 predicted proteins | sample MGYA00520699_ERZ1034855 | MGnify/ENA primary metagenome ERZ1034855 (study PRJEB33766, sample SAMN09781730) | gut metagenome | biome: gut microbiome | host: Homo sapiens | place: Madagascar | study: EMG produced TPA metagenomics assembly of the PRJNA485056 data set...
GTACGTTCCGGGTCTTTCTACGGCTCCGCTTATACTTACACGACGAGAGATTCTTCCTACTTCTACAGTGTCACCAGGCCTAAGGTAAGGATCGTTCGAAAAGTCTCCGTCCCTTGAAGCCTTGAATAAATCGCAGACACGTGTTTTTCCCGAAGAAGATACAATCTTAACGTTTCTGAGTGAAGAATATTGTGTAACAGACCTGGTAACAATTTCTGAAAGTCTTGTAAGAGCCCAGGCATTGACTTCGCTGGCCTTTTTGACCTGTCCCGTAACTTTTACAGAAAACACACCGGGGCTGGTAAGTATAAACTGGGCAGCACCCATAGGATAGTTTTTGCTTACAAGAGATTCAACCTGCCTCTTGAGAGCCTTGTAGGTAAGTCCGTCGCAGTTTTTTATAACACCAAGATTTGCAATCTTAAGGCTGTAGGTTGTATCTACTGTAATAGGATAAGAAACAGGTGTTTTTCCTGCAACAAATGACAGCGTATAAATATCGCCGGCAGTAACAGGATAGTCTGGGTTTGACAGCGCCATCTTTGCATTAAGCGCATATTCCTTGTCAGATGATTCGGGAACAGACGCCGGTGTGTCATCAAGTTCAAAAATCTCGGAATAAACAGACTGAAGTGAAAACAAAAATCCTGCCGAAACAAGCAGAAATGACTTAAAAAAATTATTTAAACGCATAAAACACTCTGTAAATAAAGACGTTGGTATTCAGCCCCAAAAGAGCCACTATTAAAACTACAATAGTAATATATTATATCTATTGTAATATTTCAAGTAACATTATTTATCTATTGTAGTAAAAAAAGATATGGGATTTTGGAATAATGTCGAACAGGAAAGAGTTTTTCAGGGTATATCCAGAAAAGATCTTGCTTACAAGGCAAATATTTCTTACGCGTCAATCGGTCTGGGACTTGAAAGAAACAGTATGCCCGGAGCAGACACAGCCCTTCGCGTATCAAAAGTTCTAAGGGTTCCGCTGGAAGACCTGCTTAAGGAAGACCAGTGCAGCATTCGTCAGGAAACACCCCTTCAGGCACAAAAACCGCAAGCAAATTCAGACTCAAGGCAGATATTACAGACAGCAGTAAGTGCGCTCAGAAAAATGCCTTACGAAATAAGGTCGCCCATAATTGAAATGATACTCAAGATAGGAAAGGAAGAAACCAGAATAGTTTAACAACAGACACCGGCTGTTTTGACTTTTTTAGGAATAAATCAATTTTTTTTAATATAGACTGTAACCGCAGAAAGGTTGGAAGGTTATATTTATAGATTCACGGAACAAGCATTTTCCACCGTGAACTAATTGCAGTTTTTTAAGTTTTCTGCATCCTCCTCTCCTTTAGCCCCGCCCGTTCGTTGAACAGACGGGGTTTTTCTTTTATTCTGCGGTTTTTCAGGTCTTTTTAAACGTTTGCAGATCAGGAAATCTGGTTTATTGCGCTTACAACGGCGTCAATTCCCGCGCGGCCTACGCTGGTAGACTTTCCGGCGCCCCAGTACTGGCTTCCGTTTTCGCATGTTATCTGGACATAAGCTACAGCCGAAGTATCGTTTCCTGTACCGATGCTGTGTTCATGAAAAGCCGTAATGCTGAATTTGGGTGCAGGCGTCTTTGAAAGAGCACTTGCAAATGCATCAAGCGGTCCGTTTCCTTTTTCTCCAATGGCAAACTGCTTTCCTTTCCAGCCAACGACTGCACGGCAGAGTGTCGTTGCCTCTGACTGGGAATTCTGCTTGGCGTCAAGGTGTGTTTCGGCAAGATCCATGATTTCAAGATTACCCTTTGCTTCAAGCCACTGCTTTACAAAAAGGTCATAAATCTCGGCAGGCTTAAGCTCGCGCTGTGCTTTGTCTGCGGCATGTTTTATTACATCGCCCAAAGCCGGGTGCATTGCCTTCGGAAGAGTAAGACCGTAGTCCTGCTCAAGAATATATGCAGCGCCGCCCTTTCCTGACTGGCTGTTTATTCTTATGATGCCCTCGTACTGGCGGCCAATGTCATGCGGGTCAATAAGAAGGTACGGAACATCCCAGAGAGCATTGCGGTCCATCTTTGCACGTGCTGCCATTCCTTTTCTGATAGCATCCTGGTGGCTTCCGCTGAAGGCCGTAAACACAAGTTCCCCGGCGTAAGGTGTGCGCGGGTTAACATTCATTCCTGTATATTCAGTGTAAAGTTCTGCAACTTTTTCTATTTCATGGAAGTCAAGCTCAGGGTCCACACCCTGAGAGAACATATTGAGCGCAACATTCACAATGTCAAGGTTACCTGTACGCTCGCCGTTTCCGAACAGACATCCTTCTACGCGGTCGGCGCCGGCAAGAAGTCCCAGTTCGCAGCTGGCAACTCCTGTTCCGCGGTCATTGTGGCAGTGCGAGCTTACAATAACGCTGTCCCTGTCAGAAATATGCGTACAAAAATATTCAATCTGGTCAGCATACACATTGGGCGTAGAACATTCAACTGTTGTGGGAAGGTTGAATATAATCTTTTCTGAGGCAGAGCATCCCCATTCAGCTTTTACGGCTTCACAAATCTCAACGGCATAGTCAATTTCTGTCATTGAAAAACTTTCGGGAGAATATTCCAGACGGATTCTTTTGCGGTCTTCTTCAGAAATGCAGCTTTTTATGCACTTTACACCGTCTATGGCAATCTGCTTGATTTCTTCCTTTGACTTGCCGAACGTATATTTTCGCTGCGCAGGGGAAGTTGAATTGTAAATGTGAAAAATTGCACGGGGCGCACCCTTAAGGCATTCTATTGTTTTTTTGACAAGCTTTTCGCGTGCCTGACACAAAACCTGGATTGTAACATCCTCTGGAATGCGGTTTTCGTCAATAAGCCTGCGGATAAACTCGTACTCTGTGTCACTTGCAGCGGGGAATCCTACTTCAATTTCCTTGAATCCGAGTTTTACCAGAAGATCAAAAAATGCAAGCTTTGTTTCAATTCCCATAGGATTAACGAGGGCCTGGTTTCCGTCGCGAAGGTCTACCGAACACCATACAGGCGCCTTTGTAATTTTCTGTGACGGCCACTTTCTGTTCTGAAGGGGAATATCTGCAATAGGTGCGTACTTTCCCATTGGATTCATTGTCATAGCAAACTCCTGACTTACATAAAAATTTTGTACAAAAAAAAAGACCTGCTGCCGAAGCAACAGGTCTGTAGTTTAAGTATTGAAAATATACCTGCCTACCAGCACCTTAGATTCGGCTCAATGAGGAGAAATTCAAAGATAGTAGTAGTTCAAAGTATTTCATAATTATTTTTATACTCCAAAATAAAATAAAAGTCAATATACACGACGCCTGTGTATGTCAGGTTATGAGCGTGCGGAACAGTTTTTCAAGTGCAGAATCAAAGGCTTCTGTTGACTGTTTGAGGTCTTTGAGAAAGGAATTGTCGCAAAGTTCACCCAGTACAGCATTTTTTTCTTCCTTGTTTCTGAACGTAATTGAGCGGAAAAAGTCTGTATAATCCTTGCCGCGCGTAGAAATGGAAGATTCAAGCATATTGAGCGAAACATACGCAACGTCACGCATAAGGTCATCGAACATGTCCTTTCCGAACATTGTAATGGGCGTGGAATAAAGGCGTTCAAGAAGATAAACAGCATAACGCACCTTGTAGCCGCAGTAGGATTTCTGGCATTCATCGTAAAAGGCGTGTACTTCATTCCAGGTGTTTATCCTGCGTTCCTTTACAAGCGAGAACATTTCGTCAAGTTTTTCCTGCGGAATAATCTGGCCGCCGGCGTTTACCCAGTTTTTGTAAAGAGGAATTTTTCTTATGGTTTCAAGGTCTTCGGGAACAAGAGTTTCCCTTCCGCATTCGCAGACCCATTCCATAAGCGAGTCCACGCAGAAATATTTCATTATGCGACGGTATTCTTTGTATGCCTGGGCTGGTTTGCAGATAAGTGCGCCGTACTTTTTCTGGCAACGGTCGTCCGAAAGAAAGAATTTTGACTCTGAATTCTGGTGAAGATAATCCTTTGCCACGTGGTACAGTTCTTCTCCGTCTTTTGAGAATGCGGCTCTTTCGCGGAATTCATCGAGAAGTTTCGGATTTGGGTTGAATTCAGTCATTTTTGCTGCTGTTTCATAAGGAAGCTTAAGGTAACGGCCGGTAAGTTCAATAATTCTTACTACAGAGGCTTCTATTTCCTGCATTGTGTCCGGGGCAAGCGGGTTTGTTTCTATATGCTGTACCTTTACGACACGCTTGTCTCTTGAAACAAACTTGTACTTGTTTCTTACAATCGCAAACATATTGTAAAGGAACCAGTATGCCGGGATTATGTGAACAGTGCAGTCCGTATTGCTGTTAGCCACAAGTGAAAAAGGGTACGTAATATTGAGTTCATTCTGGTAGCTTCCCTTTGCAACAAGTACAAAAGATGCAAACCTTGAGTCATACTTGAAGTCGCTGCACAGTCCCGGCCAGAAACCGCGGCCTGCAAGAAGTTCGCCGTCAGGACTGCGCGAGTTGTGGTTTGAACCGATTGTTGCGGCGGAAGCGATGTTGCTTTGTCCCATAAGTGTCGCTGCAATAAGGAATGAAGAGTTGTGGTGCTGCTCGTGAAACGGAAAAATAAGATTGTTGAGCAGTTCACAGCAAGAAACCATGGAATTGTCGCCCAGAATGGAATTGAGAAGACGGGCACCGTATTTTAACTGGCAGTTTCTTCCTATAACAAAGCGCACGGCAATGGCCTGATAGAACACGCGGCTTCCGTAGCCCATTATTCCGTTTACCATTTCTACGCCTTCGCCAATCTGGCTCTGTTCCTGCGGGGAAGATAAAACCGTAATATTCTTAAGTTTGAATGCACCTTTTATATAGGCATTTGCCCCTATGCGCACGTCTTTAAGAAGCGTACAGTTTTTTATTACAACATCATCTTCCACAATGCCGTAAGTGTTGTTAAGGCCGTCGTTGCCGTATTCCGTAAGTTCAACAAAGCGGTCCATAAGCTGCCTGTCATCGCGGTATCTTGACCAGCACCAGGCATCTGCCGGAATCATATCCTTAAAGGGAAGAACTCCACGGCCGTTGTTTTCGTTTCCTACGCCAATCCATATTCTGTTTGACTCGGGTTCGCCTTCCTTAAGAATTCCCTCGCCGAATTTGGAATGAAACGTACAGGACATTTCCTGAATATTAAAAAGCATTACGCGGTTTGCAATGCGGTAATTTACAAGATAGCTTACGTTATTTACAACACAGTCGTCGCCGAGTGAAACAAAACCCAGCACTGAACGGTAAATTCCGACACGAAGTTCAAGATCGTGGAATTTAAGAAGTGCATTGCGAATTCTGCCCATTACGACATAACCGTAAAAATCATTCTGAATAACAAGCGACGGGTCAAATTCCCCCGGAACTTCGCTTACATATATCAAATTCCACCGCTCAAGATAACAGGTATTGCGGTTGGACTTTAAAATTTCTATTTCCTGCGCCGTAAGATGACGCTTTCCCCTTAAAAGCTCTGCAGGCGGTTCCCTCATGGGACTTTTCCCGTCCAAAACCCTTACAACTGACATTACAACCCCCTGAATACATCTGCAATAAATTATATACGCAACACGGCCATTCCGCAAGTATGACTTTTCACAAAAGAGTGTGTGTGGTATTATTTTACAATGCAAAAACTTCTGCGCAAAACCGCGATTATTCTTATTTTACTGGCCGCAACATTTACCGTAAGTGCACAAACAGAAAGTTATATTACAGAAAACTCCCAGAGACAGCTTAAAATAATGACTCTTCCCAACGGATTCAGAATTTATTTTCTTAAAGACGCGGCATCCCCTGTTTTTCATGCAGAATTTCTTTCGCGCGCAGGATTTTCTGCACAGACAGCATCCACAACCGGACTAGCGCCTCTTTTTGCAAAGCTTACCGGAGCAGAATGTCTTGCCGACTGTACAAAACTTTCTGCCGACTTTGCCGCTGATTATCTTGAAACGGCACTTTCACAAATGGCAGCTCAGGTTACAAAACCATTTTTTTCTGATGAAGATTTAAAGCGCTGCTATAACGAACTGCGCTCAGAAGTAAACAAAAATGCACTCTCTTCTTCGGGCTTCATTAACCGCGCTATTGACTCACGCATATTCCGAGATGCGCCCTGGAAGCACGAAAGCGGAATCTACCCGGCTCTTTTCGGTTCAAAAACAATTCCCGAAGTAAGAACGGCCCTGTACGATATGGCCGCACGTTATTACCGCCCGGAACTCTGTGCACTTTTCATAAGCGCCGGTACAGATGAACAGAGTGTTTACACTGCCTGTCTCAAAGCCTTCGGTAACTGGGAGCCGCCCGAGATTTCTGAAGGAATCTCTGCACAAACACAGGATGCGGCTGCCGTACAAAAAACAGAAGCGACCTCTGCACAAAAAAAATTTGTTCTTGTCTCTGAAGAATTCCCCAATGACATGACGCAGATTGCCGTCCAGTACACCACGCTCCCTTACCATCTGGCAGACCTTGCCGCAGCTGCACTCAACGCGGGGGACTCGGACTTCAAAAAAAGCGCATGTGCAGACAGTACACTTTCCATACGCTCGGCCGACTACGCAGACGTTTCGTCAGCAAGAAAAAACGGCAGTTCAAGGCTCATATTCCAGGCACTTATGGAAACCCCCGCGCAAAACCCGCCGCCCCTGCAGGCACAGGCATTCACTGCCGCCACAAAAGAAATGACGCAAATCTCAAGGGCACAGTTTGTCGGTGCACAGAAAAAAATAGATGCAAAAAACAGAAAACTCACATCTGCAGCGGCATCAGAAATTTCACTACTGGCAGATTTTTGGGCGGCTTCCCCGTTAACGGACGCAGCTCATTTTTACGAAAGCTTTCTTGAGTCATTCCACAAAATCCATTCCGCGCAGGAGTCACAGGCCGCAGAATATATTTCAAAAGAAGAGCCTTTTGTATTTGTGCTTGTAGGAAAAAAACTGTATGCAAAAAACAAGGCGCAGTTTGAAAAACTCGGCTACGAAACAGTAACGCAAAAAAATGCATCCTGGTACGACGACAAACTAATTCTTGCAAAGGCATTGGAAAACGCGGCAGAAAAAAAAGAAGAAGTTCCGCTTAAAAAAGAAGATTCAGGATTTTCAAGAAACGAAAGCAGAACGCAGATAAAGACATTCACTCTTTCAAACGGAATTCCCTGCGTCCTTCACAAAACGCAAGGCAGCATGACTTCTTCGGTTTCGGTTTCAATTGACTCAGACAGGGGAATGCTTTTGCCTTCAGACATGCGCACAGTTCTTGTAAATGCACTTGCACAAAAAATCCAGGAAGCGGCTGTCAAAGAAAATATCGCCGACCAGACAGTAATAAAGTCGTGGAGGGAAAGCGGCACTTCTTTTATAACAATCGACGCGCTTTCAGAAAACCTGGGCGCACTTCTTGAAGCGACAGTCAGTTCCCTTATATATGAAGAAATTTCACCTTCTGCGGCAGACACACTCATCGGCGAATGGAATGCCCAGAAGCTCATGTCAGAAGCGTCACTTTCAAACCAGATGAAAACAGCAGCATATTCTGTACTGTATGCAGGACAAATTCCGCAGGACAATTCAGTTTCGCAGATTGAATACAAAGACATTCTTCTCGGATACAGCACACTTCTTGACGCATCACTTTATTCAATAAGTATTTCAGGCGGAATAGATTTTTCAAAAACAGAAGGAAGCCTCAAAAAAACATTCGGCCTTCTGAAAAACAGAAACATAAAAAACAAAGAAACACAAACAGCACCGGAGTACAAACCAAGAAGAACGGCCACAGTAAAACTCAGGCACACTTACACTTCTGATCTTCCGGCCGAACTTGCGCCAAAGGAATCACCTGTTCTTGTTCCCACAAAAGAATTCAGCGACCCGGCGCAGATTTATTTTATTCCTGCACAAAACAGCGCGGACTGTGACACAATAAATGCACTCGCAATTGAACTTGCACAAACCATGAACGAACAGACGCAGACAGATTTATTTTACGCGCGCACAGGAACACAGACAGAGCCATGCATGATAGAATGCCGCAAAACAAAAAGCCGCACTTTCTTTCTGGACGCATACAAAAATGCATGCACACATCTTTTAAAAAAACTTTCCGGAGACAAAAAAGATGCCACACTTTTGAAAATAAAAAACGGCTGGACAACACACTTTATGAAAGATGCACAAACCGACGGCGGAATCTCACTTCTTATGCTTAAGGGAATGAGGCTATCACAAAACCCGCAGATGCTTACAGACTCTTACGAAACAATGCGCAGTGCAGGTGCAGAAAGCTTTATAAAAATCCTCGAAGGAACAATGGACCGTGAACAGGCCTTTGTAATATTTTCAGCCGACACTAAAAAATGATTTTTCGCTAAGAATAAAATTCATCACGGCATCATGGCTTTCTGCCGGAACAGAATCCCTCAGCTGACATGAAAAACACATTCCGACAAGAAAAACTTCTGCTCCGCAAAGACATGCAGCATTCAGAAGCCGCTCCAGGTAAATGTCATAAAATCCCTTTCCGTGCCCCAGTCGTGTTCCGCCATAGGAAAAAGCCACACCCGGAACAATGACGCATATTTTTTTATGCGCGCATATTTTTTTAAAAGATTCAGACTCAGGTAAAAAAAGTTCACAACCGCAATCAGGCTCTTTTATTCCCCACGCACCTTCTGTAAAAAAAGATTCAAATTTCCTTTCCTGCGGCGCAAGATAAAAGTCCATGTCTGATGTTCCGGGAACAGTTTTTGGAAAAGCAAGTATTTTGCCTTTGGAAAGAGCAGCCCTTGAAATAAGCTGGGGATCAATTTCTGAAGGTGTTGCCGCGTAAGAAAAAATTATGTCACTCGTGCTGAATAATTCTGACTGTAAAAAAAATGAACAGGCTTTTGACGAATATTCTTTTTTTTCAAAAACCGAAAGTTCTGCGACGCTGCTGCGTGAAATTTTTCTGAGTTCTGGCTTGGTCATTCCATGATAATAATTCAACTTGTAAAAAAATAAAAGTAGCGTTAATATCTTTGCATGAAAGATTCATTCATAAGCGTAAGAACCGACGAAAAAAATCCCGCATGGGAACAGTGCATAAAAAGAGAAAATTCCCTCTACAAAAGGGGAAACGAAATACGTTCAGAATTTGACCGTGATTATACGCGGCTTCTGCACTGCCAGGCCTACAGGCGCCTCAAGCACAAAACCCAGGTTTTCTTTGCACCGCAGAACGACCACATCTGCACAAGAATTGAACACGTCACACACGTAGCAAGCGTCAGTTCAACAATCTCGCGCTATCTGGGACTTAACCGCGAACTTACCGAAGCAATAGCAATAGGCCACGACATAGGTCACGCACCGTTCGGCCACACCGGAGAAGAAATACTCAACTCGCTCATTTCAAACCAAAAGGAAGGACTTAACGCACCAAAAAAATTCTGGCATGAAAGGAACAGCCTTTTCTTTGCAGACTTTATAGAAACGCTCCAGGATCCCGAAGGTAACGAAAAAAATCTTGACCTTACATACGCCGTGCGTGACGGTCTTGTATGCCACTGCGGAGAAATTGACCAGCAGGGAATATCCCCCAGAAAAGAAGCCATGGATTTGTATTCTATAAAGCGCCCCGGTTACGTACAGCCTTTTACCTGGGAAGGATGCGTCGTAAAAATAAGCGACAAAATTGCATTTCTGGGACGCGATCTTGAAGATGCACGCTCATACCATATAATAGACATGGCCTGTTACAGACAACTCAAGGAAATCGTAGCCGGAACACTGGGCTTTGGTCCCAACAAAAAACATTCCGACCACACAACAAGCGGGGTTCACCGTTCCGGACGCGCTGTAAACACAACCGTTCTTATAAACGACATGATTGTTGACCTTTGCGAAAAAAGTTCCCCCGAAACAGGAATTTCATTCAGCGAACCTTACTACAATTTTATAAGGGAACTCAAGAAATTCAGTTTTGCCTGCATTTACAACAACTGGCGCCTGGTTGAATTCAAACGCTATGCCCAGGAAATACTTGGCTGCATTTACAGAATGCTCATGGACGGCCAGATTTACGCCCAAAAGCGCCGCATGGAATACCACCTGCGTTATACCCCGACTTTATGCAGAACTTTTATAGACTGGCTTATAAAATATTCAAACTATGACGAAGCTAAGAAAAAAATTCTGCGTTACTGCACACCAAATGTTTTTGACATTGATGACCTTGAAAGCTATGAAAAATGCGTAATTGAATTCATAAGCGGAATGACCGACCAGTTTGCAATCGGTATTTTTCAGGAAATTCTGTCTTTTTGAATTCTGCGGAATAAATTCATACTGAATACGGGAATTGTTTATGGAAGAAAATGTATTTTATAAAAACGGGTTGGACTTTTCGTGCAGACAGTGTTCAAGATGCTGCCGTTTTGAAGGAGGAGCCGTTCTGTTAAGCCGTGAAGATTTGAATTCCCTCGCACAATGGGCACAGCTTACACCGGAACAATTTATAAAAGTGTACTGCCGCTTTCTTGAAGATGACAGCGGAACAAAATATTTGTGTCTGCGTGACAAAAACAAAAGCGACTGCATCTTTTGGAACAACGGCTGCGAAGCATATTCTGCGCGCCCTGCCCAGTGCAGAAGCTATCCATTCTGGACAAAAATTCTTTCTTCACAAAAAGCGTGGGACAACGAAAGCAATGTCTGCCCCGGAATAAACTGCGGCGAACATCACTGCAAAAATGAAATAGAAAAAGAACTTGCCGTCTACAAAAGCAGGATTCCCTTAACGGAATAAGATAAGGGAGGCTGTCTGCATCCTTTTTTTACGAGTTTTAGCAAGTTAAAACTCGCTGCAATAAAAAAGGGGCTGTCTCGTACTTTTGAGACAGCCCCAAATAAATAGTTAAATAGTTAAATCATTTATGTTGCTAAGCAACAACGCTTTTAAAAGGCCCGCACACAACAAACATAAATACTGGAGTACTTGGTGATGCGGTCGAGGTTGTTGCGTTCGAAATTGAATCTCCACGCGGCGGAATTGTCGTCATCGTACTGCGACGACGACCAATAGGAAGCGTCCATAAACGTAGTTCCACCGCATTTAGCAAGTGAGCCATTCAATATCTTTCTAACTTTGTAAAGTTCACGCAGTTCTGCAATAGACGGCATATACCAGCCTTCTGCTATGTCTCCGGTAATTCCGGCTGTTGTTGCATAGGTTGCAGCATAATTGAATGCAGGATAATTTTTTTCAGCCTTTGCCGTTCCTTCAGGATCTATGCTTTTTACATATTCCCAGTTGTCGCTTCCGTCTGTGTCGCCTGTAATTGTTGCATTACTTCCAAAAGACTTCGGACCTTTTATATCTGAATAAGCAATAATTCCGGTAAATTTTGTACTGTACCCTGTTGTATTTTCTGGTGCCCACCTTAAAGAACTGCTTTTTTTAAGACCAAGTCCTAATATTGCGCCGTTTTTATTGAAACCTGCCACAACTGCCACTGGTGTTTTTCCTGATGTAAGTCCTGCGTCTTTTGAACTTATTGTGCCGTCTGTGTAAATTATGTCGCCGACTGCAACGCTTCTCGGGTAATCATGAGGTTCTTCACAAACCGTCTTTCCCATTCCAAGTACAATCAGTGAAACTGCACATGCCAAAAACTTTGTAGAAATTTTCATTTTCTGCCTCCAATATTGTTCGTTTTTAAATAAAAAAAGGCACACTCTTTATGCGACTACATAAAGAATATGCCTTTGAATTTCCTATATTATAATTAAAAAAAGAGACAGTTATTTCAGAACAGAACAGAACAGAACATGTCGCACTGC